>Ga0256830_1002715_pt1 | contig 11458 bp, 12 predicted proteins | sample 128326metaG_FD_190537 | JGI IMG/M metagenome (GOLD analysis project Ga0256830, IMG submission 190537) | Hydrothermal vent microbial communities from Lau Basin, Pacific Ocean - 128-326 | ecosystem: Environmental > Aquatic > Marine > Hydrothermal vents | place: Pacific Ocean: Lau Basin | collected...
CAGCTGGCCGGTGCCGCGCAGGCTGTCGCTGTTGACGATATAGGGCACCCAGGTCTCGGTATAGCCGTGTTCGCAGCTGTGCAGGTCGAGCATGAACTGGATCAGCGCGCGATGCAGGCGCGCAATCGGACCGCTCATCAGGGCGAAACGGGAACCCGTGATCTTCGCCGCCGTCTCGAAGTCCAGTTGTCCGAGCTTCTCACCGATGGCGACGTGATCGCGAGGGCTGAAATCGAAACGCGGCGGCTCGCCCCACCTGCGCAGCTCGACATTGTCTTCCTCCTTCAGGCCGGCGGGCACCGATTCGTGCGGCAGGTTGGGGATCCCCATGAGGATCTCGCCAAGTTCCTCCTGCACGCCGCGCAGGGTCTGTTCGGCGTCCTTGAGTTTTTCGCCCAGCGCGGCCACCTCGGCCTTGAGCGGTTCGATGTCTTCGCCCCTGGCCTTTGCCTGGCCGATGGCCTTCGAGCGCGTATTGCGTTCGTTCTGCAGGCGCTGGGTTTCGCTCTGCAGGGTCTTGCGTTGGGATTCCAGTTTCTCCAGCCGCGCGGTGTCCAGTTCAAAGCCGCGCGCGGCAAGGCGCGTGGCGACATCGGCGAGATGGTGACGAATGAGTTGGGGATCAAGCATGTGTTCTCTCGTTCTTGTTACGTGGCGGGCGCCGGCGTGGCTCAGTCGTCGGCAACGCTCATGCGTGCGGACCAGGACACCATGTGGCCGGGCTTGATGAAACGCTCCAGGTGCCCGATGACGGCGTCGATCTTTTCCGGCGTATCGAAGAACTCGACCACGATGGGCAGGTGCACGCTGAGATCCAGCAGGGAGGCATTGTGTATCACGCCCGAGTCGCCGAAGCCGGAGATGCCGCGGAAGACCGTCACGCCACGCAATTTTTCCCAGTCGCGCAGGCGCTTGAGCAGCGCATCGAGTTGTTTCTCGCCCTCGGTGAGGTAGAGCCGTGCGACGGTGATCTCTATCTGTTTCATACCTGTCTTCCCGCAATCATGCCCACATAGGCAGCCAGCACACAGAAGATGACACTCGCCAGTATATAGAGCAGCGCGCGCATCGGCGAACCCGCCTGCACCAGGTTGAGTGCCTCGACGGAAAAGGTGGAAAAGGTGGTAAAGGCGCCGAGAAAACCAATCATCAGCACCGCGCGCCACTCGGGACCCAGACTGAGGCGCTCCACCAGCAGCACGTAGATGAAACCCATGGCCAGCGAGCCCGTGACGTTGACCATGAGGGTCCCCCAGGGAAAGCCCTGCCCCAGCAGGCGGTAAGTCAGGGTGGAGACCCAGAAGCGCATCACCGCGCCGGCAGCGCCCCCCACGGCGATGGCGAGTACCTGATTCATGACTTGTCGTGTTTCCTGTCCAGTTCGCGCCAGTGGGCCAGACGCTCGGCAATGCGCGACTCCAGTCCACGCTCTACCGGTTGATAGTAGCGTCGCTTTTCCATGCCGTCGGGGAAATAATGCTCGCCCGCGGCATAGCCTTCGGGTTCGTCGTGGGCGTAGCGATACTGTTCGCCGTAGCCGAGATCCTTCATCAGGGAGGTCGGCGCATTGCGCAGGCGCAGCGGGACTTCTTCCGAACCGCCGCTTTTCACGTCGCGCATGGCGGCCTTGAAGGCCGTGTACACGGCATTGCTCTTGGGCGCGCAGGCGAGATAGACGATGGCCTGCGCCACCGCCAGTTCGCCCTCGGGACTGCCGAGGCGTTCCTGCGTCTCCCAGGCATCCAGCGCCAGGCTGAGGCCGCGGGGATCGGCGTTGCCGATGTCCTCCGAGGCCATGCGCACCACCCGGCGGGCAATATACAGAGGGTCGCAGCCACCGTCCAGCATGCGCGCGAACCAGTAGAGGCTGGCATCGGGATCGGAGCCGCGCACCGACTTGTGCAGCGCGGAGATGAGATCGTAGAAGGCCTCGCCCTGCTTGTCGAAGCGCCGCGTGCCGCTGGTGAGGACCTCGTCGAGGATGGCGGCATCGATACACTCGCGGCCCTGCGCCCGGCTGATCTCCGCGGCCAGCTCCAGCAGGTTGAGGGCGCGGCGCGCATCGCCGTCGGCGAACACGGCGATGCGCCGCAGGTTCTCGTCGTCGCAGCCGAGGTCAGCGATCCCCCGCTCCGCGTCGGCCAGCGCATCGCGCAGCACGCTGACGATGTCCTCGCTGTCGAGGGCCTTGAGGACATAGACCCGCGCACGCGAAAGCAGCGCGTTGTTGAGTTCGAAGGAGGGATTCTCCGTGGTGGCGCCGACGAAGGTGATGGTGCCGTCCTCGATGTGCGGCAGGAAGGCATCCTGCTGGACCTTGTTGAAGCGATGCACCTCGTCCACGAACAGCACGCTGGCGCGGTTCTCGCGCTGCGAGACCTGGCGTGCTGTGTCCACCGCTGCGCGAATGTCCTTGACGCCGGCGAGCACGGCGGACAGGGACAGGAAATGCGCCTCGCAACAGGCCGCCATCATGCGCGCCAGGGTGGTCTTGCCGGTGCCGGGCGGCCCCCACAGGATGAGGGAATGCAGGCGGCCTTCCTCGAGGGCCTGGCGCAGGGGCTTGCCGGGCGCGAGCAGGTGCTGCTGCCCGGCGAATTCCGCCAGCGTGCGCGGGCGCATGCGATCGGCCAGCGGTTGCCAGGGACGCCGGGCCTCCGCCGTGGCGGCTTCGTCGGAGGCAAAGAGATCACCGCTGCGGTTCATGCTCCACCACCTGGCGGCTAGAGGCTCTCATCGGCCCGGATCACATCCACACCCTCCGGCGGCGTAAAGCGAAACCGCGCCTCGTCGATGAGCGGGTTCAACTGCAGGCGGCTGAAACGCAGCACGGTGGTCTGCCCCAGCGCGTCGCGCAGCTCCATCAGCACCAGCTGCTTGCCGCGAAAGCCGATGCTGATCATCTCGAACTGGCTGTTGGGATCGCGCGGCGTGAGCTCGAAGACCACCTTGCCGTCCCCTTCCCGGCGCACGATGGTGTAGCTGGCCGCCAGCTTCTCCGGCTGGGTGAGGATCAGCGCCGGGGTGTTCTGCAACATGCCCTGCTGGCGGTGCACGGTGACCTGCTCCAGATCCTCGTCGTAGGCCCACAGCGTCTTGCCGTCGGCGACGTAGAGCTGGCGATAGGGTTCGGTGTATTCCAGGTAGAAGCGATCCGGCCGGTGGATGGCCAGCACGCCCTCGGTTCGCTGCACCCGGTCGGAGACCGTGCCGCGCACTTCCTGGGTGAAATGGGCGCGCAGGGTGGTGATGCCGCGGAAGTAGTCCGTCAGAGAGGCCGGCGTTGCCCCGGCCACGCCCAGCAGGCACCAGAGGGCAAGGCCGAGGCCGCTGCGCAGGAATCGGTATGACATGCTTCGCCCCTCAGTCCCTGGGTGGTGGCGGGGCGAGGACCTCGCGCACGCCGTTGGTCTCGGCGGGACTGACGATGCCCGCCAGTTCCATGGCCTCGATCATGCGCGCCGCGCGATTGTAGCCGATCTTGAGTCGCCGCTGGACGCCGGAGATGGAGGCCTTGCGGGTCTCGGTGACGATGCGCACGGCCTCGTCGTAGAGCGGATCCTGTTCCGCGTCCACCGCGCCGCCGCCCTCCCCGCCGGCATCGCTGTCGCTGATCTCGGCGGTGACCTCCTCGATGTAGTTGGGCTTGCCGCGCTGCTTGAGGTTTTCCACCACGCGGTGGACTTCCTGATCGGCAACGAAGGCGCCGTGCACGCGCACGGGATTGGCGGTCCCCGGCGGCAGGTAGAGCATGTCGCCGTGGCCCAGCAGTTGCTCGGCACCGATCTGGTCGAGAATGGTGCGCGAGTCGGCGCGCACCGAGACCTGGAAGGCGATGCGCGTCGGGATATTGGCCTTGATGAGCCCGGTGAGCACGTCCACCGAGGGCCGCTGGGTGGCGAGGATGAGGTGGATCCCCGCGGCGCGGGCCTTCTGCGCCAGGCGCGCAATCAGTTCCTCCACCTTCTTGCCCACCAGCATCATCATGTCGGCGAGCTCGTCCACGGTGACGACGATGTAGGGCAGCGGCACCAGTTCCTCGGGCTGATCCTCCTCGTGCTGCGGCTGGAACAGGGGGTCGAGGATGGGCTTGCCCGCCGCCTTCGCCTCGCTGACCTTGCGGTTGAAGCCGTTGATGTTGCGCACCTTGAGCGCCGACATCAGGCGGTAACGGCGATCCATCTCGGCCACGCACCAGCGCAGGGCGTTGGCGGCGTCCTTCATGTCGGTGACCACCGGCGTCAGCAGGTGCGGGATGCCGTCGTAGACCGACAGCTCCAGCATCTTGGGATCGATGAGGATCAGGCGCACCTGTTCCGGCGAGGCGTTGTACAGGATACTGAGCAGCATGGCGTTGATGGCCACGGACTTGCCCGCGCCGGTGGTGCCCGCCACCAGCAGGTGCGGCATCTTGGCGAGATCCGCCACCACCGGCACGCCGCTGATGTCCTTGCCCAGTGCCAGCGTCAGCGGCGAGGTGGACTCCTCGAAGGCCTGCGACTGCAGGGTCTCGGACAGGCGCACCGTCTCGCGCACCTGGTTGGGGATCTCCAGGCCGACGGTGGACTTGCCCGGAATGACCTCCACCACGCGCACCGTGGCGGTGGACAGGGCCCGCGCGAGATCCTTGGCGAGGTTGGTGATCTGGCTGACCTTGACGCCGGGCGCCGGTTCCAGCTCGAAGCGCGTGATCACCGGGCCGGGATGCACCGCCACCACCTCCACGCTGATCCCGAAGTCGGCCAGCTTGAGTTCCACCTGGCGGGACATGGCCTCCAGCGCCTCGGGGGACAGGCTATGCCTGTTGACCTCGGCCTCGTCGAGCAGCGACAGGGGCGGCAGTTCGCCGTCGGATTCGATCTCGAACAGGGTGGCCTGCTTCTCGCGCATGACCCGTTCGCCCTTGGGCACCTCGCGTACCACCGGCTCGATGCGCGGCGGCTTGCGCCGCGCACTCTTCGCGCGCACGCTTGCCACCCGTTCCCGCGAACGCGCCTCGTGGTCGCGGCGCGCGCGGCGCGCCTGCCAGCCCTCGCGCAGCGTCGCGAGCAGGCCGCGCGCCCAGCCGCCGAGGCGCAGGGTCGCCGCGCCGGTGAGATCGATGAGCCGGATCCAGGACAGGTGGGTAAACAGGGTGACGCCGGAGAGGAAGCCCGCCAGCAGCAGCAGGGTAGCGCCGAGGAAACCGAACAGCGTGCGCATGCCCTCGCCCACCACGTCGCCGAGGATCCCGCCGGTATCCGCGGGCAACACCGTCACCGGCACGCTGTAGTGCAGCGCCGCGAGCCCGCAGCCCGACAGCAGGGTCAGCACGAAGCCCACCGAGCGCAGGATGATCTCGCGCATGTCCATGGGGGCGTCCTGGCGCAGACCGCGGTAGATGAGCCAGCCTGCATAGGCCACCATGACAGGAAACAGGAAGGCCATGGCGCCGAACAGGCTGAGGAAGATGTCGGCGAACCAGGCGCCGGCGGGCCCGGCGAGATTGTGCACCCCGCCGCCACCGGTGCTGTGGGACCAGCCGGGGTCCTCGGGGTGATAGGTGGCGAGGGCCAGCAACAGGTAGAGGGCCACGAGGCCGAAGACCAGCAGGGCGCCTTCCTTCAGGCCGCGGCGCACGTGCGCGGCCAGCGGCGCCGGGTCGGCGGATTTCTTTTGCGATGCCTGGGCCAAGACTTAAACTTCTATATCAGGTTGATGGCTTAACTTACTAATTTATCGGGTAATTTACAAGCCCGCGCAGCCCCCTTACGCAGCGGGGGCGGACAGGCCGGGAAACACGATCTTACCCCCTTTTACATTGATCCCGGCAGCCAGATCCGGGGCTGCGTCCCAGTTTTCCTGCGTGAGGCGGTGGACATAGGGCGTCAGGGCCGCGGACAGGGCCTGTGAGGCGCTGCGGGGCACCGCCCCGGGCATGTTGGTCACGCCGTAATGGAGCACGCCGGCGTGGACGAAGGTGGGCTCAGCCCAGCTCGTGGGGCGCGTGGTGGCGATACAGCCCCCCTGGTCCACGGAAATGTCGATGATGACGCTGCCCGGGGCCATGGCCTCCACCATGGCCTCGTCCACCAGGTGCGGCGCCCGCTGACCGGTGATGAGCACCGCCCCCACCAGCAGATCGGCACGGGCCACCGCCTCGGCGATGGCGCGGGGATAGGGGTGCAGCGCAGTGACGTTGGCGCCGAGGGCGCGCATGGCCTCCTGGCGCTCCCGGCGTCGCTCGAAGACCGTGACCTCGGCGCCCAGGGCCGCCGCCAGGCGCACGGCATTGCCGCCGGCGACGCCCGCCCCCAGCACCACCACATGGCCGCGGGGGGCGCCGGGCAGGCCACCCAGCAACAGTCCCTTGCCGCCGGCATGCCGGTAGAGCAGCTTGCTGCCGGTCATCACCGCGACCCGCCCGGCGATGTCGCTCATGGGGGCGAGCAGCGGCAGACGGCCGCGGGCATCGCTGACGGTCTCGAAGGCCACCGCCGTGAGACCGATGTCCAGCAGGGCCTGCAACAGCGCCGGAGCGGCGGCGAGGTGCAGGTAGGAAAACAGCAGGTGATGGGCGCGCAACAGCGCCAGTTCCTCCGCCTGGGGTTCCTTCACCTTGACGATGAGCCGGGCGGCATCGTAGAGCGTCGCGGCATCCGGCGCGATCCGCGCGCCCGCCGCCTCGTAGTCCTCGTCGCGGTAGCCGCTGCCCAGGCCGGCCGCGGTCTCCACGCTCACCGTGTGGCCCGCCGCCACCAGTTCGGCAACGGCATCGGGGATGAGCGCCACGCGTCCCTCGTGGATCTTGATCTCTCGCGGAATACCGATATGCATGTGTCGCCGTCCTGCCCTGTGTCGATGTGCCTTTACCCTGTGCAGCGCATCTCGTATATTGTGCGCGCACCACGGAACCTGTTGCCGACGGGCTGTCAAACAGGTGGTTGCTTCGGGCGCCGCGGATCAGCGTCGCCGTTCCGCACAGCCAGCTTATTTCGCCGGAGTCTAGCACATGAGTGAAACCAGGCATTGCCGCTTACTTATTCTCGGATCGGGACCGGCCGGCTATACCGCCGCCATCTATGCCGCGCGCGCCGCCCTCGAACCCGTCCTCATCACCGGCATGCAACAGGGTGGACAACTGACCACCACCACCGAGGTGGACAACTGGCCCGGCGATGTCGAGGGCCTGCAGGGCCCGGCACTCATGCAACGCATGCAGGCCCACGCGGAGCGTTTCAACACCGAGATCATCTTCGATCACATCAACAGTACGGATCTGTCCGCGCCGCCCTACACCCTCACCGGCGACAACGGCACCTACACCTGCGACGCCCTGATCATCGCCACCGGCGCCTCGGCCCGTTACCTCGGCCTGCCCTCGGAGGAAGCCTTCAAGGGACGCGGCGTGTCCGCCTGCGCCACCTGCGACGGTTTCTTCTACCGCGGCAAGCCCGTCGCCGTGGTGGGCGGCGGCAATACCGCCGTGGAAGAGGCCCTCTACCTCGCCAACATCGCCTCCCATGTGACGGTCATCCATCGCCGCGATCGCTTCAGTTCCGAGAAGATCCTCAGCCAGCAGTTGCTGGAGAAGGCCGAGAACGGCAACGTCAGCATCGAGTGGAACCACGTCCTCGACGAGGTCCTCGGCGACGACAGCGGCGTCACCGGCCTGCGGATCCGTTCCACCCGCGACGACAGCACGAAGGAGATCACCGTGGACGGCGTCTTCATCGCCATCGGCCACAAGCCCAATACCGACATCTTCGAGGGCCAGCTGGAGATGGACCACGGTTACATCAAGGTCAGGAGCGGCACCGAGGGCAATGCCACCGCCACCAGCAAGCCGGGGATCTTCGCCGCCGGCGACGTGGCCGATCACATCTACCGCCAGGCCATCACCTCGGCCGGTTCCGGCTGCATGGCGGCCCTCGACGCCGAGCGTTATCTGGACAATCTCGCCCAGCAGGGGAAATAGCCACGCCTCGCGGTATCGCCACGGCCCGCCCGAGCGCCATGCGCATGGAGACGGCGCACTCGCTGGAATCGGTGCCGGCGGCGGACTGGAACCGGCTCAATCCCGGCGGCAATCCCTTCCTGCGCCACGAGTTCCTCGTCGCGCTGGAGCGCCACGGCGCGGTGGGCGAGGCCTACGGCTGGCTGCCGGCCTACTTCCTCCTGCGCGCCGACGGCCGCCTGCGCGCCGCCGCGCCCTGCTACATCAAGACCAACTCCTACGGCGAATTCGTCTTCGACTGGGCCTGGGCCGAGGCCCATGCGCGCAGCGGCCTGGCCTACTACCCCAAGCTGGTGGCGGCGGTGCCCTACTCGCCGGTCACCGGGCCGCGCCTGCTCATCGACCCCGCCCACGAAACCGAGCGCGAGGCCATCACCCGCCGCTTCGGCGAAGCGCTGCGGGGCTTTGCCGAGGAACGGGGACTGTCCGGCGTGCACTGGCTGTTCCCCCCCGAGGCGGAAGCCACCCGGCTCGAAGAGGCCGGCTTCATGCTGCGCCTGGGCTGCCAGTTCCACTGGCACAATGCCGGCTACCGCGACTTCGACGACTACCTCGCCGAGTTCACCGCGGCGAAGCGCAAGAAGATCAAACGCGAACGCCGCCGCGCCGTGGAACAGGGGGTGACGTTCGAGATCCTCGACGGTCATGCCGCCGGCGAGGAACACTGGCGCCTGTTCCATCACTATTACGCCGCTACCTTCGATCGCAAGGGCGGCCTGCCCACCCTCTCGCCGGGTTTCTTCGCGGAGATCGCCCGCACCATGCCCGAGGCCGTGGTGCTGGTGCTGGCGCGCCACGCCGGCGAGTACGTCGCCGCCGCCCTCAACCTGCGGGACGACACCAGCCTCTACGGCCGCCACTGGGGCTGTGATCGCTATTTTCACAGCCTGCACTTCGAGGCCTGTTACTACCAGGGCCTGGACTACTGCATCCGCCACGGCCTGTCCCGCTTCGAACCCGGCGCCCAGGGGGAACACAAGGTGGCGCGCGGCTTCCTGCCCACCCCCACCTGGTCGGCCCACTGGCTGCGCGAACCGGCCTTTCGCGAGCCGGTGGCCGACTTCCTGCGCCGCGAACGGGCCGGCGTGCGGCACTATATGGCGAGCCTGCGCCAGGGCGCGCCCTTCCGCGCCGACAGCCGGGCCCTGGCCGGGGCCTGAGGACCGCCATCCCATGCTGGACATCCCCTGGCTCGATCCCCGCGATCCCTGCGGCTTCCCCGACGTGGAGACCGCCCTGCGCAAACCCGACGGCCTGCTGGCGGTGGGCGGCGATCTCGGCGTCGAACGCCTGTTGTGCGCCTATCGCCGGGGGATCTTCCCCTGGTACAGCGAACCGCAACCCATCCTGTGGTGGTCGCCGGATCCCCGCATGGTGCTGTTCCCCGAGAAACTGCACCTCTCGCGCAGCCTGCGCAAGACCCTGCGTCGCGATCCCTTCCGTTTGAGCATGGACACCGCCTTCGAGGAAGTCATGCGCGCCTGCGCCGCGCCCCGCCGGCAGGACGCGGAACCGGGCAGCTGGATCGGCGAGGAAATGATCTATGCTTATGCGAAGTTGCACGCGGCGGGCTGGGCGCACTCCATGGAGTGCTGGCAGGACGGCCGGCTCGTCGGCGGCCTCTACGGCGTGGCCATCGGCCAGGTGTTCTACGGCGAGTCCATGTTCGCCCGCGTCAGCGATGCCTCCAAGGTGGCCTTCGCGCACATGGTGGCGCAGTTGCAGGGGCGCGGCGTGCGTCTCATCGACTGCCAGGTCCATACCGCGCACCTCGAACGTTTCGGCGCGGAGATGATCCCGCGTCGCCAGTTCAACGCCCTGCTGGCGCGCCACACCGCCGAGGCGGCTCGGCCGTCGCGCTGGCAACTGAACCCGCGCATCAGGGACGAGGTGGTAAACGGAAAGCGATTCGCATGAAAGCCGGCAAGGACATTCCCGTCAGTCTGGAGTCGCTGCGCTTCTACGCCACCGTGCCCCATGCGTGCAGTTACCTGCCCGGGCGCGAGGCCACCACCCTGTTTGCCGATCCTTCCGCGCGCATGGACAACGCGCTCTATACCCGCCTCTCGGCGCTGGGTTTTCGCCGCAGCGGGGAGCACATCTACCGACCCCATTGCGCCACCTGTCACGCCTGCGTGCCGGTGCGCGTGCCGGTGGCGCGCTTCGTCGCCAGCCGCAGCCAGCGGCGTACCTGGAAACGCAACGCCCATCTCACCACCCACGAACGGCCGGTACGTTTCGACGAGGCGCACTATGCCCTCTACCGGCGTTACATCAGCACGCGCCATCGCGGCGGCGGCATGGATCAGGATTCCCCCGAGCACTACATGGCCTTTATCTCCAGCCCGTGGAGCGACACCCGTCTGTACGAATTCCGCGAGGACGGCCGCCTGCTGGCGGTGGCCGTCACCGATCACCTCGGCGACGCGCTGTCGGCGGTCTACACCTTCTTTGATCCCGATCAGGGTCGCCGCGGGCTGGGCGTCTATGCTGTGTTATGGCAGATACGGCAAGCCGTGCGACTGGAGCGCCGGTGGCTCTACCTCGGCTACTGGATCGCCGAATGCCCGAAGATGGCCTACAAGAACCGCTACCGCCCCCTGGAGACCTTCGATGGACGCCACTGGACGGCGGAGCTGCCCGGCAACGATGCGGGGGGAAGCCCGGAGACGGTCTAAAGGTCAAAAACGGCAGGCCGCTATGACAGGCATGCGGATGCGAACGCCGTTCGCGCCCGTCAGCCCGGAGGAGGCATCATGCTGAGCTACCTGTACCGCATCGCCACCGACTACCGGCGCCGCCACGGCGTCGCGCCCACGCTCATCTACCTCAATCCCCGCCACCTCGCCCGCCTGCGCGCGGAGCTGGCGGGCATCGAGGGCATGGAAGGGATCTCCCGTTTCCTGGGCATGGAGATGCTCATCGATGGCGGGGTGCAGCATCCCCACGTCGCCTGGAGTCGCATCCAGTGGCGCGACATGCCGCGCGCCGCCGATGCGGGCAGCCCGCACCCGGAGACGCCGGTGGACCTCGCCGGTCACTCGCTCTGAGGCAGGGGAGGCGAGGAAAGACGCCGGGGCGGACCGGCGGAGGGGAAAACGGCTTTGAAAATGCACGCCGATTCAGGCATGATGCGCGCTGAATTCAGACCCGTGGTTGGAAGAGCAGTTAACCCTGATGGCAAAGGAAGAACACATCGAGATGGAGGGCACGGTGATCGACACCCTGCCCAACACCATGTTCCGCGTCGAGCTGGACAACGGCCACGTCGTCACGGCCCATATCTCCGGCAAGATGCGCAAGCACTACATCCGTATCCTCACCGGTGACCGCGTCACCGTTCAGTTGACCCCCTACGATCTCAGCAAGGGCCGCATCGTCTTCCGCAGCAGATAGCGGCAGACGCCAGATACGCGTTCCAAATAGCCGAATCCCCGAGAAAACCCGGATTGCCCCATCTGC
>Ga0256830_1002716_pt1 | contig 11456 bp, 13 predicted proteins | sample 128326metaG_FD_190537 | JGI IMG/M metagenome (GOLD analysis project Ga0256830, IMG submission 190537) | Hydrothermal vent microbial communities from Lau Basin, Pacific Ocean - 128-326 | ecosystem: Environmental > Aquatic > Marine > Hydrothermal vents | place: Pacific Ocean: Lau Basin | collected...
AGATAGGGGGAGCGAGGTTGAGATATACCTGATGGAATCCAGTTTTTGCCAGCTTGAATACCTAGAGAACTATGACGAGGCGGATATTGCCTCAGATATTATAAATGAACTCGGAACCCCTGATGAGCTGAGAGGAAGGCTGGTGGAAATAAGAATATCTCAGCTTGAGAGAGGTCTTTCACAATTGGCGAGAGATGTTCGGAGGGCCCTTAAAGAAAAAGGAGTCGCGAAAAAAGTCATCGATTCCCTTGAGTTTGAAATCCAGGATTTTGGCTACTTCCCTGCTATGCACGGCATGGCCGATGCAGAAGTGGTTACTGGTTATCCTGATGTTGAGTTGGTTATAACCTCCCAAGATGGGTTTGAGTTTACCTGGCCCTTGGACGTTTATTCTCTCAGGGAGCTTTTGGATTTAGATACAGACAGCTTGGTCCAAGAGCTATTGAGAAAACTCAAAAATTAATGCTGTTCTATGATAGAACGGAATCGTTGTAGTAGGCATCCACCCATGTTTCATAGTGCTCACACTTAAAGGGGTTTTCGACATAGTTGTTAGTGATTCTGCACCTGTAAATGATGTAAAGATCAACCCCTACCAGGTCTAGCTGATCTTCCTCGGCATAAAACCCCCTAAAAAACTGCCTATTGGGTGTGCAGTACCTCTTAGAGAACTTACAACTCTTACATAGAACTTCCATTTTTGATGTCTAGGCACGAGATTTGATAGATAATGTGGTTTCCCCTTAAAAACTATTTGCGAGAAAAAGGTAATATTCACGTAATAAAGCATTAGTGGGCATGGTGTTATAGGCATGCTGTATAAAGAAATTCTTCCAGGGAAACTAGTTAGAGAGGGACAGGAAAAAGAGGAGGATGAACGGATACTTCTCGGTGTTATATCAGATACCCATGTTCCCACCCGAGCGAAAGCAGTGCCTGGGGAGGTTTTCCAAATTTTTGAGAAAGCGAGATATATAATTCACGCAGGAGACATTGTCGATCTCTCTGTTATACAGGAATTAGAGAGGATTGCCCCTGTTGTGGCTGTGAAAGGAAACATGGACCTCGTTGCCGTGAGGGAGAGGTATCCTTACGTCGACTCCATCGAAGTTTTAGGATGGAGGATAGGTGTCGTTCATGATGGAATACCGGCGTTGCGTAAAGGAAAACTGAAAAAGCTAGCTAAGAAAAACGGTTTCGATGTCCTGGTCTTTGGCCACAGCCACAGGGGTGTTGTAAAGATAGAGGATGGAATTCTATTTATCAATCCAGGTTCGCCAACTCGTCCATTGCTTTCAAAGCCGTCAGTCGGTATTTTGGAGGTTACCAAGAAAAAGATCCATGCGGAGATAAGAGTGATAGGGAAGGAATAATCTGGTATAATGTTCCATCTTATTGGAAGACAAATATGCTTGGATTTGAGTAAATGAATTTGCTCTGAGATATCTCATACGAAAAAATTTTTAAAGTTAGCAATAGTGGGAGGTGTGAATATGAATCTGAGTCTCTGGGGCATTGCACTCATCGTCTTCTTGATGAACGTGCCCTTCGGCTATTGGCGAGAAAACACAATGAGGTTTTCATATCAGTGGTTTTTGTCGATTCATATTCCTGTACCTATAATAATAGCCTTCCGCGTATTTGCGGGAATAGGATGGTACTACGTCACTTTCCCTGTTCTTGCGGGGGCATTCTTCCTGGGTCAGCTTATTGGGGGAAAGATACACTCGCTTTTGGTAAGATACGCTGGGACGCAGGTATCCTCCTGTCTTTTCCTAGATCTTGTAAAAATCGCAAACACCTATAGATCCGGTAAAGACGGGGCCCAGCAGCCCTGAGTTCGGGTTAATCATCGGTATATCCTATATATGAGCTGGGGGATCAGGGCAATTATGGCCACTACACTCGGGCCGCAGATCCCTTTTCCCTGTCTTTTCTCTGCAGACCCCGGAGTTGGCGCTGTTACAGATGGCTGGGATTCTGGTGAGGTTTTGCTTTTGGACGATGCAGGTGCCATCGGAGAAAAAACTTGGACCCTGGTGTTGCCTCGATCCGACACATAAACATTGCCGTCTTCATCCACAGCTATCCCAACAGGTTTGTTGAGTTGTCCTTGTTTGTTTCCTTCTGTTCCCATTTTGTTATGAATTGTCCGTTGTTGGTGAATTTCTGGATTCGGTGGTTGCCTCTATCAGCCACGTAGACGTTGCCATCCCTGTCCACGGCTATTCCGCTAGGTTCATTGAACTGTCCATTCCCCGCTCCTGCAACTCCCCACTCAGCTATAAAGACATATTCATCGAGGGAGGCCTCAGCAGAGGGTATAGCCATCAGGCCTAAAGCCAAGACTAAAACGGAAGCTTTGGAATTTAGCTCGAGTTTTAATTTAGATAATAGACTAGTCATCCCTTATCCTCCCCATCTTTCTTCACCGTCATTTTATCACCTACTAGTAACATGGACCTCCATAGTATAAGAAAATAGTTTTTAATTATTAAAAAATATTTTTAATTAATAAAGTCGTCATTGAATAGATGGTGGGGAGTAATTTAAAAGTTGCCGGGAGTACTGAAAAAGAAAGTTTTATAACGCCAGCTTCTATTAACTATTTGTTAGCGGGGGAAGGCGGATGACACATAGAAAAGTGTTGATTGTCAACAATACTTATAACAGAAACCTGTTGCTGATTTTTTGCGCTGTTATTTTTGGAGTTATCCTCCCAGGATGCATAGGGGAAGAACCTGAAAAGCCTGCAAAGATTGAAGCTCCTCCGTCATCATCCCCATCCCCCTCGCAGCCCCCATCACCTGCACCCCAATTAGATACCACGCCTCCCCCTGCCATTGGGGGATTATTGGCCTGGAATGCCTACGATGGGAAGGTAGATCTGCGATGGGGCAAAAGCGATGTCGAAGACTTTGCCTCTTATAATATCTACATCAGCAAGAAGGAAATAACGGACGTTACGGGCATGACGCCTATTCAAATAAAAGACATATCCACGAACACCTATCAGGTGGCCAATCTCAGCAACGGTGCAAAGTACTACTTCGCCGTGACCGTTGTAGATAAAAGCGGCAATGAGAACTCTAAGGTAGCCAGTGTATATGCAACACCCACAGCGATGCCCAGAGGAGCATCCGACCCTGAGATAGAGGTAAACATTTATCGCTCAGATAAGGCATGGGCGGGTACAACGTTGCTGCCAGACAATCACAGAACAGGAAGGCCCAGGGTGATAGAGGTTAACATGCTGGGAGAAATTATCTGGGAGTACCAGCTCCCGGAAACCCTGAGGCAATACACAAATCCTGGCTTCGACGTAGAGCTCTTGCCTAACAACAACTTACTACTCCTCCTACCCCGCAAGGGCGTATTTGAGATTAATCGCAAGGGCGAAATCGTTTGGAAATATCTGGACGCCAAAGTATCCCACGACGCAGACCGTCTGCCTAATGGGAACACCCTGGTTGCATTTGGCAACGAAGACAAGATAAGCGATGCCCAGGTAAAAGAGGTCAACCGGAAGGGAGAGGTTGTATGGAAATGGCACGCAGGAGACCATTTTAACAAAGAACCATTCAGGGATATTTATCGACAGGGCTGGACCCATACAAATGCTGTTCTCAGGCTATCAAACGGCAACACCCTGATCAGCCTGAGAAATTTCAACTTCTTGGTCGAGGTGGATCCCCAGGGCATGATAGTCAGGACTATAGGAGAGGGGGTTTTAAAGAGGCAGCACGACCCTGAGATTCTTCCTAATGGAAATATACTCCTCGCGAATCACCGCAGGCCTCACAGCGCTGTGGAGATAGACCCGTCAACAGGCAGGATCGTATGGGAATATCCGATGCCCGATCCAAGCACGTGGCCCGTGAGAGACGCCAACAGACTGCCTAATGGCAATACTCTGATAACGGCGGCGACAAAAATAGTAGAGGTAACTTCAGACGGAGAAGTGGTCTGGCAGCTCGTGCTTAAGGGGGTGGATATAAAGAGAGAAGAGGGAGCCGAGCGGGGATTCTACAAGGCCGAGAGGATTGCTCCAAGATAAGGCTGTGAATGAGTGGCCTCGACGATACTTTACTTGATCCAAATCCTCTCCCCTGTTATCATATAGTAAATCCGGGAACCGGTTTTAGCAGCTATATCGCCCATGCGCTCAAGGTACCTGGCGGCGAAGAGAAGGTCTGTGGCGTCGTCTATTGTTCGGGGGTCTTTCATCATGAAGGTGAGGAGTTCGCGGTACACCTGGTCATACAGGGCGTCGATGTGGTCATCCTTCTCCTGATGGCCTTTTATTTCTCTGGCGTCCCAAGTGATTATCGCCTCATTGTTTATCCGTATCATCTTCTGAGTCATCTCGGCCATCCGGGGGATGTCTATTAAGGGTTTTAGAAGTGGCTTTTCCTCATACTTTCTTGCTATATCAGCGATTTTCTGGGCAAGGTCGCAAATGCGCTCGTAGTTGTCTGAGATCTTGATCATGGTAGCGATGAATCGCAGGTCTTTAGCCACTGGCTGCTGGAGGGCAGTGATTTTAAAGCAGTTATCGTCTATCTTCAGATTCAGGAGGTCGCTCTCTTCCTCCAGCTTATCCACTTCTGCGGCCAACTCTAAATCTCTCTCCTTAAGAGACTTTACGGCCAGAGAAATCGCCTCGCAGGCCATTCCGGCGATTTTAATAACGTCATCTTTAATCTCTTTCAAACCCTCGTCCAAGGCTCTCCTAACCATTATTTCACCTCATGAGTTCCGAGATCAGGTCCATAACCTTATCAGCTATTTGCTCTCTGATCTCTCTAACTTTTTCCAGGGACAGGTCCTTCGGATCCTCTATCTTCCAGTCATCTAGCTTTGTTTTATCTTTGAGTAAAAAAGCCGGGCAGGAGCTTTCATTTAAGCAGCCCATAGTGATTATTTTGTCGGCTTCCTCAACCATCTCGGGGGTGAGCTTCTTAGGTTTTGCCGTGCTTATGTCAAGCCCTATCTCTCTCATAACCTCTACAGTTTTCCGGCTTACACGCGCCGCGGGCCTGGTACCTGCGCTCATAGCTTGCATATTCTTCGGCGCGACGTGGTTGAAAATCGCCTCGGCCATCTGACTCCTCCCTGAGTTGCCCACACATACGAAAAGAACTTTCATCAGCCAAATCTCCCTGTAATATAATTCTCTGTAAGCTCTCTATCAGGCTTCTCAAAAAGCTTTTTAGTCGTGTCGTATTCGATTAGCTCCCCCAGGTAGAGAAACGCTGTGTAGTCGCTCACCCTGGCCGCCTGTTGCATGTTGTGGGTAACGATGACCACAGTATAGCTCTTCTTTAACTCGGTTATAAGGTCCTCGATTTTCACAGTGGCCAGAGGATCCAGAGCTGAGCAGGGTTCATCGAAGAGGATGATTTCAGGATCAACCGCCAGGGCTCTCGCTATGCACAGGCGCTGCTGCTGTCCTCCTGATAGGCTGAGGGCATTATCATTAAGCCTGTGGCTGACCTCTTCCCAGAGAGATGCCTCCTTGAGGCTTTCCTCGACTATTGAGTCAAGCCTGCTTTTATCTCTGACTCCATGGATCCGAGGGCCGTAGGCTATGTTTTCGTAGATGCTCTTGGGAAAAGGATTGGGCTTCTGAAAAACCATCCCGACGCGTTTGCGGAGTTCCACAGGATTGGCTCGGTATATGTTCACGCCGTTGATCAAGATCTCCCCCTCTAATCTAAAATTATCTATAAAGTCGTTCATACGGTTAAAGCACCGTATGAGGGTTGATTTTCCGCATCCACTGGGGCCTATTATGGCGGTGACCCGGTTCTTCTTTATGGTCATGTTTATGTCCTTCAAGGCATGGTTTGAGCCGTAGTAGGCGTTGAGGTTTCTCACATCGATGGTACTATCGGGGGCCATATCACTCACCACTTTAGATTTTTCTGGTATCTGTTTCTGAGCAGTATCGCAGCGGCGTTCATCGTTAGGAGAAACACGAGGAGGACGACTATCCCGGCTGCGGCGAGAAAATGGAACTCCTCCTGAGGCCTTGAGATCCAGTTAAATATCTGGATGGGGAGCACGGTAAAGGGGTCTCTGGGGGAAGAGGGGGTGAAGGCGATAAAGGTTAAGGCGCCTATCATGATCAGGGGAGCGGTTTCTCCAATGGCCCTGGATAGGGCCAGGATGTTCCCGGTTAATATGCCCGGGAGAGCATCTGGGAGGACATGATATCGTATCGTCTGCCACTTCGTGGCCCCTATGGCATAGCTGGCTTCTCGAATAGAGCTAGGAACGGCAAGGATGGCCTCTTGGCTTGATATGATAATTATGGGCAGAATGAGGAGGGACATTGTTAGGGCGCCTGAGATAAGACTTCTCTCCAGATCCATGGCACGGACAAACAGGGCGAGGCCAAGTATCCCGTAGACTATGCTCGGAACCCCTGCAAGGTTTGAGATGTTGGTCTCAATAATTCTCGTCAGGGTAGTCTTCCGAGCGTATTCCTGGAGGTATATTGCGGCTCCCACTCCAAGGGGCACCGAGATCAGTGCCGTCATTATCATAAGCCAGAAGGTGCCCCATATGGCTGATTTAATCCCTGCTTTCTCAGGGAACCTGGAGGGGAAGCTGTCTAGGAATTGCAGGTCCAGCCAGGCATGGCCGTCTGTCCACACGTCCCAAAGCAGAACCGTCAGCACCGCCAAAGCAGCCATCATTGAGCCGAGGCAGACGAGCTCAAATACCCTGCCTTTGAGTTGTCTGTTGGTGAGCCCCTTTTTCACTCGTATACCTCCCTGAAGCGCTTTCTAATCTGATAGCTCGCCATGTTCATCAACAATGTCATTGCGAAGAGCACTAGTCCTACGGCGAAGATGCTCTGGTACTCTATTGAACCGCTGGGAGTGTCACCTAAGCTAACCTGAACTATGTAGGCCGTCATTGTCTGTATGCTCTCAAAGGGGTTAAGGGTTAGTTTTGGGGTCATTCCTGCGGCTATGGTCACGGCCATGGTTTCTCCGATTGCTCTAGACAACGCCAGGATAAAACTCGCGAGCACTCCCGAGAGGGCTGCGGGAAGCACTACCCTAGTCGAAACCTCCAGTCGCGTTGCCCCGAGGGCGTAGGCCCCTTCGCGGAGGGAGTTAGGAACGGCCCGCATAGCGTCCTCGCTGAGGCTTGCCACCATGGGCAGAATCATTATTCCAACTACGATACTAGCGCTGGCAGCGTTGAAATAGTTAGCCGCGGGATAGAGGTGCTTGATAATGTTAGGCGTTATGAATGTCAGGGCAAAGTAGCCGTAGACAACTGTCGGTATTCCGGCCAGGATCTCCAGTAAAGGCTTAGTTATTCGCCTGATCCGGGGGTCTGCGTATTCGCTCATGTAGAGGGCGCTGGCCAAGCCAAGGGGAAGAGCCACTAAGGCAGCTCCTAGGGTTATTATGAGGGTGCCATTTATTAGGGGTAGCACCCCAAAGGATTGGGGCGTGAGGAGGGGGGACCATTTTTTTCCGGTGAGGAACTCCACGAAAGATACCTCCTGAAAGAACCCCAGGGACTCCACTAAAAGGACGATCACTATTCCAATGGTGGCGAACACGGAGAGGACGGCGCAGAGGAAGAAAAGTTTCTCAACTATCTCCTCTTTGCGCCTAGCGGCCATTGAAATAACGCTGATCTCCGTAGTGTCCACTTCTCCACCTCGTTACTCTTTGGCCAGAATTTCCTCGATGCTGACCCCCACCTGTGAGCCGCCCGTGAATATGCTCCCGGTCTTAGCGTCTTCGAAGCGCTTAAGAGCAAGCTCATAGGCTTTATCAGGCAGAGACACATATCCCGTTTGTTTAACCAGCTCCCTGCCCTCCATCAGGTAGTACCTGATAAACTCCTTTGTCTCAGGTCTTTCTGCAGATTTCTTGTTGACATATATGAAGAGGGGTCGTGACAGGGGCTGATAAATGCCTTTACTTATGGTCTCTGGGGTTGGCACTATGTATCCATCGCCATTCTCTGAAATGCCATCGTCGATGCCCAGAAGCTTCAGCTTTTGAGAGTTTTCCAGATAGTATGCGTATCCAAAGTAGCCAAGGGCGTATTTTTCTCCCGCAATAGCCTGGACAAGGACGTTATCATCGGCACTCGCAGTGTAATCGGCTCTGCTGGCCCGTTCCTCCCCAACTATTGCCTTGGTGAAGTAGTCGAAGGTACCGGAATCAGCATCCGCACCCACGAGGAATATTTTCTTCCCGGGCCATTCAGTTCTAACATCGCTCCACTTCTTCACAGAGCTGTTGGGTTTCCAAATCTCCCTGAGCTCTGCCACTGTGAGCCCCTTGCCTATCCAGTCGTTAGAGGGATTCACGACAACGCTTATCCCGTCGAAGGCGACTGGGATCTCAATAAACTCGATCCCTTTTGCAGTGCAGGCATTAATCTCTTTTTGCTTTATAGGTCGCGAGGCGTCGTTAATATCTACCTCGCCGTTGCAGAACTTTTTAAAGCCGCCGCCTGTCCCGCTGATTCCTACGGTTACGCGAACACGAGGATATAGTCGTTGAAACTCCTCGCTGACTGCTTCAGTAATCGGGTAGACGGTGCTTGACCCGTCAACGGCCACAGAACCAGAAAGTTCTTTCATAGGGAGAGACGGACTTGATTCGACAGCAGTGACTGTCTCTTTTGCTGGCCCAGATTCATCGCCTCCTATGCAGCCAGCTATTGCTATTAAACTGATGAACAACAGAGTAGCTATTCTTTTCATATTTTCACCTCTTTAGCTATGACTAATCCGTACAGGTTTCTCAAGGAGCGATTAAAGCGGGGGACATGAAAAAAGAGAAGATCGTGTCCGTCATCACGCACAAGCACAGCCCCCCGTAATGCCTCCTTTGCATTTTTCACATCTCAGTTCCTTCATTTTCTTTCCTACACACATATGTGCGATATATTTATATAGTTTTTTAAAATAATCTATAGACACTATATAAAATAGAAAAAATAAGGAGAATGAAATGGAAACCCGGAAGGTGTATAAAACAGGCGGTTCGACATATGTTATTTCTCTCCCAAAAAAATGGGTAAAGAGAAATAAAATAAAGGCCGGAGATTCCCTGGTGGTAACACGCCAGGCTGGGACCCTGTTGATTGAGCCGGGCATAGTTGAGCAGGGACCGTGGGTAGTTGAAATAAAAACCTCAGAAGTGCCATCCAAAGAGGCTTTAAAAAGACTGATAATAGCATATTACCTGGTGGGATGTGCTACAATAAAAATAAGGCTTGACAGGGATTCTGTGGGGTTTAAAGAGAGTGCAAGGAAGATCCTCGATTTTTTGATAGGGGTGGAGATAGTTGAAGACCTAGGCAACTCAATAACTATGGAAATACTCCTCGATCATCAGCGCATGCCGACGCCCCAGGCTTTGAGGAGAATTCATCTTATAATTAAATCGATGCTCAATGACGCCATCGAGGTGATGGAGCATGGAGATGAGCAACTCGCCAGAGACATTATTACACGGGAGCGCGAGGTTGACAGACTTTACTTTCTGGTTATCAGACAGCTTAAGAGTGCAGTTCAGTACCAGCAAATAGCCGAGAAGCTTGGCATAGAGAATCAGAGAGACAGCCTTGGATACAGGATAGTTGTAAAGAGCCTGGAGAGGATCGCTGATCATATAGAGAGTGTAATGAGGAGCTATCTTCTTCTAAATGCTGTTGAAAAAAAGCCTGAGCTCAGGGAACTGATTAAGCTGGCTAAGTCAATAACCGAAGTGTATGATTCATCGGTGGAGGCCATTTTCAAGAAAGACAGGCTTCAAGCAGAAGAAGTTTTTCAAGATCTTAAGAATATTAAGGTACATCACAAATGGCTCTCAGATCAGCTCTTCAAAGGAACAGTGGATGTTTCATCGGCGATTCATAGAAAATCCATCCTCGACAGCTTGGGTAGAATCGCCAGCTACAGCAGCGACATCGCTGAAATAGCCTTGAACCTCTCTGTGGAGGCTTAAATATAAGATTGTAACTGTGAACCGGGAAGCCTGGACAAAGGCTCCTTCTGGGTCCTGGAAAATAAAAAGAGCAATATTAAAACGAGCGCCGGGGATGGGATTTGAACCCATGAACTCCCGAAGGAGAACAGGCTTTCTTGTCCTATACGTCTGGAGATTAGACGTATAAAAACTCCAGGCCTGCGCCCTACCGGACTAGGCCACCCCGGCATTGCTCAATTGGGTTAATGGGATAACGTAACGAATAAATCAGGCGCGAAGCTCTATCTCGATGTTTACCCCGTCGGGGACGCGCACTCTCATTATCTGACGCATTGTGCGCTCATCGGCCTCGATGTCTATGAGGCGCTTGTGAATGCGCATTTCCCAGTGCTCCCAGGTGGCTGTCCCATCACCGGAGGGCGACTTCCTCACGGGCACGCGGAGTCTGCGGGTAGGCAAAGGAATAGGCCCCGACATGTCTACCCCTGTCTTCCGTGCTATCTCCTTGACCTGATTGCATACGTCTTCGAGTTTCTTGTGGTCGGAGCCGCTGAGTTTAATCCTTGCCTTCTGCATTTACTCTCACTTAGCTGGTGTTATATCTACGACCATTCCTGCCGCAATAGTTGTGCCCATGTCACGAATGGCGAAGCGACCCATCTGTGGGATCTCTTTAACCTTTTCAATGACCATGGGCCGAGTGGGCTCGACCCTGATAACCCCGGCGTCCCCGGTCTTGAGGAACTTCGGGTTTTTCTCTAGGATGTTGCCCGTTCTTGGATCTAGCTTGCTTATCAGTTCGACTATCCTGCATGCTACCTGGGCTGTGTGGGTGTGGAACACCGGTGTGTAGCCAATGGTTATGGCGCTCGGATGCTGGAGCACCACTATCTGGGCTGTAAAACTCTTAGCCACTGTCGGAGGCTTGTCGGGATGTCCGCACACGTCTCCCCTTCTTATATCATTCTTACCGACGCCGCGAACGTTAAAGCCAACGTTGTCCCCGGGCTCGGCCTTGGGGATGCTCTCGTGGTGCATCTCAATAGACTTCACCTCTCCCTTTACGCCCGCGGGCTCAAAGACTACGGTGTCGCCCACTTTCATGACCCCTGTTTCAACCCTGCCAACTGGCACCGTTCCAATGCCTGTTATGGAGTATACATCCTGGATAGGCAGGCGAAGGGGCAGGTTAATCGGTTTCTCTGGCACCTTCAACGAGTCTATTGCCTCTATAAGGGTGGGTCCGTCATACCAGGGCATCTTGTCGCTCCTCTGAGTAACGTTGTCGCCCTTCAGACCAGACATTGCCACGTAAATGATCTGCTCGGGCTTGTAGCCCACCATCTGGAAGAGCTTCTCGAGGCTGGCCTTGGTCTCCTCGAATTTCTTTTTGTCGTAGTTGACGGCGTCCATCTTGTTGATGGCCGCGATTATCTGGCTTATTCCCAGGGTCCTGGAGAGGAAAACGTGCTCCTT
>Ga0256830_1002717_pt1 | contig 11452 bp, 6 predicted proteins | sample 128326metaG_FD_190537 | JGI IMG/M metagenome (GOLD analysis project Ga0256830, IMG submission 190537) | Hydrothermal vent microbial communities from Lau Basin, Pacific Ocean - 128-326 | ecosystem: Environmental > Aquatic > Marine > Hydrothermal vents | place: Pacific Ocean: Lau Basin | collected...
GCGCTCCGGATCGAAGGGAACTTCGCTGATCAACGCCCGGTCGACCATCGCGAGCAGCGCGATCATCAGAGAAGTTTCCCCGGAATTGCGACCGAAGAGTTCCACGACGAGGTGCCGCTCGTGGGAGCCGGCAGCGCTTCTCAGGTCGGTGATCATGTTGACCGAGCGCGATATCGCCGTAGAAAAGCCGATGCAGTAGTCCGTGCCGAAGACATCGTTGTCCATCGTCTTGGGCAGGCCGACGACGGACACTCCTTCCTGATCGAGACGCGCTGCGAAGGACAGCGTATCGTCCCCTCCAATGGCCACGAGAGCATCGAGTTCCAAAGCCTCGATCGTGGCCACGGCAACTCCGGTCAGATCGTATGTTCCGCTCTCCGGCAACGGCCCCACACGGTCGATCAGATGCGCCGGCACCGCATCCGGGGCGACAGCCATTGGGTTCGTGCGCGACGTGTGCAGGACCGTACCACCCGTACGATCGATCTTGCGAGCATTGGCCTTGTCCAACGGAACGGTCCACTGCTCGCGGTTGCTGCCGTCCGGCAAAATCTCCAGCAAGCTGGCCCAGCCGCGCTTGAGTCCCAGCGCACTCCAGCCTGCATCCTGCATACAGTGGACCAAAGTCCTGATCGCGACGTTGAGGCCGGGAACGTCCCCTCCTCCCGTGAGAATACCGACTTTCTTTGCCACCATCGATCCCCTAAGGTCTCACTCCTAAGGTTGAGGTCTCACTCCCGGATGATTCGTGGAGCCCTCCACCGAGAGCAACCCAATGCAGCCGGCCCGCACCTTTTCACGGGATTGAGCCCTCAACATACCGGCGAGTATGCCATCCGGCTAGAATCCGCAAAACGCGCGACCTAGCCACGTTTGAGCACCCTCAGGACAAGGGTCCGAAAAAGAAACCGGGCTAGGCGAACAAACGGGCGGCAAGGTCCGCCACACGGTTCGAATAGCCCCATTCGTTGTCGTACCACGCCAAAACCCGCAAGCGATGAGGAGCGATCTTCTGCGTCGACGGCGCATCGAAGATGCTGCTGTGTGGATTTCCGATGATGTCGGAAGAGACCAGAAGTTCCTCCGAGTACTGCAAGATGGCTCGCATCGACCCTTCGGCACTCTCCCGCACCGCTTGGTTGACTTCTTCGACGTCGGGATCCTGCTCGAGTTGAACGACCAGATCGACGATCGAGCCATCGGGAACGGGCACCCTCACCGCCATACCGTCGAGTTTTCCGGCGAGATGGGGAAGAACCTTGCCGACGGCACGCGCAGCACCCGTCGTCGTGGGGATGATGTTCTGCGCGGCTGCACGCGACCGGCGGTGATCTTTGTGCGGAACGTCTGCGAGGCGTTGATCGTTCGTATAGGCATGCACCGTGGTCATCACCCCGTATTCGATGCCGAAGTGATCATCGAGAATCTTGGCTACGGGCGCTAGACAGTTGGTCGTGCACGAGGCGTTGGAGACGATGGAGTGACTCGGCAGGAGATCATCATCGTTGACGCCGAGCACGATGATGGCATCGATTTCATCCTTCGACGGAACGGTGAGAATCACCTTTTTCGCACCGGCCTGTTGATGGCGGGCGATCTGCTCGCGATATCGAAAAACGCCGGTGGCTTCGATCACGAGATCGATGCCGAGTTCGCCCCACGGCAGCTTTTCCGGATCTCTTTCGGCGCAGAGACGAATGGCCTTTCCGTCGATGGTGATCGCACCATCGCTCCAGCCGATGGCTTGCGGAAAAATCCCCATCACCGTGTCGTATTTCAACAAGTAGGCCAAGCTCCGTGCATCGTAGAGATCATTGACGGCAACCACTTCGAATTCGGGACGATCTTCCATGATGCGAAGCAGTGCGCGACCAATGCGGCCGAAACCGTTGATTGCCACTCGCGTCGCCATCATGCACCTCCCTTCGTGTCGGACGGCATCCCGCCGAGGTCTTGCCCGGCAAAGTGGGCCGTGAGATCGATTGCACGCTGCGCGTAGGCCCAGCTATTGTCGAACCAAGCGATGATCTTGGCGCAGCGGGAGCCGACCTCCATCGTCGCGAGGGAATCGACGATGGCCGAGTGTGGATTCGCTACGATATCGCTCGAAACGATGGGATCTTCCGAATACGCCATCACGCCTCGGAGCGGACCTGATGCGCCGCTGCGAAGCACTTCGTTGATGCGATCCCGGGTCACATCCGCCGAAAACCAGATCGTCATATCCACTAGAGATCCATTGGCGACCGGCACACGCAGCGCAGCGGCGTGCACGCGACCCGACAAAGCCGGCAGCACCGACGAGATCACGGACGCGGCGTTGGTCTCTCCGGGAACGATATTCTCGGCGGCAGCTCTCGAATTCCTCAACTCGTGCGATGGCACGTCGGCGAGCCGCTGCACGTTCGTATAGCCGTGAACGACCGTGAAATGAGCATTCTCCACTGGGAACGCATTGCACAGCGTGTGCAATACCGGCGCCGCACAGTGCGCAGTGCACGATGCGTTGGATACGATGACGTGCTCCGGACGAATCGTCTCGTGGTTGACCCCATAGACGACGACGGCATCGGCCCGATCCGACGGCGGCGCACACAAGATCACCCGACGTGCGCCTTCTGCGAGATGACGAGCGCTTTCATCGCGGGAGATCGACTGCCCTGTCGCCTGAACGACATAGTCGACCGCGTAATCCCTCCAGCAGACGTCGCCTGGGGCTTTCCCTTGGATGAGCGGAAACTCCCAGCCCGAGGTGTAGAGAAAACCGTCCTTGTATCTCACTTCATCCGGGAAAGGACCAAAGATCGTGTCGTAGCGCAAGAGATAGGTCAGAGCCTCGGGGTCGGCCGTATCACTGATCGCTCCCACTTCGATATCGCTGCAATCGTGGAGAGCGCGAAAGATATTCCGCCCGATCCGGCCGAATCCCATCAATCCGATCCTGATTGCCATTTCCTTCCTTTCCGGCACCGGTGAAAGCGGCGCGACGACGAACGGCTCTTGCCCTTCCTCCTTCCCCCACCGAGAGCTTCACGGCTTTGGAAGGGTCTTCCCCGTGAGCTTCTCGAGTCGTTCCGTCGCCCGAGTCAATGTGCGGTCCCTCGGGTGCGCGATGCGGCGGGCCCCATCGAGAACCTTTTCGGCTGCATTGAGGTAGCCGAGATTCATCAGCGCGTGGGCAAGCTGACCCTGCGCGCGATGATTGCATGGATTGATCTCCACCGCCTTCTCGAGGCACGTTCTCGCTTTTTCGTTTTCACGCGAAACCATCCAATATAATCCGAGTTCATACCATGCCAAATCCGCCATGGGTTCGATGGCCGCGGCGCGTTCGAGTTGTTCGCGGGCTTCTTCCCCTCGCCCCTGGCGCCTCAGATTTCGCCCGAGCGCTAGCAAGGTATCCGCATGATTCGGACGTGTTTCGAGCGCCTTCCGATAGAACGGCTCCGCGGCTTTGTACTGTCCGTTGCCGTCGAGATCGATGGCGATCTCGTAGAGCGTCTCCTCGCGATCCACCTTTGGAATGCCTGTTGGAAGCAAAGAGAGAGCGAGCACGAGAATTCCCGCGCCCCAGTCGATGCGCCGCGCCGACGGTACACCGACGGCAGCGAGCATGATCAACAGCGGCAAGATCGGTGCACGATATCTCGCCGTCGGAAAAAAGAGAATCATCGCGACGAGGAGGCCGCAGACGACCAGCAGTGGAGCCCAGGGAATCTTCCTGCGGCGGATCAGCGCGACGATGCCGACCGCTGCGAGTGGGCCGAGCACTACGAAGGGCCAGCCGAGCGGGTGAAGCAACACCGCCATCACGCGCGATTCGCTGCGAGCCGCATAGATGTCTCGATTGCGGCCGATCTCGATGGCGGAGAGCGTCGCCGCAGCCTTCCACGCCTCCTGGCCGATCCATCGCAGCGGGTGGCTTACGATGTATTTGCGCGCTTGGCTGTGATACCAAGCCGACTCCTCCGCCGCGCCCCGCACCCCGCCGAGACAGCGCGGCTTTTCGATCAGATGGCCCCAGAACAACCCCGGCCGGATACCCACCGTCTGCGGATAGTCGTAGTGATTGCCGATCCAGAAGTTGATCCCGCCATTGTAGGAAATGGGCACGAGATCCGGCTCGGTGGAATAGTTTCGCACCGTAATCGGCAGGATGGGAATCGCCGCGCAGCAGGCAAAAACCAGCGCGGTGCGCACCCCCTCGGTGCGAAACAACCAAATCAGCAAGAACAGTCCCGCCGGCGCCGCCATCGGCAGGAACACGCCGACGACACCGATCAGCAAGCCGGCCACGACGGGACGCCACCGTGCCCACCTCGTGTTCGGCTCCCCTCGCACGGTCAATGCCCAGACCACCAACAGCAGCAGCAGCGTTGCCGGACTTGCCGGTAAGACTTCGCTGTCGAAATAAACCAACGGACCGAAGAGCGCCATCACGAATCCGGCGATCACACCCGCTCGCGCACCGCCGATGCGACGCGTCAACGACATCAGGATCACGCAACCGAAGGCCCCCAGGAACGACTGAAAGATTCTAGGAACGAGGGGTGATTCGCTACCCGCGATGGAGTACAGCCCGCGCAACAACCACGGATATCCCGGCGGCTGCCAGTAGGGCCGCGGCGCGCGCTCGGGAACAGCGTCGGTTGCGATGCGGTGGTAGGTCGCTGCGTCGAGCACGAGGTAGCGGTGATAGTCTTCGTCTCTCGACTCGAGCACGACGATCACTCGCACCGCGAGAGCCAGAACGAAGACCGCTCCGAGAGCCGCCGCCCACCAACGGGCGTTCTCGCCGCCTCGGCTTGCGCTCGGCTCGCTCTCTCTCTTGCTCATTTCCTGCTCTCCATCAGATCCGGTGGGAGATTCTGCAGGACCAACCCAGGTTCATCCAGGCCGGCGACGGGCACGACCATCCCCGAGCTCCACCCCCGAAAGCGATCACGATATCGCCGGGATCTCTAGAATCGATAGAAGTGCGACTTTCGAGCGCCTCGGGGTCGCTCCCGCTAGAAGGATACGAGCGCTTCGTTTCGACTTCGAATGCCGTCCACTGAAGCCGCCCGCCGATCGATGGTCACGGGAAGCACGAGATCGAGGACCAAATCGACGCCCCCGCTTTCGCTGCGACGTGACCGCACGGCTCCTCCAAGGCGTGCGGCGGCGCGAAGTGCAATCGCCAGCGACAAGCTCGCCTCTCCCTCACGCATTCCGAAAAACGCTGGAGGGTTGCCATCGCTCGTTTCCAGAGCCTCGAGGATCGAAGGTGGAAAGCTGCCGCCCGCGCCTTCGAAGATCACTTCCACACGCATCAGATCGCTCGCCGTCGGATCGGCACGTGCGAGAAGTCGGCTTGGATGCCCTTCCGACCCGCTCGGCATCAACGCCAGCAAGCGCTCGATCACCGTCCGCGCCAGGGCCGGGTCGGTGAGAAACAAGCCGGGCAAGGCCTTGTCCATTTCGAGCACGGCTTTGGGGCAGTCTTCGCAGGCCACGCGAAGGGCCTGCCTCAGATCGAAGGGAATCGACTGCAGGGGCACTTCGCTCGACTCGACCTCGCCGAACGCCAACAGGTCGCAGAGAAGAACCTTGAGCACTCCCACCTCGCGCTGCATCTCTCCCGTCAGGCCGCGACGATCGACCGTCCCGGATCGCCCCTCGGTCATCCGGGCGAGAGCCTTTTCCAGCCGCTCGAGTTTCGGGTGCATGCTCCTGCCGACTTCGAGCAGAAGCCGTGCACGATCGCGGGCCCGAGTTTCGGCCCGCTGGAGTTGGGCGAGAATTCCCTCTCGGTAAGCCTGCTCCGAGTCGATTTGATCCCGGCGATCCAATGGATCGCGGCGCTCCAACGAGACCGACGGCGCAGCGTTTTCGGGAGCAGAGCGCCGGGCGTCGCGCGCGATCGAAGCCCCGAAAAGCGTTCCGGCCGCTACTGCGATCCCGGCGATCCCCACCGCGGAGGCGCCGAAGCCGGCGAGAACCAAGCCCCCCGACAAGATACAGCCGGAGACGATACCGGCGATGAGGCATCTTCCGAATATCGAGTTTTCCGCTCCTTTGCGCTCGGGCATGACCCGATACCTCCCACAAGCTGGAAACGTGCCGGACACGAGATTCACACGCTCCCTAGAAGAAGATATGCCCCCCGCCCCCGGTCCTGTCCAGCGATCCGGACGACGGCCCCGCCTAGCGATTCGCCGCCGGCTCGCGCACGACGCTCCGAAACGATATAGATTGTGTCTAGGCACAGGTGCGTAGATGCAAGGGGATCCACTCGAAGCGGGTTTCGATGAGATGAGTATCGTGAAAGACGCCAAGATCGAAAATAGTCGGCGAAAGAAGAAACGCAGACCAAACACCCCCTCTTCCAAGATCGAACTGTCGGAACACACGGCGTTCGAGAACCTCGGCAAGAGCGAGTCCGCCGGCCGCGTCGCCGTCTGGGTCAAGAAAAAGACGCTGCACTACGAGGCGGAACTCAAGAAACTGCAAATCGAGCTGCTCAAGATGCAAAATCACATCAAGGCGGAGGGATTGCGGGTTCTGCTGATCTTCGAGGGACGTGACGCATCGGGTAAGGGAGGGACGATCAAACGCATCACCGAACATCTCAACCCTCGCGGTGCACGCGTGGTGGCCTTGGAGAAGCCGAGCGACCGTGAGCGGACGCAATGGTATTTCCAGCGCTATGTCGCTCATCTGCCGGCAGCAGGGGAGATCGTGCTCTTCGACAGGAGTTGGTACAACCGCGCCATGGTCGAACCGGTCATGGGTTTTTGCACGGACGAAGAAAACAAACGATTCCTCAAGGACGTCCCTTTCTTCGAGCAGATGCTCGTCAAGGACGGCATCGTCTTGATGAAGTTCTATTTCTCCGTATCGAAAAAGACCCAGCTCGAACGATTCGATGCGCGCAAGACCGATATGCTCAAGCGTTTCAAGATCTCGCCGGTCGATCAACAGGCACAAGAACTTTGGGATCAATACACGGTCAAGAAGTTCCAGATGCTCAGCGAATCCAACCGCAGCATCGCACCCTGGACGATCGTGCGTTCCGATGTCAAGAAGGATGCTCGCATCAACTGCATACGAAAAATTCTCAACGAGATCGAGTACGAGGGAAAGATCGACTCTCGAGAACTCGCCTGCGATCCGAAGGTCATCATCTCGGGCATCGACGAGCTCAAGATGATGGAGGACAACCTCCTCAACGCCAAGGATCTTCCGGGCTGAGCCGCGGCGCCTAGCGCAGTCGGCCTTGCGAATCAGTCCATCGTCATCGATACGAGGCGACTGATCCCCGGCTCGGGCATGGTGACACCATAGAGCAGATCAGCCATCTCCATCGAGCGCTTGTTGTGCGTGATGAGAATGAACTGCGTCTTCTCCGAAAACGCGCGAATCGACTCGGCAAAGCGTGCGACGTTCGATTCGTCGAGCGGGGCATCGACCTCGTCGAGCAGACAAAACGGCGGCGGCTGGTAGCGAAAGATCGCAAAGAGCACGGCGGTCGCTGCGAGAGCCTTTTCCCCTCCGGAGAGCAAGTTCACCGTTTGCAGCTTCTTGCCGGGCGGCTGGCAGAAAATTTCGATTCCACATTCGAGCGGAGCGTCCGGATCCTCTAGGCCGATATCCGCCCGTCCGCCGCGGAACAAAATCGCGAACTGCTCCCGAAAATAGCGGCGGATCTCGGAGAACGCCTCGAGGAAGCGCTCGCGACTTTCTCGATCCATCTTCTTGATCGACGCCATCAACTCTTCGATCGAGTCCGCAAGATCCTTCTTTTGCGCTAGGCTTTCTTCGTGACGTTCGTGGAGTTCGTCGAACTCCGCTTCCGCAAGAGAATTGACCGGACCGATCTTCTCTCGTTTCTTCTGAAACTCGGAGATCCGCTCGAAAAGCAAGCTCTCGTCGTCTTCGATCCCCTCGAGGTGCTCCGATTCGACCGTCTCCGGCAGCTCATCCGGCCTAGCGCCGAGTTCCTTGCGGCAGTCTTCAAGCAAATGCTCGAGGTCCGCGCGCGCGCGTTCGACATCGAGAGCAACCTGCTCGCGGCGGGCGCGCGCTGCCTCCCACTCCTCGGTCATGTTCCCTAGGCGGGTTTCGAGGTGGCGAACCGCCTCGGTGCGAGCCTCGAGCACGTCGCTAAACTCTCCGACGGCACCCGTCGTCAGCACGCGGCGAGAATGAATTTCTTGGAGCTCGGCGTCGAGCCGCACGCATTTCGCTTTCAACTCGCCGATTTCCTTCCCCGCCTCTTCAAAGGCCTGCCGGCCGTCGCGGTGCTGTCCCTCGATGGTGGAGATTTCCCGAGCTAGGCGCTCGCACTCGCGGGCTAGACTGTGATCGCGTTCCTCGAGCGCGCGCACCTCCGACTGAACGGCGCCCTGCACGGAAGCCTTGTCGTGCACGGCCGATTCACTCGCTAGAAGTTCGCCGCGCATGGACTCGACGCGCTCTCGGGCCGCAGCCGCGCGTTCCTCGGCCACCCGCACCTCTCGTTCGAGTTCCCGTGCTTGCTCGCGCGCCTTGGCTGCCCCTTGAATGGCGGCCTCTCTCACCGTCACCGTCAGTGCGGTCTCTCGATCCACGCGTTTCAATTCCTGGCGAGCGCGATCGACGGCGACCTTGGCGAGCGCGAATGCGCGGCGGGCTTCGGCCACGGCTTCTTCCGCGCTTCGGCGCGCCTGCTGAGCCGCGCGCAGCACTTCTCGGCCCTCCGCGACACGGCGCACGGCCTCCGCGCGCTGCACTTCGACTTCGGCAACCTCTTCGGCCAACCGCTCTCGGCGGCGAGCCCGCGCCAGCAGCCCGTCCTTGCGCTGCCCTTGCCCTCCTTCGATGGTGACCAATCCGCTCGCGGCGACGATGTGCCCTTGCTCGGTCACATAGTTGTAGGAAGGAAATCTCTCGTGCAGATCGAGCGCCGCATTCAACGATTCGACCAGGACCGCATCCGCGATGCGTCCCGTGATCGCCGACGATCGACCGGAGTGATCGCGCAAGCGAGGAACCAGCCGCCCCTGAACGCGTGGATCCGTGCGCAGGGCCTCCGGCATTTCGTCCTCCCGAGTCGACTCGCCCCCCGCACGGGCGCGAAGCGGCAGAAACGATATCCGCCCCTTGATTCCAAGCTGCGCGCCACGCAAGACCTCCTCGGTACTGTCGACCAAGACGGCAGGGAGCAGATGCCTCAGATAGGCCTCGGCAGCGCGTTCAATCTCCTCGTCCGTTTCGAGTGCATCTGCGACGAGCCCGCGAATGGTCAATGCGCCGGCACGCGCATGTTGCATGACCTCGAGCGCACCGTCTTCTCCGGCAAGACGCACGTCGAGGGACTCGAGCGCGGCGAGTTCGCCGGCTTTCTTTCCCAATTCGGCAGCTCTCTCCGACTCTTGGGCCCGCCGGGCTTCAAGATCGAGCGAAGCGCGTTCTTCTTTCTCTCGTGCTTCGCGAGCGGCGCGCATTTCTTCTTCGATGCGAGCGGCCTTTTCCTCTGCATCCTTCTCTGCTTCTTCGACGGCGGCCTGATGCTCGGCCCGAGAGGCCTCGAGTCGATGCCCCGCTCCCGCCGCCTCCTCCGCGCGCGCAGCCTCCCGCGTCGATGCCTCCTCCGCCGCCGACAGGCGTGCGGAAAGACCGGCCCGCGCCTGCAGCGCCTCGTGCTGCACTTTTTCTTGCTGCGCCACCGACTCCCGCATCTGCCGAAAACGAGCTTGTGCCGCCTCGCTCGCACGGCGCGCCTCTTCGAGGCGTGCGGCCACTTCGTCGAGACTTTCCTTGGCCGCCTTCCGGCTCGTCTGCAGGCGTGTGAGTTCTTCGCGGCGCGCCTCACGATCTTCCGAAAGTCGACGACCCTGCCGATCCCATCGCTCCATCTCGGCCGTCAAAGCCTCGATCCGCGCCTTGGTCGCCTCGAGGTCTTGCTCCACGCGCGCTTCGTCGAGCGTCGCCTCATGAGAGCGGGCCACCGCCTCGTCGCGCTCCCGATGGCAGGCTTCGAGACGCTCCCTCGCCTCGGCCAACCGTTCGGCCAATCGGCGACGCTCGCGATCGAGGTGCTCGGTCTCCCGGCTGTGGACGGATTTCGCCTCTTCGTGATCGGAAAGCCAGCGCGCCGAAGCAAAGTAGTGCTTGCGATACCAAATCGTGCGCATCGCTTTGAGTGCTTCGTCGAGTCGACGGGCGCGACGGGCGGCACCAGCTTGCCGCTTGAGCGAGCGAAGTTGTCGCTCGATCTCGAGCAGGATGTCTTCCACTCGCAGCAGATTCGCGCGCGTGGCCTCGAGTCGCTGCTCGGCGAGTCTTCGGCGCTGCCGATAGCCGCTGATCCCGGCGGCTTCTTCGATGAAAAGTCTGCGATCCTTCGGCTTGCTCGTCACGAAACCGGCGACGTGGCTCTGGTCGACCACCGCATAGGTGCGCTGGCCGGCACGGATCTTCTCGAGCAGCGAGCGAATGTCGACAAGACGGGATTTCTTGCCGTCGATCAGATAGTCGCTTTCCCCCGTGCGGAAGAGTCGGCGTGTCAGCACGACCTTCTTGCGACCGTCGGGAAGGTCGCCGTCGGAGGAAACGAGGTGCAGGTGAACCTCCGCGAGCCCTCCTGGATCACGCGCATCCGTTCCCGCAAAGATCAGGTCTTCCATCCGTGAGCCACGGAGGGCGCGGGCGGATTGCTCTCCGAGCGCCCACTGTATGGCATCTGCGATATTCGACTTGCCGCAGCCGTTCGGACCGACGACGGCCGTGATGCCCCCCGGAAACTCGACGGATGCCCGATCGAGAAAACTCTTGAACCCCTGTACCTCCATCCGCTCGAGCCGAAGCATCCTGCTGCAATCCTCCACCTGCGTGTGTCTTGGCCGTCCTGTTGTCTACCGAGTGTTCGCTCGAGCGTAAGTGGCGCCGAAAACGCCGGTCTACCGATCGCGAGAAAGCACGAAACGCGTGACGTCGAGCAATGCCGAACGGTAGACCCCTTCGGGAAAGGTCTCGATGGCCTCCCGCGCACGGGTCGCGTGTTCCATCGCCAAACGACGCGTTCGCTCCAAAGATCCTACGTTCTCGAGACGAGCACGCAACCGTTCAAAGGCGACACGTTCGAAGTCTTGATCTTCGAGAACATTGCGGATGTCCGTTCGATCCTGTTCCGTGCCGGAAGCCATCAGATCGATCCAGGGATGGGTCAGTCGTCCCTCCCGCAGATCGGAAGCGACGGGCTTGCCGAGAGTTTTTTCGTCGGCCGTGAGGTCGAGCAGATCGTCGACGAGTTGGAAGGCGATGCCGAGATTGACGCCGAAGACCGCGAGTCGTTCCTCCGCGGCGGTGCTCGCGCCTGCGAGAATGGCCGCCGTACGACAGCAACCTTCGAACAGAGCCGCCGTCTTGCGTTCGATGATCGAAAGGTGTTCTTCGCTGCTCACACCGGCCCGCCCACGCAGGTGATGCG
>Ga0256830_1002718_pt1 | contig 11451 bp, 14 predicted proteins | sample 128326metaG_FD_190537 | JGI IMG/M metagenome (GOLD analysis project Ga0256830, IMG submission 190537) | Hydrothermal vent microbial communities from Lau Basin, Pacific Ocean - 128-326 | ecosystem: Environmental > Aquatic > Marine > Hydrothermal vents | place: Pacific Ocean: Lau Basin | collected...
CTGCTGGTCGCCCACGATGTAGCTCGGAGGAGAGGTGAATATTATCTTTCCCTTTGCCTGGCCGTTCACGACCTTTATTTCCTCTGGCTGAACCTTTACGCCTATTTCCCCGGCCGTGGCCTGGACTTTAATGCTCGAGGGGGCTGGGCCCTCAAATTTCAGCACAAACTCATGGGTCACGTCTGAGCCCTGCATTAGAACAACGTCCTCAGGGGAGAGGGTTAGGGATACTTTGCCGGCCGCAACAGCCGGAGGCTTAGATTCTCCCTTTTCGGCACCTCCTCCAAGGCATCCAGTGACCAGAAGCAGGAGAAGGAAGAAAAACTTATTCATTAATGTATGATAGTATATTAATATATAAAAAGATTACGTGGAGCGTACGGCGATGATTGTTTGGAAAATCTTGAGGGCAGCTTTTAGGCTTGCCCATGGAGAACCCGATACCTTAGACCGGCCTAATCTTTTCCTGTATCGTACGGGAACCTCCTTTACCCGGTAGCCCTTCTTCACAGCCTTTAACTGCATCTCGGCCGTCCAGCCGTACCTCATCTCCCGCATGTTCAGGGCGAGGAGCTTATCGTATTTCACCGCCCTGAAAGGACCCAGATCAGTGAACCGGACGCCGTAGAGGAGCCTTATAAGGAGACTGAAGAAAAGATTGGCGGCCACGGCATGGGGAAGCATCGCCCCCTTCTCGCGGTATTTCATTCTAGACCCTATCACAAGGTCGTAGCCGTCCTTGATAATAGGCTTCAGAAGGCTGTCCATGTCCTCCGGGTAGTCAGAGTAATCGCCATCTAGGAAAACAACTATATCAGGCGCCTCCGCCGCTTTAATCCCTGCAAGACATGCGTAGCCGTATCCCTTTTTATCCTCTCTAATCACCCTGGCCCCTGCCTCTCTGGCTTTTACAGCAGTTTCGTCCGTGGAGCCGTTGTCCACGACCAGTATCTCATCCACGTAATCCGGCACATCCTCAACGACCCGGGATATGGCCTCCTCCTCGTTGAGGGCCGGGATTATTACGGCTATCCTCAAATCCTCACCCTCCTGAGGAACTCATGGGTTTTTCTGGGCCACCATGTGCCCGCATCCCTCAGAGCCTCGATGTGCTCCCGCAGGAACAACAGGTCTTCTGGGGTGTCGACGTCATACCATGTCTCAAGACATGAGCAGCTCAACCCCTCTTTTTTTATCCTGGATAGGGTTTGAGACAGCACCTCGGATGTCCCCCATCTAATGCCTCTGAATATGCCGTGGTGGAGGCGGCGCATGCCTATGAGGTAGTATCCGCCGTCTATGCTCGGCCCCAGCACCACATCTTTTTTCTCCAGAACCTTTAAGGCATCCTTCAGGATATACCGTGGCAGAGATGGTATGTCAGTCCCCATGAGCAAGGCCGGAGAATAACCCGCCGCGAAGACGTCTTCGAGGGCATTGGCCATCCTCTCCCCCAGGGAGCCTCCTCTCTGCTCTATCAGCAGCACCTGTTCCCCCATATCCCTCAGAAAGCTCCTCCCTTTACCAGGGTCGTAGGCAATCACTATTGGGCACTTCTTTGTCCCTGCCAGGGCCAGGGCGTCCAGTATCATGTATCTCTGAAGTGCTGCCGCTTCTTCTGAAGTGAGGGGCGGTGTCAGCCTTGTCTTCACCTCTCCTTTCTCCGGGAGCCTGGTGAAGATCACGATGACCTGTCTCGGCTCTAACATGGCCCACCCTTTTTAGGGTCGCAGCATCGGTATTCTTTTTCCCCTTCCTCCGGATCGATGAGTCTGAACGCAGAAGCGTATGGCTGTTTCTTGAGCCTCGCTGCTGTGTCCGTGCATACCTCAACCGCCTTTCCCCGGGGAAATATGTGCCCCTCCTCATCTATAACAGCCTTGAAGGGCCCGGTATACACGGCCTTCTGTCCGACGTATCTGCATTTCCTGCTTTTCCCCTGCTTAAAGCCCCTGATTACGGCTGAGTAGAATTTCCTGCCCTCCACTTCCCGCCAGAACGTCTTTTTAAGCACTGAGACTCCGTAGAAACCCGCTCTTTCCAATCCTCCAAGAAACTCTTCCTCTGTAAGGGCTCCGGAGATGCACTCCCCCCACAGCCGGGGATTCATGCGCATGCTGAGGGGGACTTTCTCCACGGAGATGGTGTCCGAGATAACCGCTCTCCCCTGGTTTTTAAGGATCCTCCATATCTCTGAGAAGACTTTTTCTTTGTCAGGGGACAGGTTGATAACGCAGTTCGAGACCACTACGTCTGCGCAGGCGTCAGGCAGCGGTATCTCCTCCAGGTAGCCCTCCCTGAACTCCACCACGTCATAGCCCAGGTTTTCAGCCACCTTTTTCTTGTTCTCCACGGCAGCCTCAAGCATTTCCCTGGTCATGTCCACGCCTATTACCCTGCCCCTTGGTCCGACATACTTAGCAGCCACGAAACAGTCTATTCCCGCCCCTGATCCCAGGTCGACCACAACCTCTCCGGGCTTTATATCCGCCCACTCCATAGGGCTACCGCAGCCATACGCCTTCACCAGGACCTCCTTGGGTATGTGGGACGTATCCATGCCCGAGTATCCGCTTGGACAGCAGAGCTCCTCCATGGGCTCTTTGGCCGCCTTTGCGTAGAAGGCCCTCACCATCTCCCTTGAGGCTGCGACATCAAGGAACAGGACGCAGTTGGATGGGTTTGTGGCAACAGAGACGCCGTTCCTGCTGTAAACTTTTCCGTGGGCTATTCCATCCCCCATAGAGAAGAAAACTTTCGGGGCGTCTGAGGGAATCTTAACTATGCCTCGCCTGTTCTCCGCGATGTCCTCCATGGTCCTCTTGAGAAGGGTTTTGTGGATGGCACAGAAGGGATCCGGAGCGAGGAAGCCGCCTCCGTATAGATAGGAGTACTCCACGTCTCCACCGCCGCATATGAACCTGATAGAGCACCGTGAGCATGATCTCTTGTCGACAACGCTCGCCTTTCGCAGCTCCACGCCAACCTTTGACCCATGCCATATATCCCTTATAGAGCTGTCCAGGGCACTGCCCATATCCAGGGGCTCTATCCCTGCGAGGGAGGCCGAGGGATAAACATGGCCGTCCCAGTGAACGCACAGAGAGCTCCATGCCGCGCTGGACAGGTCTCTTTTCACGCCTCTGCCCTCGGCAACCCTGTGCTTCGCTGTCTCGTAGTTGTCTATTCTTATCCCTGTCTCATCTGCGGCTTCCAGGGCCTCGTGGAGGGCGGCCGTGAGCTTTTCTGGGCGTGGATTTTTAACTGATATGGATCTGCCTCTCCTGTGCAAGAGGAAAAGATGATGATAGTCTGCCCCGAGTCCGGAGACCAGTCGGGTGGTCTCTGCTAGGTGGGGCGTGTTGTCTTCCATGAGGGTTGTGGCCACCACCGGGGAGACCCCTATATCCACGGCGGCTTTTATTCCTGCCACCGCCCCTTCGAAGGAGCCGGGGCCACGGATTGGATCGTTTATCTTCGCGTTAGGACCTTCGAGGCTTATCTGAAGCTCTACTTTGTCGGAGTATTTTGAGAGGGCGCTGATGTTCCCATCCCTCAGCAAGACGCCGTTGGTCAGGAAGACTATTTTCTCCGGATCTCCGTCGGCTAGGTGTTTAAGCAGCGTCTTCACGTCTTTCCTGACGAAGGGCTCACCCCCCGTTACGTAGAACCTTTTCACCCCTAATTCAAGGGCCTCGTCAATGATTTTCCCCCAGAAATCCCAGGGCAGTCCTCTGCTCTCCCTCGGAGAAGAGCTCACTAGGCAGTGGCGGCACTCCAGGTTGCAGGAATTCGTCACATGGAGCCACAGCTCCTCCAAAGCCTGGAGCTCCAGGACGTCCCCCCGTCCTTTATAGGATTCCTCGCCCAGGGACAGAGGCTCTGAAGCGGCAAATCCCCTTCTGGCCGCCTCTTCCATGAAGGTGGTGCAGTGGACCCATGCCTTCTGGAGGCTCAGTCCATGTCTCCTGGCGTAAATCGTTATAATCTCCGCCAGGGTGCGCTCACCGTTTATCAGCCCAAGGATCTCGGCACCCCTTGAGTCCGTGGCCATCCAGTTAGGGCTCTCCGGGTCTATGAGTATGCATAAACCTCCTCGCTCTTCGAGGCGATATCTGGGAGCAAATAGCACTGATCCTTCGTCTATGCTGCCATTTTTTTTCGATCTATCCATACCCATAGAGGCCGCTCCTCTCACCTCAGAAGCCACATCATGCCGTAGTGGTACTTCCCCAGGAGGAGGGTTTTTTCAACCTTGAATCCAGCCCCTGCGGCTATTTTTTCCATCTCCTCTCTGGATATCCTGTCCTCTATCGGCGGTCCCATAGGGGATTCGATCTTCCTCCACTCGATAACTCCCGCAGTGCCAGGGTTTTTGAGGATTCTTTTGATCTCCTCCAGGAAGACGCCCGTGTCTTCAACTTCGTGGAGAAGGAACGTCATGAGGCAGTAGTCCACTGAGGCGTCGTCCAGGGGTATGCTGTTTTCCTCTGAGAGCACTGTGGTTATGCTGTAGTTCTTACCCTCAGCTTTCTTCTCCACTTCATCCAGCATCTCTCTGGATATGTCCACCGCATAGACTCGGCCTTTCCTCCCCACTATTCGCGCTGCGGGGAGGCTAAGATAACCCGTGCCGCATCCGATGTCAGCTACCGTCATCCCCTGCCGAATCCCCAACTCCATGAGGGTGTCGGCAGAGGGGAACCACTTCTCCCTCTCGGGGTTCTCTAGGATGTGCTTTCTTTTTACGTCGAACTTGTGAGGCATAGTGCTAATATTGGGTTTTTGTTAAATAAACTATAGATGGATAAGCTTTTATATATTATGATATTATAATAAAATAAGACCGGGGTGAGGTCATGAAGGCGGTAGCCAAACAGGAACCAGAGAGGAAATACGAGTTTAAGGCCAAGCTCTTCAAGGTTTTCAGCGACCCCACTAGGCTGAGAATCCTAGAATACCTTAAAGACGGGGAAACAAACGTCTCCAGACTCTGTGAGGCCCTTAATCTCAAACAGTCAACGGTCTCCCAGCACCTCCGAATGCTGAAAGAGTGCGGCGCCGTGGTCGCCAGAAAAGAGGGCAGGGAGATATTCTACACCATCCGAGATCCCAAAGTCATTGAGATGCTAGATCTCGGGGAGGACCTCCTGGTCCTGACTATAGAAGACATGATGAGCTGCGTCTGCGAGTAGTGCCAGAGAGTTTTTCGTCTCTTGGCGGCTTGTTTTTAGTCATGATTTTCCTCTTTTAATCCATTTAAAACCCCTATATTTTTATGGATATAAGAAAGAAGTTCATTAAGGTGGTTTTTTGCAGGTAATCGAGACCGAGGCCCTGACCAAGAGGTTCGGAGGAAACATAGCCGTAAACGAGGTCAGCCTCTCTGTCGAGGAAGGGGAGGCCTTCGCCCTCCTGGGCCCTAACGGCGCTGGAAAAACCACCCTGATCCGCATCCTGAGCACCCTGCTGAGGCCGAGCTCCGGAAAAGCCAGAATCATGGGATACGACGTTTCCTCGGATCCGGAGGAAGTGAAGAAACGCATAGGCGTGGTGTCCCACAACCCCTGCCTATACGGCAAACTAACCTCCCGGGAGAACCTCTCCTTCTATGCCGGCCTCTACGACGCCTCCCATGAGGTCGACGCTCTTCTCAATAGAATGGGCCTCCTTCAGGTGGCGGATGAATACGTGGAGAACCTGTCCAGAGGGATGAAGCAGAGGCTGGCCATCGCCAGGGCCATGATCCACGAGCCCCCGGTGCTTCTCTTGGACGAGCCCAGCGTCGGCCTGGACGTGGAGAGCCGCAAATCCTTTCACGAAATGATACAGGACCTTAACTCTCATGGGGTAACACTCTTGTTGACGACCCATTTCCTCGAAGAGGCCGCCGTGCTCTGCACCAGGGGAGTGATCATGAACAGGGGCAGAGTGGTGGCGGAGGTGGGCTTTGACGACGGAACCAGAGAAGCCGAGGAGGTATTCTCCAGGCTCGAGTGAGGCTTAGATCATGACCTTGAAAAAAGCGTGGCTGGTGGCGAGGAAGGACTTAACTGTGGAGTTCCGCTCGAAGCACACGATCAATTTTATGCTCCTCTTTGCCTTCATCGTCCTGCTCATGTTCAACTTCGCTGCTGAGAACCCTTTCTCCCCTTCATCCAGAGAGGTCGCTCCGGGATTTCTATGGTTCGTCCTGCTTTTCGCAGGGCTGCTGGGTCTCTCCAGGGGCTTTGTGAGGGAAAAAGAGCTTGGCACCTTGGATGGGCTGAGGATGGCCCCTCTGAGCTACGGCGAGATTTTGCTTGGTAAAACCCTCTACAACCTCTTTCTCCTCCTCCTGGTGGAGCTGCTGACCTTCCCCCTGTTCATAGTCCTCTTTAACTACACCATTGCTGGAAGCTTCTTGGACGCCTTTATCGTTCTCACCCTGGGGGTTCTCGGATTCGTGGTTGTGGGGTCTTTCATATCTGCTGTTATCCTGGGGGCGCGTGGCAGGGAATTCGTCCTACTGATCCTCGTCCTCCCCCTCCTCATCCCCGTGGTCATCCCCACCATCATGGCCCTTAGGGAAGTTATGGTATACGGCACGCCGCTCCTGGCCGTGGGACAGCTGAAGCTTATAATAATCTACGTGGTGATAATGGGCACCCTAGCCATGCTGCTGTTTGATTATGTATTGGAGGAGTAGGGATTTTCACTACTTTCTGCCTTCTCTCACAGACCCACGCGACACCTCAGGAACCCTTCAGTGGCATGCAAGGATCCCAATGGAGTGTCTTGCTTGGTGGAAGAAGTCATGGGTCTGCGGCATCGGGGAGAAAAACACAACCCACATAACTGCAGCAACTAGGAAAGCTATCAGGGCCATCTGAGCCCCTAAACCTAGGTCAAGCCAGTGCCTTGAGACAATGTTCTCTTCCATTTTTTCACCCTCATGTCCATTGGCATAGGATTATATAAACGTATTCAATCACGTAATAATTATTAGCCTTTTGGGTTAATTTCGACCGCCCTGTATCGGAGATAATTTTATAAGGATTAATAATGAATATTCACTATATGCGCTCCATTATCGGGCTTTTTGCTAAATCCCCCATGGGGCCCCTTGTCAAGCATATGGGGCAGGTGAAGATGTGCTCTGACCTCCTCAGAGAATGCGTCAAGAGCTACTGTGAGGGGGACTACGAAAAGGCAGAGGAGCTTGTGAAGAAAATCGTCGAAGGGGAGAGAGAAGCCGACAGGATTAAGAACTACATAAGGGAGCGCCTACCTAGAAGCATATTAATGCCTGTAGACAGGGGGGACTTCCTCAACTACCTGAGGGAGCAGGACCAGGTTGCAGACAGGATAGAGGAAGTGGTCCTAAACCTAACCCTTAAACCTATCAAGCTGCCTGAGAAAATCGCCGATGGGCTGATAGAGCTCACCGACAAGGCCTGCGACGTAGTGGATGTTGTCCCTCTGGCCCTGGGCTATGTGGTGGAGGCCCTGGAGACCTCTTTCGCAGGAGGGGATAAGAAGGAGAAGTGCTTTGACTTCATCAATGAGCTGGACAGGAAAGAAGGAGAAACAGACTACCTAGCCATTCAGCTCAGGAAGAAGCTTCTCGAGGGAGAGGCAGAGCTCAGCCACGGGGAGTTCTACATCCTGATGAGGGTGACCAAGCTCCTCGCCAGGATAGCTGATCACGCCGAGAACTGCGGAGACAGGCTCCGGGTCATGATAGCCAGGCAGTAGACCCTCCCGGCCTGCAGCCTTATGCCAGTTTTCTCTCTACGACTTTTCCCCTGGGCGAGACCTCCGCGAAGACTATGCCTTCGAAGCGGTAGATCTTGGTCCCTCTCTGGAGCCATGCATCAGGCATCAGCCCTGCCTTCATGCAGGTATGGGACAGGAACTCCTCCGCATCCCATCCCTCATCCATGGCTACCTGGGGCAGAAGCAGGCCCCTGTTGAATCCCCTCTCAGCTATTAAGCCGTGCCTTCCCAGGATTATTTTTTTTGGATAATCCCTGGGAGGCGCCTTGATAAGCTCAGGCTTCGATAAAACAGAAACCTCCACTACAAGGTTGTCCATTTCCTCCAGGGATACGGGGGTGAATCTCGGGTCTCTGGTGGCCGCAGAGACTGCGGCTTTGATGAGGGCGTCTATGAGAGGGTAAACAGGCTCTGGATAGCCTATGCAGCCCCTTAGCTCTTTATCTGGATAGCTCTCCAGGGTAACGAAAACCCCTGCCCGCTCCCTGAACTTCTCTGGGACATCCCCTACCTTGGGAGGTCTCCCCTCCCGCAGGTATGTCTCTATGGTTTTCCGCGCAAGCCTTACGAGGTACTCGCCTTCTTTAATTCCGAACATGCTGCCTCAAATAGAAAACATATCTCCTGGGCTCCAGGCCTGGCCTATCTATCCTGAAGCCGCACCTGGGGCACCTTTTGCCTGTTTTTGTTGATTCCCCTAGAAGACTCCTCCCCTCCACCCAGACCATCTTCTCGCCGCAGATGAAGCACTTCTTCGCCTCTCTGGAGCTCTTCCTTTTCTCAACAAATATCTTAACGCCCTCAAGGTCTGCCGCCACTTTTCTGACCCTTTCCGGTGAGATCTTGAAAAACTGGTTTTCTTTCCTAAGTTTGTCCAAAACCAGGGAATGAAGTATCGCCTGGGAGGCAACCTCCTTGTAGTTCCTTAAAACCTCGAGGACCGCCTCCCCCACCTCATCCTTCCTCGGTATCTTGTACATCCCTCACCTTCCTGACCACGTCTTTTATGTTTCTCCAGTGGCTCCCCTCCCAGTACACCTGCCCGCATTCCGAGCACTCCCAGAACTCCTCCACGCGCTCCCTCACCATCTCCGGAACCCTGGCTATACTTTCTTCTCCAGCCTTTATAATTTCACCGTTGCACTTGGGGCACCGGGAATAAACAGGGGTATCCGACAGCCTGATTCCCAGTTTTTCCACAGCCTGTTTCAGCTGTTCAAGGACATCGCTGCTCTCCACGAAGAGGCACCTGACCCCCATTTTCTGGGCTCTCTGGCATAGGAGGCTGTCCCTCGACAAGAGAATCCTATCTTCGCGGGCCGCCAGGTCCAGGATCTCCTTGTCCCTTCTTCTTTTGAGATACGCCACGTCATAGCCGCTCAGCCTCAGCCACCGTGCCAGTCTCCCCAGCATCGAATCCACGGCAAACCGCATGTTTAATAATATTTATTAATAACAAAAGATTTTTACCCTAGGGAGAACGAGAACTAAATTTAAGGAGAGGCGAGAGATATGGAGACAGAGATAAAAGTCGGAGAAGCAATGGAGCCCAATGTCGTTACCATAGAGAAGGACGCTCCCGTGAACAAAGCCGCCAAGATCATGGCCCAGAAAAAGATTGGGAGCATCGTCGTGATGGAGAATGACAAACCCGCGGGCATCGTGACGGAGAGAGACATCGTCTTCGGAGTCGTGGCTAAAGACAAAAAGCCAAGCGATGTCTTGGTAAGGGACATTATGTCGTCGCCTCTTAAATCCGTCAGCCCGGATATGACCCTTAAACAGGCCTCCAGGATAATGGCTAAATACAACATCCGGAGGCTGCCCGTAATCGAGAATGGCAGGCTGGTGGGGATAATAACGAACAAGGACATCCTCGCTATTTCCCCGGAAATGCTCGAGATCCTGGAAGAACTCTCCAGGATAAACGCCAGCCAGCCTGAAGCCAAGGAAAGCCTCGAGAAGGGGACCTGTGAAGAATGCGGTGACTATATGGTAACCCTCTACGAGGTTGACGGCTCCTACGTCTGCGAGAGTTGTAGGGAGGACATGCTGGGTGGGGAATAAGTTAAAAGTGGGGGATGTCATGACCCCCAGCCCCCTCGCAGTTAAGGAGGGGGACCTGGCAACTAAAGTCAGAGCTCTCTTCAGGAGGACTGGGTACAAGGGCATTCCCGTGGTGAACGAAGAGGAGATTGTCACGGGGATCATTTCCCTGGGGGACATGCTGCAGATAACCTCCACACGGTCAAATCTGACGGCAGAAGGTATCATGGGGCCTGTGCTGGTCTTCCTAGTGCCTGATGAGCCCCTAATCGAGGCCATCAAGAAAATGCTCGGCGCCAGGGTGGACCGGGCGGTCGTGGTGGCGTCCCAAAACACCATGAAGCTGGTTGGGCTTCTGAGCCAGCACGATGCCATCGAGGCCTTCCAGGATGCGCAGGCTGCCGAAAGAGTGGTTGTTAAAGACTTCATGACCGCGGAAGTGGTCACCTGCAGCCCCAAGGAGCCCGTGATAAAGGTTTGGAACAAGATGATGGCCGGGGATTTCTGGGGCATTCCCGTAGTTAATAAAAAAGTCATCGGCATGGTTACAGGGGGCGACATACTGGCAGCTGGCTACGCGAGGATAAGGAGAGAAAACGAGAAGGACCTTTCGAAGCGCACCCCTGCCGTTGAGAAGGTTATGCGCACCCCCGCTATTACTATTCCCCCTGAGGCGACCCTGAAGAATGCCATGGAGCTTATGGTGGCTAAAAGCATAGGCAGGCTTCCTGTCGCGGAGAAAGGGAAGCTGCTGGGAATAATAGACAGAGAGGACGTGCTGAATAAGTTGCTGGAGGTATTGGATGGTGAGGTCTAAGAGGTTGGATAAGACAAGTATGACCCAGTCGATGGAGAGAGGGAGTAACGAGTTCAAGAGCAGGATTGTTGAGACAGAGGGATCATTGATGTCCCTGGTTAAAAAGGACGTCGTAACTATCTCCCCAACAACCCCTATTAAAGCCGCCGCAGAGGCCATGACTGCCAACGGATTCAGGAGGCTTCCCGTGGCAGATCCAGGAACCAAGAGACTCCTGGGAATCATAGGCAGCAGCGACATAATAGACTTCCTCGGGGGCGGGGAGAAGTTCAAGCTCATACAGGAGAGGAACAAGGGGAATTTTCTCTCGGCCGTTAATGAGCCTGTTAAAAAGATAATGGAGAAAGATGTCCTCACAGCCGGTGATGACGCCTCCCTGAAAGAGGGCCTCGAAGCCCTTCAGAACTCCCGTAGGGGAGGCCTTGTGATAGTGGATGAGGAGAACAGGGTTGAGGGCATAGTCACTGAGCGGGACTTCGTCCTCCTCCTCGCCAACAAGGTTACGGGCGTTAAGGCAGGGGACTGCATGACCGAGAAAGTTATCACCGCCACCCCTGACACAACCCTCGAGGACGTGGTCAGGGCCATGGTGAGGAACAGTTTCAGGAGGCTCCCCATCGTGAGCAGGGGAGACCTCGTGGGGATCGTCACGACCAGGATGATAATATCCTTCTTAGGCAGGAACGGCGTGTTCTCCAAGATAGTCGAGAACAACGTCGATGAGGTGCTCAAAACTAGATGCAAGGAGGTGATGAGCACCGACGTCGCCACGGTTAGCAAAGACGACGACCTGGGAAAGGTTGCCGCTGTTTTGAAGGACACGGGCATGG
>Ga0256830_1002719_pt1 | contig 11450 bp, 9 predicted proteins | sample 128326metaG_FD_190537 | JGI IMG/M metagenome (GOLD analysis project Ga0256830, IMG submission 190537) | Hydrothermal vent microbial communities from Lau Basin, Pacific Ocean - 128-326 | ecosystem: Environmental > Aquatic > Marine > Hydrothermal vents | place: Pacific Ocean: Lau Basin | collected...
CTCTTCCAGGCTCAGTGAAAGCTCCGGGGACTGCTGCTCAGCCGGAGCCGGCTGTTCTTCGAGCGGCTCTGCCGGTGGCTGAAAACCAAGGTTCTCCAATGCGTCGGCGGCCACGGCAAGAATCGAGTCTGCCTCAGGGCGCTGTTCACTGACCGCCTCGAGATAATATTCGACGCTGGCGATGGTATCGGCAATCGCATCGAGCTGGGTGGTCTCAGGACGGGCTTTTTCTGCAATCAACTCGGATTCGACGTAACTCTTGATTACCCCGAGATAGCGTGCCGGCTCATCGAAACCGATGATCTTCATCCCTCCCTGTACTTCGGCAAACAGCCTGGGCACTTCCTCCAGTGCCTCGTAGTCCCAGGGCGCTTCGATAAAGGTCACGATTGCGTCCTTGATACGCGTGATATTGACGCCGATCTCACTGAGCAGCGTATGGTGAATCTCCCTGACATCCTCGGAATGCAGCTTGACCGCACTGCCGGAATCGTCCTCTGTCTGCTCACCGCTTTCAGGCGCTCTGTTCTTCGCCAGCCGATCGAGTGCCGCCTCGACATTCAGCAGTTCACGCGCAACACCCAGCAGCAACTGCTCTTCGGGTTCACGGGTACCGGCGACGATTTCCTGCAGGATCGCATCCTGGTCCAGGATCAGCTTGCGCTGTACACCCAGGTTCAGCATACCCAACGTATCTGCAATCTTGTGCAAGATTTCAGACTGGGCATTCAGGTCATCGGTATTCTTACCCTTACTGCGGATAAACAGGTCGAGTGCATCCTTGACCAGCGTCAGGTGTTCGCGGATCTGTGCCGAGACAGTTTCCAGCATCTCGGCATTCGGCCCCCCCAGGCTCCGGCGTGCAATTTCCAACTGCTGCTCGTCCTCAAGCACCTTGGCGAGATTGAATTTCTGTTTGATCTCGGTCACCTTGGGACCGGTAGACGTGGCACGTGCCACATAGTATAAAAGGTTTGCCAGCAGATCGGCCGACGGCTTGTCGATCAGTGCCTGCTCCCCTTCATCGATCAGGCGTTTGACTTCGCGGTCGACCTGGCCGAGCATTTTGTTCACCGCCACGCTGGGAGCCAGGCCATCGTCCAGCAGTGCCTCGAGAAAACCACCACACACCCACCAGACCCTGACCACCGCATCCTGCTCGCACGCATCCTGCAGCTCCTTGATATAGCCGGCCAGTTTCGCCAGGTTGGCCTTGGCATCCTGGTTACGATACCAGCCCAGCAGACTGATCTGAAAATTATGGCGCAGCTTCTTTGCCAGTTCCTGTCCACCGATACCGCTTGCACTCGTGGTCACCGGGACGCTGACATTGGTATCCAGCCTGGGTGAGAACAACGCCCCTTCCGACAACGGCTCCTCGCCACGTGCTGTACGCAGGTCGTTCAACAACGGTAACAGGATCAGCGGATCATCCTTCAGCCCGGCCTGTACTTTCTCGAGATAGTCAGGCAGCTGGATCACACCGTGCATCAAAGCTTCGAAAGCGGCTTCCCTGTTTTTGACCTTGTCACCCAACAAGGCCTGGGCCAGCAGTTCCATTTCCTCGGTCAACCGGGATGCGCCGTCCAGCTGGACCATGCGCAGGGTGCCGTGCACCTGGTGAATATAGTTATGGGTGAACCTCAGCTGAGCGACATCCGTATCATTCTCGACATAGTCTTCCAGCGCCTGGCGTGCGTGTTTCAGGGTTTCATCGATTTCTTCTTTAACCCAGTTCAGCGTGTTGTGGTCGATATTCTGTTTCATAGTCCGCTTTGTTACGCTCTTTTCACTTGTCTCTTATATGCCAATACATCAGAGAAACCAAGCTTTTTCATCTCCGGGTGATCCCAGCCGAGCAATTCCCCGGCACCGAGAATCAACAACCCTCCAGGACGCAAATACCTGGCCATTTCATCGACAATCTCAAACCGTTTTGCCCGATCGAAATAAATCAACAGGTTCTGGCAATAGATGACATCCACTTCGCCGACCACTTCAGGCACGATGGCCAGGATGTTCATTGGCGTAAAACACACCCGCCGGCGCAGCTTTTCGACCACCTGGAACCGGCCATCCTCCAGGCGGTCGAAATATTTCTCCAGCCACTCGAGGCTGACATGATTCAGCACCTGGCGCTCCTTGAACTTTGCCTCGCGTGCGGTCTTGATCGAGGGCAGGCTGATATCGGTGGCCACCACGCTGAAATAATTCTCTTGTGCATCCCGTCCTGCCTGCTGCAATGCCTGGTCGACGGTAATCGCCAGCGAATAGGCTTCTTCGCCCGTCGAACAGGCGACACTCCACAAGTGAACCGAGGTCTCCGGCCGGTTTCTTATCCTTTCCAGCACATGGTCGCGCACCACTTTGAGCGAGGCCGGATGACGGAAAAACCGGGTCTCGTGCACAGTGAGCCGGTCGATCAGGAACTTCCATTCCAGCTCACCGTCCATCCCGGAACTGAGTATATCGTAGTACTCCTGGTAGGTACGGCAACCAAGCTCTTTCATCCGCAATCCAAGGTTGGTGACCAGAAAAGATTTGCGCTGCACAGGCAGTACCATTCCTGTACGTTTTTGTAACAGGCTCGACCACAAGTCGAACTCGTGCTGACTCATATTGGCCGTACAGGATTGATCCACTTGATTCACCACATCCAGGCTCTTGTGTTTCTCATCGCACACCACAACCGACAGGCTGTCTGCTGATCGACTAGCGTTGTTCCGGAAGTTTAAAGCCGGCTACCGACTTACGCAAATCGTTCGCCAGGTCAGCCAGGTTGCCGATCGACGCAGCGGTTTCATTGGTACCGGCAGAAGTCTGCGTGGTAATTTCCTGAATCACATTCATGGTTTCCGATACCCCGGCTGCCACACGGGACTGCTGCGCGGCGCTTTGTGAGATATTCTGAATCAATTCGGCCAGGCGGTTGGACACGGTCTCGATCTCCGCCAGTGCCTCCCCGGCATCTTCTGCCATTTTTGCCCCTTTTACAACACCGGCAGTACTTTGTTCCATCGAAATCACTGCTTCATTCGTATCTGTCTGAATGGTCTTGACCAACGCCTCGATCTGCTTGGTCGCGTTACTGGAACGCTCCGCAAGGCGCTGCACTTCGTCAGCCACCACCGCGAATCCGCGCCCGGCTTCACCTGCCATCGCTGCCTGGATCGCGGCATTCAGTGACAGAATGTTGGTCTGGTCGGCAATATCGTTGATCAACTCGATGATGTCACCAATCTCCTGCGAACTTTCGCCCAGGCGCTTGATACGCTTCGAAGTTTCCTGGATCTGCTCGCGAATCGAATCCATACCCTGAATATTGCGCCGTACCGTCGCCACACCGGCATGCGCGATCTTTACCGAGTTCTGCGCCACCTTGGTGGACTCCATCGCATTACTCGATACTTCTTCGATCGAACGCGCCATGTCGTTGATCGCCTGGCCTACCGCGGTAATCTGCTGCGCCTGGTGATCACTGGCCTCGGCAAGATGCATCGCCGTGGCCTGGGTTTCCTGTGCCGCTGACGAAACCTGGACCGAAGTTTCATTGATCGTGGTAACCAGCTTGCGCAACTCTTCCACCGTACTGTTGAACGCATCGGCGATTGCCCCGGTGAAGTCTTCCGTCACCACCGCCTCGGCAGTCAGGTCCCCTTCACTCAAGCCCTGGATTTCATCCAGCAGGCGCAGGATCGCCTCCTGCTGTTCGCGGTTCTGTGCCTCGGCCAGGCGTGTCCGTACACGCGAATCCCGTACCAGGCGTGTACCCAGCATGATCAAAAGCACCAGCGCCAGTGCGCCGGAAGCAAACGCGATGTAGTTCAGCAACTGGCTGAACCCGGTACGCCCCTGGTAGTAGCGTACCAGGTCGGTCGTCGCCTTGTACAACAGGTTACTGTTTGCGGAGATGTCACCGGCCGCCTTGTGCACCCGTGATACCGCGGTAAACTGTTTACGCAGGCTGCGTACCTTGTCACCGATAATCGCAAACCGCTTCTGGATCGATTTCAGATAACCGATGGCTTCCTTGTCCCGGACCCGCTGGATCCCCAGTTCCTTGTTGCCCGTCAACATACCATTGACGACATTGCGAAAGATCACCGCGTCACGGCTGAAGCGGTCGACGGCACTCTGTGTCAATGCCTGCGCCGATGACCTCAAGCCCTTTTTCGAACCGGCCTTTTCAAGCTCGGTATGCGGGACCAGGATCTTGTTGACGTTGGCGTCGATACGTTCGAGCAGCATCAGCTGAATACTCGCCTTCTGGATCTGCGCCGGCCGTGCGCCGTTGTCCACCAGGATCGACAAGACCTCGTGTGAATCCGCCGACAAATCCGGAATCAACCTGGTGATTTCCCCGATATCACGGTTGACTGCATAGACTGCCTTTCTGTTGCTGAGGATGACGTTGATGTCTTTATCGAACTTTCGGGTAATCACGGCGATTTTCTGCAACGCCGGATTCGCAAACTTGCCGTTTGGCAGTCTTTCGGCGGCAAACATGCCGGAGGTGATATCCCCCTTGATGATCTTGTTCAACGATTTTTTGAACGTGGCCCAGTCGGTCTTCAGCAAGCCGAACGGGTCGAGCGTTCTTCTGCCGCTTTCAGTCCGCAACTGTTTACCCTGCGAGGCTTCGACCGTATACTTGGATACAGTCTGCGACAACAGTCTCAGCTCACTCGCCAGACGGTTGTATTCCTTGTCGCGCTTGGCGACAGTGGTGGTATAGGCGAAGATCACGCCCATGCAGATAATGGCAAGGACCATTGGCACAATCAAGCCAACGTGTCTCTTGCCTTTTATCTGCTTAAGCGTTTCCGCACGGCCTTTCTTGCTCATTGGTTTTGTCTCCCAGTGCTTTGCTTCATTACATGTATTTTCGCTCTTAGACACTTCTATAAATCACACCCAGCCAAGTGTGGCTTATAAAAACATCCACTTCACTGACCGTTATCGAAATCCGTTTTTTGCCCCCTGTCGCACCAAGCAGGCCCTGTCATATTCCCGCATGATGGAACAGCGGACTTTCAGCCAGTTTATGCATACTGAATACCGGCCAGGCCCGTTCCTCGTTCTTGTAACACCTGTCCACATAAGCAGCGACCGACCTGTCGATCTTCGGCAGCTTCCTGCTCCAGGAGTCACGTTCAAAATGGCGCATCCCGTACACTTCGTCGACCAGCAGCCCGGAATGAATCAGTTCATGGTTGACCACGAGCACCCGGCTGCGCTTGTTCGGCTTGGTGTTCTGCCCGGTCAGAAAACCAGGCAGGTCCATGATCGGCAACAGGCTGCCACGCACGTTGGCGATACCCAACACCCAGGACTTGGAATTCGGCACCCTGGTCAAGGCCGGCAGGTCCAGGATCTCTGAGACCTCGGCCATCGGCGCGATATACACCTTGTCCTTGACACGGAACGCAATGCCGTTCCACATCTCCAGTATTTCCAGTTTCTGCGGCAGCTCCGCTGCACTCTCACGGCTGCGCCGCTCGAGCTCCAGCAGGATACGGACAGGACTCAACTGGTTCGGCTGGCTCATATTCTCGGCTCCACTGCGTTCGCTGTACCCACCTTAGCCGTTCAACGCCGAGTTGATCTTGGTAATCAACTCCTTTTCCTGCGCCGGCTTGGTGATGAAATCCATCGCGCCCTGGCGCAGCCCCCAGACCCGGTCCGTTTCCTGGTCCTTGGTGGTGACGATGATCACCGGAATCGCCGAGGTTTCCGGCGCCTTGGAGATTTTCCGCGTGGCCTGAAATCCATTCATTCCGGGCATGACTATGTCCATCAGGATAAGATCCGGTTTCTCCTTTTTGGCAACCTCGATCCCGTCCTCACCACTTGAAGCAGACAAGGTGTCAAATCCGTTTTTTTCCAGCATGGTCTTAAGCACATGCACTTCAGTTGGTGAATCGTCGACTATTAATATACGTGCCATAACTAACCCCTTTTTAGGCCTTCTCTCAGGTGTTTTTCATCACTCAGCGTTTTACGTGTCTGCGTATCGCGCCCAGCAATTCATCTTTGGTAAACGGTTTCGTCAGGTACTGCTCGGACCCGACAATACGCCCCCTTGCCTTGTCAAACAAACCGTCCTTGCTCGACAGCATGATCACCGGTGTGCTCTTGAAATCATGATTGTTCTTGATCAGCGCACAGGTCTGGTAACCATCCAGCCTGGGCATCATGATATCGACGAAAATGATATCCGGATTCTGATCGGATATTTTCGACAACGCTTCAAATCCATCAGTCGCTGTTTCGACCTCGCAGCCTTCTTTCTTCAACAAGGTCTCTGCAGTACGACGGATGGTCTTACTGTCATCCACGACCATCACTTTCAAGCCTGCTATATCCAGTACTGCCGGTTCGCTACCCACTTTTCCTCCTATGATGCGCCTTCATGCACAGGAAAAATATTTTTCATTCTTTCTCTCCACGCCTGGTCCTGTCTCTGCCCGATCATGGCTGCATGCCGCCCCCCGCTGAACGCTGTCAATAAACCGTCATTTTTGCTGGTGATTGGAAATCCTGCGCCGGACCGGTTGGCACGCACCGCCTGCAGGACTGCACCAATGAATATAAACCATTGATTTTTAAGTACCCTGAAAAATCCTGCCCGCCTGTGCAGAACTTTCTTAACATAAACCCTTGGTATATTCCACAGGTGTGACAAATTTTCAACACCCGATAAACCTTACCTCCCGCCCGAGATTACAGGTATAATCAAATTGAACTCGTCACCATCCAGAGTTCCTGAAAAACCGGTTTGTAACCTAATTGATTATATACCTCTATCATAAGAATGCCTGCACACAGACAAACGGTTTTAACCCTATTCGATACGTCAAGGATAAACCTGCATTTATCTTGCGTTTCCTATAAAATCTGCCGGCAGACAACCAGAGCCCAGTTAGCCCGATGTCACTTGAACAACTGAACGCTGTCCCACACCTGACCACTGCACTGAGCGGGCCGCTGCACCACCTCGAAACCCTTTTGCTGCAATTTCAGAGCCGGATCGAGGCCTGGCTGCGAAATATGTGGTTAAAATATCCTGCGCCGTTCTATACCTCGGTCGATTTGCGTAATTCCGGCTTTAAACTGTCACCTGTCGACACAAACCTGTTCCCGGCAGGATTCAACAACCTGAACCGGGCTTTTTTCCCGTTATGTATTCACGCGATCCAGTCAGCGGTTGAACATTTATGCCCCAAGGCAGCGCAAATAATCATCATACCAGAAAACCATACCAGGAATAAGTATTACCTGGAGAACCTGGCGACACTGCACGAAATCATTACAAAAGCCGGGTTCTTAGTCCGTATCGGCTCGATGGACCCCGAACTTGAATCGCCTGTGACGGTCACGCTGCCTTCCGGCAACAAACTAACCCTCGAACCGCTGATCCGCCACGGGGACAAAATCGGTACCAAGGACTTTACCCCCTGCATGGCGATCCTGAACAACGACCTGTCTTCGGGCGTGCCCGCGATCCTTAAGGGCACCAGCCAGCCGATCACGCCCCCGCCGGACCTGGGTTGGAGCAACCGCCTGAAATCAGACCATTTCAGACACTACCAGGTCATCGCCCGTGAGTTTGCCAAGCTGATCGACCTGGACCCGTGGCTGATCGACCCATTATACCGCTACTGCGGCGAAATCAATTTCAAAAAACACGAGGGCGAAACCTGTGTCGCAAAGAACACCGAGGCATTGCTCAATGCAATCCAGAAAAAATACGATGAATACAACATCTCCGAACCACCGTTCGTGATCATCAAGGCCGATACCGGCACCTACGGCATGGGAGTCATGACGGTGCACAGCCCCGACGAGGTCCTGGCACTGAACCGCAAACAACGCAACAAGATGTCCTCGGCAAAAGGCGGGGGTGAAGTTTCAGGCGTCATTCTGCAGGAAGGTGTCTACACCTTTGAGACCTGGGGCAACAACAACGCTGTGGCCGAACCGGTGGTCTATATGATCGACCATTTCGTCGTCGGCGGCTTTTACCGGGTCCATGCTGAACGCAGCATCAACCAGAACCTGAACTACCCGGGCATGCAGTTCCAGCCATTGGCCTTTGCCGAAAGCTGCAGCAATCCCGACCTTGGATTGTCGCCCGACGCGGAACCAAACCGGTTCTATGCCTACGGCGTCATTGCGCGCCTGGCGCAATTGGCCGCGGCCTGCGAAATCGCCGAGCGCAAAACGCAGCACGTTCCACGATGACTTACCGCCTGGGCATCGTCATGGACCCGATCGAGTCGATCAGTGTCTATAAGGACAGCAGTTTTGCCATGTTGCTGGCGGCCCAGGCCAGAGGCTGGTCGCTGTACTATATGCAACCCGGTGACCTGTATGTCAACGATGGGCGTGCGCTGGCCAGTACGCAGCGTATCAGTGTAACCGACGACACCGAACACTGGGTGGACTATACCGGCAGCGAAACACTGCCACTCGGCAGTCTCGATGCGATCCTGATGCGCAAAGACCCGCCGTTCGACATGGAATACATCTATGCCACGTATATCCTGCAGCTGGCTGAACGGCAAGGAGCACTGGTGGTCAACAGGCCACAGGCCCTGCGTGACGCCAATGAGAAATTCTTTACCGCCTGGTTTCCCGATTGTTGTGCGCCAACCCTGATCACGCGCAGCAGCACGCAGGTCCGCGAGTTCCTGCAGCGACATGGACAATTGATATTGAAACCGCTGGACGGGATGGGCGGTGAATCGGTCTTCAAAGTCGATACCGCGGATTCCAATTTCAACGTCATCATGGAATCATTGAGCCGGCACGGCACACGATTTGTTATCGCACAGCGGTATATTCCCGAGATCGCCCAAGGCGACAAGCGCATCCTGCTGATCGACGGCGAACCTGTCCCTTACGCACTGGCGCGCATCCCCGGCCCCGGTGACCACCGCGGCAACCTGGCCGCCGGCGGCACAGGCAAGGGCGTGGCGCTGACTGCGCGTGACCAGGCGATCTGCCGCCAGGTCGGGCCGGTACTCAAACAGATGGGGCTGGTGTTCGTCGGCCTGGATGTGATCGGCGACTTCCTGACTGAAATCAACGTCACCAGTCCGACCTGTATCCGTGAACTGGACTCACTTTATCAACTCGACATCGCAGGCACACTGATCGAATGCATAGAACAAAAACTCTCCTCCGCTGGTTGACACTCTGGCTCATGCTGAGCACCGTTTCAGCCCAGCCGGCAACAGCCGGTGCCGACGGTGCTGCCGTCTACAAGCGTAAATTCCTGTCATTCGGCACCTTCGTCGAACTCATGCTCAGCGGGGTACCACAGTCCACCGCCGAACGGCTGTTCGAGGAAGTCGAAAATGAATTCCGTTATATGCAGAAGGTCTGGTGGCCCTGGCAGAATGGTGCGCTGCGGCGCATCAATACCCTGCTGCCAAGCAACGAGTGGTTTTCGGTCGCACCCTCGGTGCGCCCGCTGCTGGTGCGCGCACGACAACTTGCCCTAAGCAGCGATCACCTGTTCAATCCAGCGATCGGCAAACTGGTCGAACTCTGGGGATTCAACAAGCCCGGCAGCCGGCACGGCAAGATCCCCGACCGCGACGCGATCCGCCGCCTGGTCGAGCAGAAACCGCGGATGACCGACATCGAGTTCCGCGGTATCCGGATGCGCGGACACAATCCAAGCGTTTTGATCGACCTTGGCGCAGTCGCCAAAGGTTATGCGATCGACCGCATCATCAACCTGCTGCAGCACAACGGGGTGCACAACGCGATTCTCAACACCGGCGGCGACCTCAAGGTCATCGGCACGCGCGGCAGCAGGCCGTGGCGGATCGCGATCCGCCATCCCGACAAAAGAAACCGTCTCATCGCATCGTTCGACGCACGGCCTGGCGAATCGGTCTTTACCTCGGGCGACTATGAACGCTATTTCATCGCTAACGGCAAACGTTACCATCATATCCTGGATCCGCGTACCGGTTTTCCGGCTGCCGGGTTTCGTTCCGTCACCGTGATCCATCCCGATGCCACACTGGCCGATGCAGCCGCCACGGCGATTTTCGTGGCCGGTCCGGCACAGTGGCAGCGCATTGCCCGAAAGATGGGAATCATCCAGGTGCTGATCGTCGATGCACAGGGTCAGCTGCTGATCAGCCGGACCATGCACAAACGTCTGCGGTTTGCCGGGCCTGAACCAAGCAGGGTCAGCATCATCACGCTTGGGAAGTGACCCGCCTGGCGAGCGATACCGGCCTATCCCCCACTTCCCTAAAAAAAATACACGAATGCTGCGTCTGCCGGCAGCGGCTTTCTTTGCTACACTTTAACCAAACGCCGAATTATTCAACACTTTTACAAAACTAAAGGGAATGTTTCTTAACCTCATCTCCCAGGGATCAGAAAATCCCCAGGAACTGCATGATTGATTCTGCGTGCAGAATAGATTATAAACATAGTTATCATAATAACACTTAACAACCTGTGCCTGGAAAAACACCAAGCCCGGCCAAGGTTTGAATCGATTGATCTCAAGGTATTGATGTGGCACTGAAAAGATTGACAACCGAGCGCCTGCGCTCTGTGGTGACTTCCTCCGACAGAATGAGCTTTACGCTGTTCGTGGCGTTTGCGATCCATATGCTGATTTTCGGCATCATCTTTACACGGCCGGACTACCAATCGGCGAAAATGAGCACGCTCGATATCACCCTGGTCACCAGCGCCACCGACAAAACCAATAAAAACGCAGACTACTTTGCCCAGGCCAACCAGCTTGGTGCCGGCAATACCAACGACAAGACCGACGTACACAAGCGTTCATCGATCGCCAGTGAGCTCAACAACCCCGGGACTTCACCGAAAGAGCAGTTTGCGTCGTCGACCGACAAACAACAACAGGGCAAAGACAACGTCCTGACGCAGAAGAATTCCAACCTCGAGGTGTCCAAGTCGGTAGAACAGAACAAGCCCACTGCCGAAGCCAACGTCGACAATACCGAGATCATGCTGCGAAAGAAAGACTTGACCCAGCTGCAGCAGGAAATCGAGCAGTTACATACGATCTATACCAGCAAAAAACGCAGTTACAAGATACTGGTCGCCAGCACGCGCAAACACAAGGACGCCGCCTACCTGGCGATCTGGCGCCAGCGTGTAAAACGCATCGGACAGCGTTACTATCCTCGTAAGGCCTTGAAAAAGAATATCAAAGGAAGCGTACTGCTCGATGTCGTGATCAACCAGCGTGGTAAAATACAGGATATCAAGCTGCTGGATTCTTCCGGCCACCGCCTGCTGGACAAATCTGCCGAAAAGATCGTGCGCCTGGCGGCACCCTATCCAAGGGTCCCGGCAGAAGTCATGGAAGACAAAAAGGTGTTACATATCGTCTACCGCTACCAGTTCAAATAGTTGTTTTTGCGCAGGGCGGTGCGCGCCGTGCG
>Ga0256830_1002720_pt1 | contig 11450 bp, 9 predicted proteins | sample 128326metaG_FD_190537 | JGI IMG/M metagenome (GOLD analysis project Ga0256830, IMG submission 190537) | Hydrothermal vent microbial communities from Lau Basin, Pacific Ocean - 128-326 | ecosystem: Environmental > Aquatic > Marine > Hydrothermal vents | place: Pacific Ocean: Lau Basin | collected...
CGAGAAAGAATAGCGTTCGTATTGATCGCCGTACTTGACGACCAAGGCGAAGTACGCGTTGACGATGCCCGTCTCGTATTTCGATGAGAACTCGAAGGGCGTGCTACTCACTCCGAACCGCGACCCCGCTTCTTCTTCCGCCTCTCTATCCTCACCCGGATCGATCATTTCGACGTGCACCTTGCCGCGGGAGATGGCGGCGTACTCGTCTAGCAGATCGGCGATCTCCGGAACGAGCGGCGCTAGTTTCGGATGCGTTCGCTCCGAAAAGTACCCGATGATCGTCACCTCCCCTTCGATGCCGTCCAAGATTCGGCGTGTGGCGTCGGAAATGCTGAAGAGGCGATCTTCGGTCAAATCGATCCGGGCACGCGACCAACCGGAAACCAGTATGTTGAAGGCGATCAGATTCAAACCCACGAGAACGACACTAAGAACCAGAGCCGACCGATTCCGCCCAAGCCAATCCATCGTGCCTCCCGTCTATCAGACCTGTCGCTTCGTGCGCAAAGCTGCGACGCAAGCGAAGAGAAAAAATCCCGACAAAGAAACGTAGTAGAGCAAATCGCGCAAGTCGATCACACCGCGGGCAATCGATGCGAAGCGACTGCCGGTACCCATCGCTCGAAAAAGGCTGGAAGTCTTGTCCGAGAACAGACCGACAAAAGCATCGCTGCCTATGCCGTACATCCCCAAACAGACGACCAGAGCCAAGATGAAAGCCAGAATCTGATTTTCGGTCGTTGCCGAGACGAACTGCCCCACAGCCAGATAGGCCGCACCAAGCAACCAAGCGCCGAGGTAGCCTCCCACGACCGGCCCCCAATCCAAATTCCCGATGGATGCCGTCATCAGCGGAAGAATCAACGTCAGCAAGAGCGCAACCCCCAGCAGCATCCAACTGGCAAGAAACTTCCCCAGCACGAGTTCGTGGTCTTTGACGGGAAGCGTCAAGAGAGTTTCCAAGGTGCCCTGCTTCTCTTCCTCCGCCCAAAGGCGCATGGTCAAAGCCGGCACGAGCAGCAGCATCAACCAAGGCACGGCATCGAAGAGCCCGCGAAGGTCGGCAACTCCTCTCGAAAAGAACGCACCGAGATTGAAAAACGTAAAGAGCGCGGCCCCGCAGAAGGCCAGAAGGAAGACGTAGGCTATGGGAGAATTGAAATAAGATCTAAGTTCCCGCAATGCGACGACTTTGACCAGATTCATCGCCGAGCCTCCATGGCAACGTCCGAGTCGATACAGCTTTCAGTGAGTTGACGGAAAACCTGCTCAAGAGAGCGCTCGTCCCGACGCAATTCCCGCACGGGCCAGCCACGCTCCGAAGCAAGTCGCCAAATGCTCTCGCCTACACCATCACCGGCATCGAGATTCATACGAAAGTCATGAAACCCACCCGAACTCCCCATATGCAGGACTTGGGTGACCCTATCCAACGCGGCGAGTGCGGCGAGCGCCTCATCGACGTCCGGTGCCATGAGGCTGACGACCTGCTCGCTAGACTGCGTCAGTTCGTCGAGCGCGCCGTCCGCACGAATGCGCCCGTCGATCACGATCACCGCCCGGGAACAAACCGCTTCGACCTCGGAAAGAATGTGCGTCGAGAAGATCACCGTCTTCGTCTCGCCCATGCGGCGAATCAGTTCGCGGATCTCCACGATCTGATTGGGATCGAGACCGGTCGTCGGCTCGTCGAGAATCAAGATCGGTGGATCGTGCAGCAAAGCGGCGGCGAGCCCCACGCGTTGCCGGAACCCCTTCGAAAGCTGGTCGATCGGACGACGGACGACACTCCCCAATCCGCATTCCTCGATCACCTGCCGCCGACGCCGCTGCCGCGTTTCCAGCTCCAGACCGCGCATCTCGCCCATGAAGGTGAGATACTCGCCGACCAACATGTCCGAATAGAGCGGCGCGTTCTCCGGCAGATAGCCGATTTGGCGTTGCACCTCGAGAGGATCCTCGCAGACGTCGATGCCGGAGACCACGGCCTTGCCCGAAGTCGGGAGCAGATAGCCGACGAGGATCTTCATCGTGGTGGTCTTGCCCGCACCATTCGGGCCGAGCAGACCGACGACTTCACCCGCAGAGATCTCGAATGAAACGGAGCTGAGTGCGCGGGTCTCGCCGTAGTGCTTCGACAACTCTTCGACTCGTATCATCGCCCCTCCATCAGCAGGTTCAATCACGCCGGTTTCTAACGGGCGGTCGGGTTCCTGTCAAGTGAAAAACGGGCCTTCGGCGACCACGCCATCGTTCGTTCTCGAGGCACCGCCGAGAGGGTCCAAGCGCGAGCGAAGCGACGTGGGAACGAGGACTTTTCGTCTCTGCGTGCGCAGGCATTTCGCAGCGCACGGCAGCCTCCATTGACGACTTGGTTACAAGAATCTCCTTGTTTTCGCCGGCGCCCGCCTGCATAAAGGTGGGATGATTACCAAGACGTCACGATGGCTGCCTTTTGTCGCCTTGCTCGCCCCCTTGCTCCTCGTCTCGTGCCGCAACGAGGTGGTCGTGCGACACGCCGCGACCCTCGAAGAGGCGCGCACGATGGCGGAGGCGGAAGCCATGCCGATCCTGCTCGATTTCAACGCTGAGTGGTGCAGCGTGTGCGCAGCGTTCGCGGCGGATGCCGCGACTTCGTCGGCGATCCAGCAGGCCATGAGTCGCGCCGTGACCTTGGACGTCGATGTCGAATCCGCCGCGGGCAGCGTGCTCGCGGAACGCTTTGCCGTCGAGGGGCTGCCGACCTTCGTCGTGCTCAATCTCGCCGAAGAAGAGCTCGCGCGCTGGTCGGGCTATGCCGGAGCCGATGATTTCGTGCGGAGACTGGACTTCGTCACAAGCGACCCGGTCACGCTCGCCGAGCGTTCGGTCCGCTTCCAAGAAAAACCGGCCCTAGACGATGCGCTGATCTTGGCCAAGCATCATCGCGCGCGGCAAGAGTGGGCGGAAGCCGACCGCTACTGGCAACGCGCGAGAGAAATCGATGCCGACGGCTCTAGAGCCTACGAGGCCGAGATCGTCTCGACTCGCCTCGCGGGCTTCGATGCGGGCGCCTTTTCCCCGGAAGACGTCAAGCGAGAATTGATCCGCCTGTTCGATTCCGATCGCGTGCCGGCGATGGAAAAAGCCTCCCTCGTCGCATTCATCTTCGACCGCTTTGAACGCAACGAAGCGCACAGCCTAGGAAGCGAATTCATCGACCCCGCCCTTGCCCTGCTCGAAGGCAGCAACGAAGAGGATGCGGAGAACCTGCGGCCGGGCCTCGAGATCGCACGCGCACTTCACGTCGAAAACGACGAAGAGAAGGCCCTGCTGCTGGTGCAGCGCTCTTTTTCCGATGGCTGGCGCGACGACCCCATCGAAATCAACGAAATCGCTTGGTGGAGTTTCGAAAACGACGTTCGGCTCGAAGACGCGCTCGCTCTGATCACCCGTGCCCTCGAGATCGTCGAAGACGCCGACCGAGCCATGCTGCTCGACACACGTGCCGAAATTCTCTTCAAGCTAGGCCGCACCGAACAAGCCGTCGAGACCATCGCCGAGGCCGTTCGCCTCGACCCGTCAAACGACTACTACCAGCAGCAGATCGTGCGCTTTTCATCTCGCGATGCCCCCATCTTGTAAGCACCCGCACACTATCCGGCCGGTCCGAACTCAGCCGCATTCCTCCGAACGAGATGCTCTACATCGACTCCATTGCGACGAGCGAAGTATGAGGATCAGATCTCGAAGCCGAAGCGGGTCATACGCGCGACGAGTTCATCCCGGCTGATTCCCAAGCGGGAAGCCGCGCGCTCGAGGTCTCCGTCCGCCTCGTCGAGATGACGCCTGAGCCAGGATTCCTCGAAGCGGCGGAGCGTGCTGGCGACTCCTCCATCATCGCTTGCCGCGCGGCCGGAGATCGTTGCCGGCAAATCGTCCGGGGTGACCGACGGCCCCGGTGAAAGCAAGACGATGCGCTCGAGCACGCCGCGCAACTCGCGAACGTTGCCCGGCCAGTCGTAGGTGAGCATCACCGCCATCGACTCCGGCGTGAAGTACAAGTGATCCCGCGCGTACTCTCGACAGAACTGCCCGAGAAAGCCGGCGATCAGTTCGGGCAGATCGTCGAGTCTTTGCTGCAGGGTCGGCACCTCGATGGTGTGCCCGATGCTCGCGAGAAATGCACCGGAGAGTTTCTTTTCTTCCGCCAGCACTTCCGGACGGTCCATGATCGAAAGCACGAGTTGATGCTCGCTCCTGACGGTGCGGCGGCTTCCGGGCATCGGAAAGGTACCGGAGTGGATCCCCGCAGCAAGCGAAGCCTGCAACGCCGGCGGCATGTCGTCGACGTTTTCCAGATAGAGCGTGCCCTCGTCCGCGAGCATCAGACGCCCCGGCTCGAGACGCGGCTTGGAAGGATCTCCGAAGAGCGCACGGATCAAGCGATCTCGAGACATCGCCGAAGCCTGTAGATCCAAGAAGGGACCGTCGGGACGCGGACCGTGCAACGCCAACCAGCGCGCAGCCAATCGCCGGCCCGTTCCCTTCGCTCCGTGCAGCAGAACCGGACGGCCATCGGTGGCCGCCGCGAGATCTCGTCGCAAACGCTCGATGGCCGGGCAGCGCCCGAGGTATTCCGCCTCGCGTCGCAACTCGGAACGCAGAGAGCGGTTTCTTCGCTCGAGACGCGCGTGACGAAGCGCGTTGCCCGCCACCAACAGCACACGTTCGAGAGAGACCGGCTTCTCGATGAAGTCGTACGCTCCGAGCTTGGTGGCCCTCACCGCCGTCTCGATCGTTCCGTGTCCGGAGATCATCACGACGGGCGCGAACACGCCGCGCTCTCGCATCAACCTCAACGCGTCGATACCGTTGATTCCCGGCAACCACACATCGAGAAAAACGACGTCGGGTGCATCGGCGAGCGCCGTTTCGACACCCTCTTCCCCGCTTTCCGCCTGCAGGACGCGATATCCTTCGTCTTCCAAGATCTCGGCGAGCGCCACACGCACCGGTTTTTCGTCATCGACGACGAGAATGACGGATTTTCTCTCTTTGGCTGGCATTCCCTTTTCCGCTCCCATCCGATTCGCTTCAGCCGGGAATCAACCGGCCGCCGGCACTTCGATGACCATCCGAGCGCCGCCGCTTTCGCTGTCTTCGGCGCGAATGCGCCCGCCATGCTCGGTCACGATCCGATGTACGATCGCCAACCCGAGGCCGGTCCCGCCGGGGCGCCGGGTAAAATTCGGCAGAAAGAGCTGATCTCGATCTTCCTGCGCGATGCCGTGCCCATCGTCGGAGACTTCCACCACGACGCGCCGGACTTCCTCGTGCCGATAGGTGCGCACGGCGATCCTGCCGCCCTCCCCGACCGATGATACCGCGTTGTCGAGGAGATTGATGACGCAGCGTTGGATCGCAGCGGCATCGACCATGGCCATCGGCACATCTTCGGCGGGCTGCCATTCGATCTCGACCCCCGGATGCGTGCCCCGATAAAGGAGAAGGGCTTCTTCGGTGACTCGGTTGAGATCGTCCGCCTGCGGGCGAACCTCGGGCAGTCGAGCGAAACGCGAGAATTCGTCGACGAGCGATTGCAAGCTTTCCACCTGCCTGACGACCGTGCGCACACCGTCTTCGATCGCCGGCGCGGCGGCATCGCGATCTTGCCGATATCTCTTGAGCAAGCGCTCGGCCGCGAGCCGAATCGGAGTGAGCGGGTTCTTGATCTCATGCGCCACGCGACGCGCGACCTCTCCCCACGCCGAGAGACGCTCCGCGCGACGAAGGCGCGTCAGATCTTCGAGACCGACGAGCACTCCGCCACCGTGCCCTTCCACCTCGAAGGTCGTCGCACTGACCTGAATCGAAACTTTGCCGTCGTCTACCTCGAGAGACACTTCCGTGCTGATCCGGGGAACTTCGCCCGCTAGGATCGGCTCGATGGCTCGTGCGATGTCTTCGCGCCCGCTGCCGAGAGCCTCTTCCAAGAGAATGCCCGGCTGAAGCGCTTCGAGCCGCAAGATATCCAAAGCCGCGCGATTGGAGGTCGTGACGAAGCCGCGCTTGTCGATGGAGAACACTCCCACCGGAATGGTTTGCAGCAGCGATTCGATATAGCGCCCGCGAAACTCGAGCGCGTGTCGCGTCGTCTGAATCTCTTCCGCCATACGATTGAAAGAACGCGCGAGATAGGCCGTCTCGTCCGATCCCCGGACGGACACGCGGTGTTCGAGATCACCGCGGGCCAAGGCCTCGGTTCCCTGCGCAAGTTCCATCAAGGGTCCCGTCACTTGACGCGCCATGTACAAACCAGCCCACACCGCGGCGAACATGATCAACAACGTGAGCAGCGCAAAGAGCGCGATATAGAGGCGGGTGAGCGGAACCCGGTGGCGAGCGACCTCGTCGAGCGCCTCGCGTGCGGCATGAGGGGCCTGCACTTTGTCCATCAAACGCTTGGGCAAGTAGACCACCGCCCACACCAAAGCCTCGGTCTTGCCGCCGAGAATCACCGGTTCGATGGCCACGGCACGCCAACCATAGATCATGGTTTCTTCGAAAACGGCCCCTTGGCCACCCGATCGCACGCGTTCCGCCATACCGGGCGGCAAACGTACGAGTTCATCGAGCCTCAGATCCGCCGACTCCTCATGCTGCGGATTCCGCGCGGAAAAAAACCGACCGGCCGCCGTCTCCAACCCGGCAGCCGCCAAGTCGTAGCGACGCACACCGTCATGGATCTGTCGATCGAGATCGATGCTCCGCCCCTCTCGGCGACTGCCGCCCATGGCCGCCGCGAGATCGTCGGCGAGTTGTCCCGCGTAGTGCAGCGAGGATTTTCGCGCGCGTTGGAGAAGCTGGTCGACGCCGTCGGCGGCCATCTCCACCGATGAGGTGACGTTGCGCGGTGCGAGCTGCCGCAGCGTATGTGTCACCATCGTGATCGAAGCGATGAAGAGAAAAAGAGCCGGTACGAAAACCAACAACAAGAAGGTCACCGCCAAGCGCAGCTTCAATCGCGACCCGATGATCCCGCGACGACGCTCGACGACCACCTGCACCAAGTTGCGGATCATCACCCAAGCCAACCAGAAAACCAGCACGACGATCAGAGCGAAGACCGAAGTCAGCAGGGTCTTGTCGGTGGCCAGTTGTGCGTCCTGCAGCTTGCCTTTTTGAATGACGAAATAGATCGCCGTCGCCAGAACGAGAAACGCGATGCCCGCAAGGATCTGCAGTCGTTCGGTACGAAGGCGAAGTCTTGCCATCGTTACTCCGCGTTGATGCGCCCGGGAGGCATCGGTCTCGCCGGTGGCCCTTCCGCCGGCGGCGCACCGCCTTCGTAGATGAACGAGTCCGTCGCCAAGAGCAAGGCATCGAGCAAGCGGCCGTGCAATGCGTGTCCCGCACGCCAAGCCACGACGCGGCCTTGGATCGAACAGCCGGCAAGCGCCAAGTCCCCCACCAGATCCAAGAGCTTGTGCCGCACGAATTCATCAGGAAAACGCAGTGCGTGTCCGCGAATCCCTTCATCGTCGACGAGAATCGCGTTTTCCAGCGAACCCCCACGAACCAAACCCGCCTGTTGCAGGCGTTCGACGTCCCGTTTGAGCGCGAAGGTACGAGCAGGCGCCAGCTTGAGCAGGAAATCCTCCGGACTTCTCAGCTCGATCGTTACCTCTTGGTAACCGAGGTGCTCATGCTCGAAATCGATCGCCGCCGTCACGCACAGCGATTGCCCGGGATGAATCTCCAGACGCCGGCCGTCGTCTTCGACGACCACCGGTCGGGTGATGCGTATCGTCTGGCGGACGCGGTCTTGCTCTTCGAGTCCCGCGTTGAGCAATGCCCGAGCGAAGGGTAGCGACGAGCCGTCGAGGATCGGGACTTCCGAAGCCGAAAGGTGCAAGCGGGCATTGTCCACCCCTAGCGCGAACAGCGCCGCCAAGAGATGTTCGGGGGTGTCCACACTCGCTTTGCCGTGGGTCAGGCGGGTGGCATGCTCCATCCGAGTGCGGCAATGCTGCAGTGCCGGGACCTCCGCTCCGCCGAGGTCGTCCCGTACGAAGGTCAAACCGGTATCCGGCTCGGCGGGCGTGATGCGCAGGCTCGTTTTTTCCCCCCGGTGAAGCCCGACTCCTCGGAGTTCGACCTGCCGAGCCACGGTTTGCTGGTTTCGCATGCTCCCAGTCTAGCCTGGAAAGTTCGCCGAGCCCCCATCGGGTACCTCCTCTAGGAGGCGAGAATCACCTCTTCTCACCCGCTCGGGCCGCCGGCCTTGGAAAGTTCGCCCGGAGGAGCTTGCGCCCGGCCCCTCCGAGGCACGAAAATGCCCCAAGCGATTCGTCCTCAAACGTTCATGAACCCCCGGGGCCGGAAATGGACCGTCCGGGTGGAGGCCTGCATGTCATCCCAGAATCTCCCAGAAGACGTCATCCAAGAGACCGTTCGGAGTGTGGAGTCGGCTCTGCGCTCACACTTGGAGTCGGTCACGCTGACTCCGGTGGAGACGACGCGAACATCGATGGAAGTCGCTCGAGCGGCAGCGCAACTTCGCGGCACGGTCGGGCAGGCCACGGCCTTGAGCATCGTATTGGATGCCGCCGAAAAACTCGGCGCTCGGGCGGCGCTTTTCGTCGCCAAGGATGGTCATCTCGAAGGGTGGAAGGGACAGGGATTCGATGACGAGCCGACACTCGCGGGGATCTTACGCGGAGTTCGGATCGATTCCGGCCATCCCGCCGTGGACGCCCTCTTCTCGGAAAGCGCCCCGGTCTTCTGTCGAATGGGAGGAGACCTACCCGTCCCCGACTTCGGGCAAACCAATCGCGGAGAAGCTCTGCTGGTCCCACTGGTCATTCAGGACAAGATCGCCGCCATGCTCTATCTCGATCCCGTCTCGCCGAATGAGGTCTTCGACAGGCACGGCATCGAAGCTCTCGCCCAGATGGCGGCCTTGACGATCGAGTATCAGGCGCTCTCGCGGGCGGCCGCTGCGGGTAGCGGCAGCGCGCCCGAACGAAGCGAGGCACCGGCGAGCGCGACGCCCGCCTCCGGTTTCGAACTCGCCACGGGCCCCGAGGTTCAAGCCTCGGAGACGACTCCAACCGGACAGGTGAGCCATGCACCGGCCGAGGATATCGAAGTCGAGGTGGAGATCGAAATGGATGGCCCGGATCCGGAAGCCGACGTCGCCGCCCAGCCGGAGGTCTCCGCCCCGGCGGCCGACGCCTCCTCCTCGCCCGAGATCGAGGACGCTAGGCGATTCGCCCGGCTGGTGGTCGAAGAGATCCGTCTCTACAACGAAGACCAAGTCGAATCGGGCAAGGCCCACCGCGACATTCTCGCCCGACTAGAAGACGAGATTTCCCGAGCCCGCGCCATGTACGAGCAGCGTGTCGGTCAATCCGTTCGCTCCCAGGGCGACTTCTTCGGCGAAGCCCTCGTCACCGTGCTCGCCGGCGGCGATGCCGCAGCACTCGGGAGCTAGGAGCGGACTTCGCCGCGATAAACCAGCCGCGCTTCGCCGCAGAGCGTTGCCCGGTGGTTGGATTCGTCGAATTCCACGAAAAGCGGGATGCCGGAAGGTGGATGGACCTCGCAGCGACTCGTGCGCTCGGCGGAATCGAGACAGGCCGCCGCAGCGAGTGCGGCCGAACCGCAGGCCAGGGTTTCGCCGGAGCCGCGTTCGAGGGTGCGGACGGCCAGCAGCCCACGCCCGAGTTTCCGCATGGCGGTGATGTTCATCTCTTCGCCGAAGAGCGCATCGCGGATGGCCTGTAGATCGCGACGCTCCCCATCATCTTCCTGCACGACGAGATGAGGGACTCCGGCGATGACCAAGCGCCCCGGAAGATCCTCGCGATCGCTCGAAATGACCGGTTGCTCCATCCGTACCGCGCACTCCCCGCCGCGAACGCTCCCTTCGCATTCGGCCCCGGGAAAGCGCACTCCGAACCACTGTTGCTCGGAGACGGCAAGGATGCGCCGATCGAAGGCAAAGCGGACCACGCAACGCGCACCATTTCCGCAAAAAGCCGCCCGCGAACCGTCGGCGTTGTAGTACTCCACTCGAAGTCGTTCGTCGCCTTCGGCATGCACGATCAGCAGGCCGTCGGCTCCAACGGAGATACGCCGTGCGCACAAACGCCGAGCGATATCTGCTCCGGCGATTCCGATATCCTCGCGACCGTCGAGCACGACGAAATCGTTTCCCGCTCCGCACATTTTCCAAAAAGGAATGACGCTCATGGCCGTTCCGCCAATGCCGGACGCGGCGAAACCCATTCGGTGGCCTCCGTCGGCTGCGCTCGATTGCCCACCGCATCCTCGATGATCAGACGATAACGGTATCGAGCCTCGAGTCGAACCTCCGCGTCCACGAAGGACGTCTCGGGCATCGGCATGGTCCCGACTTCGGAAAAACCGTGTGCGCCATCGGTCTGCCGCTCGATACGCATGGTCTTTTCGTCCGGCGAACCACCGGAGGTCCAGAAAAGCCGAATGGCCATCGTTTGCGCGACGATACCGACGCCGGTCGGCTGTGCCGGTGGAAATACGTCGCGGTAAGAGATCGGCGGCGCGTGTCCGGGCTCGCTCTCGACGATGAGCGTCTGCCCACCGAGAGCCGCCGTCACCGAATAGAGCAGATCCTCACCATAGCGGGCCGACGAGTCGAAAAACTTCCTCTGCTCGACGGCCACGCTCTTCCAGGGCTTCCAGGACATGGGCTCGCCGACCGGGCGGCGATAGAGATGAACCGCTTGAACGCGTTCGTCCGTCGGAGGGCTCCAGGTCAACGAGATACCGTCTTCCCGAGCCGTCGCCTTCACCTCGGACGGCGGCTCGAGAGGAGGGCGAGCCATGCTGACGCTTCGTCGATCGGTCGGCTCCGAAGAGGTACTGCGATCATCCAAGCGAAGCGCGAGAACCACCGCTTCGGCATCTCCGAGATCGGAAATCGGCACCGTATCGACTCGTTCGCGCGTACCTACTTCATCTTCCGCAAAAGGCGGAAGAGCGAATTCCCGTGCCATTCGCGCGAACTCCGCCCGCTTGCCCCGCGCCTCCCAGAGGCGGGGATCTTGGCCCGCAGGAAGCGGGTACCACAACACGACCGGGCGGGCCGGAGGTCGGAGCCTTCTCCCACCCTGCCTCTGCAAGTCGTAGCGCGCACTCACATCGATCGCATCACCGCGTTGACGCCACTTCACCGACTTCGGGAACTCGGGATGCGAGGGAAGCGGCGGAATCGGCGGCCCCTTGTTGCCGCAGCCGGGCGCAAGCAAGAACCCGGCCAGCAGAAACGAGCAAAGACCGAAGAGCCTGCGCGATGGAAAAGCGCAAGCCGAAACGCTCCAAATCACAGGACGTACCGAGCGAGATCCTCCCGGCTGACATCGCCGAGAATCTTCCGCACGTCTTCGGCTTCGAGAGTGACGTCTCCTTGCAATGACTCG
>Ga0256830_1002721_pt1 | contig 11448 bp, 12 predicted proteins | sample 128326metaG_FD_190537 | JGI IMG/M metagenome (GOLD analysis project Ga0256830, IMG submission 190537) | Hydrothermal vent microbial communities from Lau Basin, Pacific Ocean - 128-326 | ecosystem: Environmental > Aquatic > Marine > Hydrothermal vents | place: Pacific Ocean: Lau Basin | collected...
TTTGCCCCGGGCACGGCGCCCCTGCCGGGCAACTTTCCGCGCCGCAACCGCATCATCAGCGGTCTTGGCCTCGGTGTGCTGGTGGTGGAGGCGGCCTGCAAGAGCGGCTCCCTGATCACCGCCAGGCTGGCGGCGGAGCAGGGGCGGGAGGTGTTCGCCCTGCCCGGCTCCATTCACAACCCGCTGGCGCGGGGCTGTCACCAGCTGATTCGGGAAGGGGCAAAGCTGGTGGAAGGGATTGGTGACATTCTGGAGGAACTGGGATCGCTGGCCGCAGTCTCACATGGCAGCCGTGGCGCAAATCCGCCGGCGGAGGGGCTACCCACGCCCCTGCCGGAAGACCAGCAAAGGCTGCTGGCGGCACTGGGTTTCGAGCCGGTGAGCATCGATACCCTGGTGGCGCGCAGCGGATTGACGGCGGATCGTGTTTCCTCCATGCTGATGAACATGGAGTTGCAGGGACGCGTCACATCAAGCGGTGGTCGTTACTGCCGTGTAGACATAAAGTAGGTAATTATGAAAGAAGATGTGCTCGATGTACTGATGTACCTGTTCGAGAACTATATGGACGACGAGGCTGCCCTGGATGCCGATCCGGAGGCCCTGCGCGTCCAGCTCCGCGAGGCGGGGTTTCTCCACTCGGAGATCAGCAAGGCCTTCACCTGGCTGGAGGACCTGGCCTCCGCGCAGCGTGACGGCGCCCCGCAGCCCCTGCAGGCCGGGCGTTCCATTCGTGTGTTCAACGCCAGCGAGGAGAAGAAGCTGGACGTGGAGTGCCGCGGTTTCCTCCTCTTCCTCGAGCAGATGAGCGTGCTGGACAGCGCCAGCCGCGAGCTGGTCATCGACCGTATCATGGCGCTGGAATCGGTGGATATCGACCTGGAACAGGTCAAGTGGGTGGTATTGATGGTGCTCTTCAACCAGCCGGGCCTGGAAGAAGCCTTCTCCTGGATGGAAAACATGGTGATGGAGGATTCCCACCAGTCGCTGCACTGAGCCGGTTTTCGCAGCCATGAAAAAGCCCCCTGTCGCGTCGCGACAGGGGGCTTTTTCCATCCAGGCTACTCAGTCCTCAGTCCTCAGTCCTCAGTCCTCAGTCCTCAGCACTCAGCACTCAGCACTCAGTCCTGAGAAGGAACAAAGGGGTCGGCGTAGATGTCCTTGAGCGAGGCACCGTTGAGGAAGGCCTTCTGGCGGGTGGCTTTCACCATCTCCTCACGGCCGCACAGGTAGATGCGCCAGCCGTCCAGCTTGCCGATCTCCTCCAGCGCCTTCTGGTCGGCGCGGCCGGCCGTCACGCCCGCCGGCGGTGTGCCCTGGGAGACGCAGGGGTGGTAGTGAAAGTTGTCATGGGCGGCATCCAGGGCCTTCAGCTCGTCGACCAGGTACAGCCCGTCGGGCGTGCTGCTGCCATGGTAGAGATGGATCTCGCCCCTGTGAGCGTGACGCAGGGCATCGCGCAGGATGCCGTAGAGCGGCGCCAGGCCGGTGCCGGTGCCGATCAGCAGCAGGTTCTGTTCGGCGTCTCCCTCGGTGTAGAAGCAGTCGCCGGTGGCGGGGCTGATATCGACACGGTCGCCGACTTTCAGCGCGGTGTGCACCCAGCCGCTGACCTTGCCGCCGGGGATGTGGCGGATGTGCAGTTCGAGGAAGTCCTCGTCATCGGGCAGGCTGGCCAGTGAATAGCTGCGCTCGACGCCGTCGGGGTTGCGCAGGTTGAGGAACTGGCCGGGAAAATAGTTGTAATTGTCCGGGCGTGCCAGGCGCACGCGCAGCACGTCGGCTGTGAGCCGGTCCAGTGCCAGCACCTCGGTTTCGACGCTTTGAAGCTCCTTGCCGGGGCTGGCGATGCGGATGTCTGTGTGCGCGACATACGAGCACATGAGAAAGTAGTTCTGCGCCTTCAGCGCGTCCTTGAGGCCCTTTTGCGAGGCCTCCGAGGGCTGACCCTCTTCCATCCGCATCATGCAGCTCTGGCAGATGCCGGCGCGGCAGGAATAATGGACGGACACGCCATGCCGGATCAGGCAGTCGAGGACCGATTCATTCTCTTCGGAAAGGTATTTCTGGCCTTCAAATTCAATGATTGGCATGGCGCATCCGTCGATGGTTGGGCTCAGCGGCCGAGAACGTCGTTGCGGGTGGTTTCGGCGATGGCGGCGACTTCACCGATCAATGCATCGGCGACGCCCAGCTCTTTCAAGGTATTGCCGAGGTTTTCGACCACGGCATCGAAATGGCTGTCGTTGAGGCCGCGCTCGACCAGATGGGCATGCCCCCTGCGCATGTCCTCGCCGGTGTAGTTGTTGGGACCGCCGAAGGCCATGGTCAGGAAGGCCTTCTGCTTGGCGGCCTGGCGGTCCATGTCGACGCCTTCGAAGAATTGGTTGATGCGGTCGTCGGCCAGTACCTTGCGGTAGAAGATGTCGACGGCGGCATCGACGGCGGCTTCGCCACCCAGGCGGTCATAGAGTGATTCGGACATGCTCGTTCTCCTCGTGTTGCCGGTTTCCGGCGTTGGTATGTGCACAGGTTCAGTGCCTGCGCGGTTATTGAATTGGGCCGTGTGGGGTACTCTGAATGAGACGTTGTTATCGTTTTTGTCTTGAAAAAAATCCACGCCGGGCGCGGACTCGTTTTGGCGACGGACGAAAATGCTTCATATGATGTATCCCGAATATATATAATATGGCCTTAATGCCACTGTCAACATAACCTAGTGGTCCAAGCGGTTAATTCGGGAGGCCGGTGGGCAGGGGAACGGTCCGCGGTGCCCTCCACATTGCTCGCTGTGATTGCCCGGGACGGACAGCTTTCCAGGCGGCCGAGAAGACACTGATGCAACTGACGCTACACACGGATTATTCATTGCGGGTATTGATCTATCTCGCCCAGAAGGGGGATGCCCTGGCAACCATTACCGAGGTGGCCAATTTCTACGACATCTCGCGCAACCACCTGGTGAAGGTGGTGCATCACCTGGCCGGTGCCCGTTTCATTCAGACCATCCGCGGCAAGAACGGCGGCATGCGCCTGGCCCGTCCCCCCGAGGAGATTTCGGTCGGCGACGTGGTGCGTCACATGGAGCCCAATTTCAATATCGTGGAATGCTTCGATGCCGGCAACCGGCCCTGCACGGTGTCCTCGGTATGCGCCCTGAAGGGCGCGCTGCGCAAGGCCAGCGATGAATTCTTGTCCCAGTTGGATGGCTACACCCTGGCCGAGGCCGTCTTGCCCGGCAGCCCCAGGGAAGTCGTCTTTCCCCTCGACAAGCTCACGCGCGACGGACTATAGCGCAGCGGCGGTGGCAGGCGGCTGGTCCTGTGACGTCGGCAGGGGGGTGTTGATGGCCTTGAGGATGCCGTTGATGGTGTCCAGCTGCTGCATCAGGGCCTCGCTCTGCGCCTCCAGCTGGGCGATGTTGTCGGCCAGCTTCTCGCGTGAATTCTTGATCTTTTGCAGGTTGGCCAGGCGCTTCTCGAGTTGCTGCTTGCGTTCCTTGATGCGTGCCGCCAGCGGACGCATTACCGAGCCCGCCCAGTCCTCGGCGTCCTGGTTGGCGCGGAAGAAGATGTTGCGCGCGTGGCTCACCATGGAGACGAAGAATTTCTTCACCACGAAGCTCTGCTCGGTCATGGTGGTGATGCTGCTGGTGCGGAATTCCTCGGCCTTCTTGTACAGCTGGTCCAGTTCGCGGGTGTAGGAAGCGGTGGCGAACAGGCTGGGATTGAGGTCCGAAAAGCCGTGTTCGTCGCGGAAACGGTCGTAGATGGACTGCACGATGGCGTTGGATTTCTCGGCCTGGTAATTGACATGGCTCATGGTGTCGCGGGCGCCGTCGAAAAAGGTCTTCATGCCCTTCTTCATGCCCACGGTGGTCCAGCTGTCGACCATCTCGGCGCGGGTCTTGGCGATCAGGTGGTCCAGCGCGTCGAGCCCGAGGGAGTCCACCAGGGCGATGAGCTGGCGCTTCAGCACGTGGCGGCTGGTCTGGAAATTTTCCACGTCCTTTTGATAGATGCCCTGTTCCATGCGCAGCTTCTGCATGGTTTCCATGAGCACGTCGGCGCTCTTGCCGGACAGGGAGCGCAATTCATCCATCTGCGCCTGGATCTCGTCCAGGCGCTGGGTGAGCACGCCCTTGGTGGTCTCGATCATAGCGCCGATGCGCGAGGTGATGTTGTTGCGCACCAAGTGCTGCTTGGCGGGCAGCACCTCGTCGGAGAGGGTGGCCTCCAGCGCCAGCAGGCCGCTTTTCTGCAACAGGGCCTCGTCGTTCTTGACCCGCGCCAGCAGGCCCTTCTGCGCGGTGACGGGGTAGACGTTGCGGCTGTCGATGCCGAGGATGTCGGCGGTGTCCTTGCATTGTTTCTCGATGTTGCGCTTGACCGCGGCGCTGTCCTGCAGTTCGTCCCACAGGGTGTCGATCTTGTTGAGGACCACGATCAAGCCCGTTTCGTGATTGTCGCGGAAGGCCTGGGCATGGGTGTTCCAGATATCCATGTCGCTCTTGGTGGCGCCGGTGTCTGCGGCCAGCACGAAGATCACCGCCTGCGCATTGGGCAGCATGTCCATGGTCAGCTCGGGCTCGGTGCCCATGGCGTTGAGGCCGGGGGTGTCGAGGATCACCAGCCCCTGCTTCAGCAGCGGGTGGGGGAAGCTGATCAGCACGTGCCGCCACATGGGGATCTCGATGCTGACCGGCGGCACCTCGGCCTTTCTCTGTTCTTCGCGGCTGTACAGGCCGAGCTGGATGGCATTGTCCACCGGCACGGGCTTGGTCTTGACGATTTCCTGAAAGGCATCGGCCATGGCGTCGGCGGAATCGATATCGAGGTCGATGCTGATCCAGTGGGAGGGATCTTGCTTCAGCTCGCTGATGCTGGCGTCCTCGAGGCGCGTCTCGATGGGCAGCATGCGGATATAGGGCTTGTCCGCCTTGCTGTCGTAGAACAGCTCGGTGGGGCACATGGTGGTGCGGCCCGCCGAGGAGGGCAACAGGCGTCGCTTGTAGTCGGCGAAGAAGATGGCGTTGATCAGCTCGGTCTTGCCGCGCGAGAACTCCGCCGCGAAGCCGATGGTGACGTTGTCCGACTCCAGCGCATCGATGATCTCGTAGATGCGCAGGTCGTCCTCCGGCGAACTCATGTTGTGGGCCGCCAGCCAGTCGCGGTAGTTGATGATCTGCCGTCGGGTGTCATCCTTCCAGCGGCTATAGGCATTGAGCTGTTGCGTAAATTGTTCCTTCACCTTGCCTACCTTTATGTTGCAAAGAGGTCTCGTGCGTATTTGTCTGCGCGGGGCAATACTTCGTTATCAATAACGGCCGGGTGGAAAGGATGTTTAGAGCGATATCAAGGATTAACGGGCACTTGGCGATGCTCCCGACCAGCGGCGCGGCGGGGGCGGTGAACGGCACTGAAGACGGCCCGGGGGGCTTGCGCGCGCGCTCAGGGGGCGGGGATGACATCGGGCAGGCGCGTGGGTGCGTCGATGCGCAATTGCTTGTTGCGTCCGCACTCGCCGGCCAGCAGGGTGACGCGCGCGCGGGGCACGCCAAAGGCCTTGGCCAGGAAGCGGATCAGGTGGGCATTGGCCTTGCCGTCGACGGGCGGCGCGGTGATGCGGATCTTCAGGCTGTCGCCGTGGGGGCCGACGATCTCGTCGCGGCTGGCCCTGGGCTGGATGCGGACGTCGATGATCAGCGCATCGCCATCCCAGCGATGGAAGGCGCTCACCCGCCGATCAGCCCCCGGCCGAGGTCGCGGATGGGGGCGACGAGGAGGATCTCCAGCAGCTGCATGGCGATCAGCACCAGGATCGGCGACAGGTCGAAGCCGGAGATGGGCGGCAGCAGGCGCCGGGCGCGGCCCAGGATGGGTTCGTTGAGGCTGTAGAGCAGGGCCACGGCGGGGTTGTAGCTGCCGGGGCTGACCCAGCTCAGCACCACCTGGATGAGGATGGTGAAGAAATAGATGTTGATCAGCAGCGACAGCAGCTCGGCCACGGTGAGCACCAGCAGCCCCAGGGGATGGATGCCAAAGCCCTGAATGGCGGCGATCAGCAGCAGCTTGGCGGCTCCCAGGGCGAACATCAACACCACCGCGGCCATGTCGATGCCCATCATGGCGGGAATGACGCGGCGCAGCGGCAGCAGCGGCGGGTTGGTGATCTTGACCAGGAACTGCGATACCGGGTTGTAGAAATCGGCCCGCACCAGGGCCAGCAGGAAGCGCAGCATCACCGCGGCGGTGTAGAGGCCGAACAGGGTCTGGATGAGGAAGATGCCGGCGGTGCCGGCGTAGGAGCCGCCCATCATGACTTGTCCAGCAGGTCGGCCAGCTCCCGCGAGCGGTCGCGGGCGGCCTTCAGCGCCTCGCGCAACAGCTGGTCGATGCCGGCCTTTTCCATCGCCAGCAGGCCCTGCTCGGTGGTGCCGCCGGGGGAGGTGACGCGCTCGCGCAGGGTGCCGGGCGGTTCGCTGCTCTCGATGGCCATGCGCGCGGCGCCGAGGGCGGTCTGCAGGGTCAGCAGGTGGGCGGTCTGCGCCGGCAGGCCGAATTCGGTGGCGGCGCGTTCCAGGCCCTCCATGATGCGGAAGAAATAGGCCGGCCCGCTGCCGGAGAGGGCGGTGACGATGTCCAGTTGCGCCTCGTCGTCGACCCACAGGGCCAGCCCGGTGGCACGCAGGATGGCTTCGGCCAGGTCGCGCTGTTCCTCGTTGACACTGGCGTTGGCATACAGCCCGGCGGCGCCGGACTGCACCAGTGCCGGGGTGTTGGGCATGGCGCGCACGATGGCCAGGTCCGTGTCGCCCAGCCAGCGGGCGAGGCTGCCGGTGCGCACCCCGGCGGCCACCGAGACGATCAGCGGCCGGGTGCGTTGCACCGCCTCCGCCAGCGCCGCGCAGACCTCGTGCAAGACCTGCGGCTTGACCGCCAGCACCACCACGTCGGCGTCTTCCACGCAGGCGGCGTTGTCCTCGCTGGTGCGCACGCCGAAGCGGGCGGCGAGTCGCTCGCGCTGCGCCGGGTCGCGGTCGGCGACGCACAGGCGGGCGGGGGAGACGTGGTCGGCGATCAGGCCGCCGATGAGACTGGTGGCCATGTTGCCACCACCGATGAAGGCAAGGTTGACGTGTTTCATGGGTGCCTAATGTACTGCCATATGGTGGCGCGCGCCATGCCCCGGGGCATCTATTTTCGCGGCCCGAAAATATCGCTGCCGATGCGCACGATGGTGGCGCCCTCGGCCACCGCCGCTTCCAGGTCGCCGGACATGCCCATGGACAGGGTGTCGAGCGGCTGGCCGGCGGCGACGAGCGCGTCGCGGGCCTCGCGCAGGCGGCGGAAGGCGGCGCGCTGCTGCGTGAAATCCGTCTCTCGGGCGGGTATCGCCATCAGTCCGCGCAGGCGCAGGCCGGGCAGCTCCGCGACGCAGGCCGCCAACGCCGGCAGGCCGTCGAGCCCGATGCCCGACTTGCTGGCCTCGCCGCTGATGTTGACCTGCAGGCAGACGTTGAGCGGCGCCAGCTCTGCCGGGCGCTGGGCGTTAAGGCGGCGGGCGATCTTGTCGCGGTCGACGCTGTGCACCCAGTCGAAGTGGCGGGCGATGGCCTGGGTCTTGTTGGACTGGATGGGACCGATGAAGTGCCACTCCAGGCCCAGCGCGGCCAGTGCCTCCTGCTTGCCCAGCGCCTCCTGCAGGTAGCTTTCGCCGAAGGCGCGGTAGCCGGCGGCAGCGACGCGGGCGATGTCGGCGGCGGGCCGGGTCTTGCTCACCGGCAGCAGCTGCACCGAGCCGGGGGCGCGGCCGTAGCGCGCCTCGGCCGCGCGCAGGCGCGCCTCGACGCGGGCGAGGCGCTGCTCAAGGGTGGCACCTGGGTGTTTTTCCGGCATGGTCAATGGGGTGTGCTGTGCGTTATGTTTAGGCGGCGGGGAGCGTAAAGGATTCTACCCTAAGGGTCGTTATATCTGGTCGTGGCGCATGCCTCCGCATTATCAACCACCGAAGGAACCCGTGCATGGATATTTCCGAACTGCTTGCCTTCAGCGTCAAGAACAACGCCTCCGATTTGCACCTCTCCGCCGGCGAGCCGCCGATGATCCGCGTCGACGGCGAGATCCGCCGCATCAACGTGCCGCCCATGGACCACAAGATGGTGCACGCGCTCATCTACGACATCATGAACGACAAGCAGCGCAAGGACTACGAGGAATTCCTCGAGACCGACTTCTCCTTCGAGATTCCCGACCTGGCGCGCTTCCGCGTCAACGCCTTCAATCACCAGCGCGGCGCCGGCGCGGTGTTCCGCACCATCCCCAGCACCATTCTCAGTTTCGAGCAGCTGGGCTGTCCGAAGATCTTCGAGTCCATCGCCGAGACCCCGCGCGGCCTGGTGCTGGTGACCGGGCCCACCGGCTCGGGCAAGTCCACCACCCTGGCGGCGATGATCGACTACAAGAACGAGACCGACCACGGCCACATCCTCACCATCGAGGATCCCATCGAGTTCGTGCACAAGTCGAAGAAGTCGCTGATCAACCAGCGCGAGGTGCACCGTCACACCCTGGGCTTCAACGAGGCCCTGCGCTCGGCCCTGCGCGAGGACCCGGACGTGATCCTGGTGGGCGAGATGCGCGACCCGGAGACCATCCGCCTGGCGCTCACCGCCGCCGAGACCGGCCACCTGGTGTTCGGCACCCTGCACACCAGCTCCGCGGCCAAGACCATCGATCGCATCATCGACGTGTTCCCGGCGGCGGAGAAGGAGATGGTGCGCTCCATGCTGTCGGAGTCGCTGCGCGCGGTCATCTCGCAGACCCTGCTGAAGAAGGTGGGCGGCGGGCGCATCGCGGCGCACGAGATCATGCTCGGCACCCCGGCGATCCGCAACCTGATCCGCGAGGCCAAGGTGGCGCAGATGTACTCGGCGATCCAGACCGGCCAGGGCATCGGCATGCAGACCCTCGATCAGAACCTGCAAGCCCTGCTGCAGAAGGGTATCATCACCAAGCAGGAAGCGGCGCACAAGGCGGCCAACAAGGACGCCTTCGTGTAGCCGGGCAGTCACGACGAGGGCGGGACGATGACGGACAGGAACTTCGATATTCTGCGGGACTTCACCTCACTGCTGAAGATGATGGTGCGCAAGGACGCCTCGGACCTGTTCGTCACCGCCGGCCTGCCGCCCAGCCTGAAGATCAACGGCCACATCGCGCCCGTCTCCGAGGCGCCGCTGAACGCCGACGCGGTGCGCAAGCTGGCCAACTCCATCATGAACGAGACCCAGCGCGAGGAGTTCGAGCGCACCCAGGAGTGCAACTTCGCCATCGCCCCGCCGGACACCGGGCGCTTCCGCGTCAACGTCTTCCAGCAGAAGAACCACGCCGGCATCGTGCTGCGCCGCATCAAGACCGAGATCCCCAGCTTCGAGGAACTGGGCATTCCCAAGGTGCTGGAGGATCTGTCGATGCTCAAGCGCGGCCTGGTGATCATCGTCGGCGCCACCGGCACCGGCAAGTCCAGCACCCTGGCGGCGATGATCGGCCACCGCAACCGTCACAGCGACGGCCACATCATCAGCGTCGAGGATCCCATCGAGTACGTGCACGAGCACGACGGCTGCATCATCACCCAGCGGGAAGTGGGGGTGGACACGGAGAGCTTCGAGGCGGCCCTGCGCAACACCCTGCGCCAGGCCCCGGACGTGATCCTCATCGGCGAGGTGCGCACCCGCGAGACCATGGAGCATGCCATCGCCTTCGCCGAGACCGGCCACCTGTGCGTCACCACCCTGCACGCCAACAATGCCAACCAGGCCCTGGACCGCATCCTCAACTTCTTCCCCAAGGACCGGCGCGACCAGATCCTCCTCGACCTGTCGCTGAACCTGCGCGCCATCGTCGGCCAGCAACTGATCCCGGCGCCGGACAAGCAGGGCCGCGTGGTGGCGGTGGAGATCCTCATGAACACCCCGCTGGTGGCGCAGATGATCCGCGACGGCAACGTGGCCAGCCTCAAGGAGGTCATGAGCAAGTCCAACCAACAGGGCATGAACACCTTCGACCAGGCCCTCTACGAACTCTACAAGAACCACAAGATCACCTACGAGGACGCCCTGCATCATGCCGATTCGGCCAACGAACTGCGCCTGATGATCAAGCTGGGGCAGAAGGCCGGCCTGAAGAAGATGGAGGCCTCGCTGAACGGCGTGACGCTGGTGAACATCGACGACACATAGCCTGACCCTCGCCCCCGTTTCGGGGGGCCGCCCGCCATCACTGACCCCCGTCCCTCCCATCCGCCGACGAAGGCGAGCACCCAGCGTGCCGCGCATTTCCGGGAAGCCGCCTCGGGGAGCGCCCCAGCAATACCCGGGTTTATACGTGGATGCGATTTTTTGATTGGCGAGCGCCCCTGCGCAGTGACATCATCCTGCGCACGACCCGCCACCGGCCACGCAATGGGTGGATAGGATGCCATGCTCCCACGTAAAGACCTGTGAGCTCTTTGTGCAGTTCGCGATGAATCCGGCGCTGGAACTCTGGAAACAGAATTATTGCGAGCCGGGCAATGCCGACTGTGTGCGTTTCAGGATGTCGCAAGCCGGCCGCCCGGTGCCGCTGACGCTGTTGCCCAACGGCAGGCTGGTGCGCGCCCAGCGTTCCAGCGAGGAAGTGGCCGCCACCACCCTGTTCAATGCCGTGCTGAAGAACCGGACCCACATGATCAGCGTGCTGATCCGGGCCGGGGTGGACCCCGACGTGCGCAACATCGAGGGCATGACACCGCTGATGGCCGCCGCGGAAAGCGGGGCGATGGAGATCGCCCGGCTGCTGGTGGAGAACGGTGCCGACCCGACCCTGGTGGACGAGGCGGGCGAGACCGCCCTCGATATCGCCATTCGCAGGGGGCACCGGGAAATGGCGGAGATATTGCGCTCGTGATGTGGCGGTGACGGTTTGTCGCGGGGTTGTCCATGCGCTGTGATACCCCGGCATGAGGAGGAAGCGAAGGAGGGGAGGGGGTCATGGAATACTGGTCATGGTGGCAGAGCGCGCTGGCGCTGTCGGCGATCACGCTGGGCTTCTGGTGGGCGTTGAAACGGCCGCTGGGCGTCTCCGGCAGCTGGGCCCGGGTGGTGATGTTCAGGAACGATTCGCTGATCAACCGGGCCGAGGCCCCGTTCCGCAACAATCCGCAATTGCTCGAGGATGCCCTGATGCGGGCGACCATCGAGGAGTTTGGCGAGGAGGCGGTGCAGGAGGTGCTGGCCAGGCGCGCCGGCGTGACGAACGAGCCTCCACCCGTGCTGGACAACAGCATGCCGTCGCGAACCCCGTGGACGGCGCATCTCACCTTTCTGCTCATGCTGGTCGGCGGCGGTCTGCTGGCGGCCGCGTTCAATGGCCGGTTGCGGCTGAGTTTCGATTTCGGCGAGCCCTA
>Ga0256830_1002722_pt1 | contig 11447 bp, 10 predicted proteins | sample 128326metaG_FD_190537 | JGI IMG/M metagenome (GOLD analysis project Ga0256830, IMG submission 190537) | Hydrothermal vent microbial communities from Lau Basin, Pacific Ocean - 128-326 | ecosystem: Environmental > Aquatic > Marine > Hydrothermal vents | place: Pacific Ocean: Lau Basin | collected...
TATATTCCACTTATAACATATTTAGAATCTGGCGGGAGGTCTATGCCCGCAACAACCATATCCCCACTTGCAGATATTTTAAGTTTATATATACCATATTCATTAGGAAGTTTAACATCCAATTTTTGGCTTTTAATCCTTATGCATCCACTACCATCGTAACCATCATCTTGAATGAAATATTTTTCCGATTTGCCATTTGGATATTCAAGAGTAAGATTTAGAATGTCTCTACCCTGATAGCAATTTAGGTCAAACTTATAAACAGTAATAAAGCCATCTTTAGCTGTAAAGTATAGTGTATAGGACCCACGAAGTGGCGGTATATCATGCTTTCCAATTGATATTGGATCAAAAAGAGCATCAGCATTCGTAGAAATATACCCAGGAACTCCATCAAATTTTATTTGTAATTTTCCTGATGCATATATACTCCATGCTCTGTTTATCTCAGATTTATCTACATGTATCTCATAACTTTTCCAAATATTAGTCTTATTTACAATAATTTCACGCATTTTAATACCGGAATCAATGATAACCTTTTGTGAGTTCCAAGGATTTTTCAAACTTATATTAAATTTAGTTATATTACCCACCCTAAAATATACCGGGTCCCGACTATAAAGCAAAATAGGCGTATCTACTATCATCGCATCAGCAGATGCTTCAACGCGTCTTATAATAACATCACTACTTCCACGAATTATAAGAGTGTAAATCCCTTCACTGTTACCTGCATATATGGTTTCTTTCTGAATTTGGCCTAAAACTCTTGATCCAATCTTATAACCATCATCCGGAATCACAATGTTCATATTTGTTCCATCAGGGGGGAGTATTGTTATATTTACAATGTCGGCACCATCATAAATATTAAGGTCTTGCTTATATATTGTAATTTTTAAGTTCCTTTTGATTTTTGACTTTATACGTATTATAGCATTCCCTCTAAATGATGGAGACGTAACGTAATTATGTACGACATTGTATCTTTTTGAATGTTTATAGGTATTTTTCAGAGTACATGACTGATTTTCATTAACTTTATTAGCAGATAAAATGTATAAAATAATATTGTCAGATAGATAATACTTTAACTTTAAATCTCTCCATATAACTCCATCATCATATGTTTGAGCTAATATTGGCGACGTATTGGAGAATACTAATATCCCTTTATCACCCATAATTCCAAAACACCCTAAAAAATCAGAACTATATCTATAAAAGGAATACCAATAGTTATCAGTGATATCAATAGAATTTTTTATTATTTCATCAGATACAAATAATCTATTGCCATACACTCCGGGAATTATGATATCTATTTGTGCTTGTACCGGTAAATATTTAATAATTATTGGTTTTATAGAAATTCTTGTCATATCATCAAAATATGTTATATTAGTTGTAATTATAAGTTTTGCATTCCCATTTGCAATCCATATTTCCCTCGTATCCGTATAATATCCATCATTTTCGTATGATTCAACAACATTCATATCATCATATGAAAAAATTTGCTTTTTTGCATGTCCATCTTCAGTGTAATATACAACAATTTTATCTAAAATGACGGTACCTTGATCGGTATAAATACTACCACCAAATATCTCCAAAGAATATGCTGAGGATGAATAAAATATTACTATAGCAATAATTAGGAAGAGCCTCATTAATTACCCCCTATTTCTAATATATAGCGTACATATACCAGATATAATTAAAATTAGCACAATTAGTGTAACGTTAGCCAAAGTTATCTTTATTTTAAAAAAATAATTCATCCAAAATACTGTCAATGGAACAACTGACACTGATAATCCAAAACTTACCGCAATTCTTTCAATTAAGTCAATTTCACTCTTATAAAATAAAACATAACTCCAAATAAATCCAGGTATAAAAAGAATATAGACACACCATATGATCGTTTTTATAGTATTTATAATGTCCATAGTTACATCACTCTAATTACTTATTTAAGAGTCACAAAAATATTAAGAATTTTCGTATTTATACTATACTACATGCAGCACAGCTACAGAACCCTTCATGGCCAATAAATATATCTACCATTATTAGCCTTCACTGCTTTAGTTTTAATTACTAATTTATAGGTAGCTGCACACAAAATTACAAAAAACACATACTACAAAAATATAAAACCCAAATAAGAGAAATATCAAAAACCACGGAGAATATACCACAACATTGCAGTAATATTAATATTAGTCGCCTTTTAATTATGGATTGACACCTTTTAGTATTTTACATGTACTCAATAAAACTTTTTATCTGTTAGCTACCAAAGATTAGTTAGACTGTTCTGAAGAGCTCTATAATAAAAATGTTTATAACGATAATCATTATTTATCATTAAGGGGTGTTGATATTGAGAGAATTAAAAACAACTAATGAATTGCTTAGGTGTACCTCAAAAAAAACAGATAATGTAGAAGTTAAATTGCCAAGAGTTTCGGTCATAATCCCCGTTTATAATGGAGAAAAAGATATTGAAGACTGTATATTGTCAATTTTAAATCAAAATTATCAAAATTATGAAATAATAGCCGTTGATAATAATTCAAGTGATGGGTCAAGTGACATAATAAGTGAAAAATTCCCACATGTTAAGTTATTAAGAATGAAATACAACGCAGGTTTTGCAGGAAGTGTTAATTATGGAATAAAAATGTCAAATGGTGATGTAATATGTATATTAGCTCAGGATACTATAGTGAATAATGACTTTTTGACTAACGGAGTAAACATATTATATTCAGATGATAAAATAGGCATAGTATCCCCAAAAATTAAATTTTATAATGAGAATCTAATATGGTATGCTGGCGGTAAAATATTATCAGCTCGTGAACTTATTAAAAATAAAGATATAAAAATAACATCGCACATAGGGAAATTTGAACTAGACGATGGTCGTTTTGACAATATATCCGAAACAGATTATGCTACAGGATGCGCAATGATGATACGTAGAGAGGTCATAAACAAAATTGGCCTTCTTGACGATAGGTATTTTATGTATTTTGAAGATGTCGATTGGTGTATACGCGCAGTTAATAAAGGTTATAAAATATATTATGTGCCATCTATGGTTGCATATCACAAAATAGCAAAAAAAGAGAATATAACTATAAACAAGAGCGTTGTATACTTAATTTCGCTATTTAGATTCCTAATAAAAAGAATGAATATCAAATATACGACTATATGGATATTAAAGTTTCCAATATCTGCAATATACACAGTTATAAGTAAGAATCGCCGTTAATACAATACTCTGTATATAATATATATATCATTCTCATAAACTTTTTTAAAATACACTGAATCATCCATTATACTTACAAGTCCATCCATAGGAATTTCACCTGCCCATACAGCTCTTTTTCGTATTCTATATTTGTCTAAAAGAACATACCCAACATCATAGGATGAAAAAACTTTTATTGCATTGGATTCATTTTTATTCAAAAACGCCTCATATATATCTGCTGCACCAAGCGGATTAATCCATATTACGGGTTTTTCAGAATAATATGCTATGTCATATGTAAGTCCAACTATTGTATAATTGTTATTTTCATTTTTAATCCAGTTATATGCGTCAATCCTGTAATATGATGCATTTTGAATTATTCCTCCACCATACACCCTATCGTTACGTATACTTTCAGAATAATACGCCGACGCCATACTTAATATCAGTAGTATAGTAATTATAGATGTTATAAATACGTGCATACGTTTATCTATGACTCTACTAAGATAATATAAAAATTCAGTGACTATAACTGTTGGAAAAATTATAAATAATATTAGAAAATATCGTGGTCTAGCAAAAATTGACAACGAAATCAAAAAAAATAACATGGATCCATACATTATAGTCGTATATGCAGGCATTCGATATATGTTAAAAATAGATAGCAATATTGCAGACAATAGTATAAATATCCACAAATAAGTATATGACGGCTGAAGCTTTATGTGCCCCCATCTATCGAGACCTAAATTGTTAAATGGATTCAAAGACAAGATAACATTATTTATATTTCTCCAAGTTTTTAATTCTTGTTTTCTTCTAACAGAGCCAGAACCATATATACTCCAATCATCACTCTGTTTAAGAACTTTTATATTCAGGACATTAGCAACATCACTCTGTAACTTATCAATCGGAGAAGGCAAGTCTCCAGGATAAAATATAGTCCCTGTAACCGAAAATAAGTACATCAAAGGAGCCACAGATATAATAAATGTAACACCCACCATTAATCCAGCGTGTTTATAATTATTATCAACAAAAGCCACATATAATATACATGCCATAAAAATAGGGAGGAATATGTATGCGGTTTGTTTTGTAGCAATACTCATACCAAAAAAAAATGATGATAGAAAAGCATATCGTATATCTTTTATTGAAACATATTTTATCAAGTAATTTAAGCATGCAACTAAATAAAATACTACTGCTATCTCCATAAAGTAACTAGTAGAATATTTTATAAACCAAGAATTACTTATAACGGCGATTAATGAAATTAAAGAGTATACATAGCCAAAATACTCTCTTACCAAAGTAAATAGAGTAATCGCAATAAATATCCCATAAAAAACTGGCAAAATACTGAATGAATTCTCACCAATTATAATATAAAGTATAGCACCCATAGTATGGAATATTTGAGGATAAAAAACTGGCCAATTGATATCCTTTGTTGCAATTATATAAGGGTCAAAATCAACGAGCTCCCCTGTTTTAGAAATGGTCTTGGATATATGTGCATGATATGCTGGATCGCCAAATATAGGCTGCAAACTCAATGGAAAAATTACAAAATACGCATACAAAGATATTAAAAATAACGGAACAAAAATATGTTTCACTTTCATTATACCACCAAACATCACTTATCACAAAGAACTTTAAAATTATGTATGTACTCTGATATTATCCGTTCCCAATTAAAATTGTCATGTACACATCTTCTAATATCGTTATTACTTAGTAAATCATTTGAAATTAGTTCATATATTGCCTTAGAAAAACTCTCTGGATTATGAGGCTCAACCAATATACCGTTACAACCATCTATTACCGCATCCTTTATCCCATCTACATTCGAAGCAACCACAGGCACCCCACATGAAGATGCCTCAAGTATAACTATACCAAATCCCTCAATATCACCGTTTACCCGGATATTTGGCATAACAAATACGTCAGCAATATTATAAAGGATTTTAAGAGTATATCTATCAATTTTACCGGTAAGTTTTACATTGTCTACTAAATTATTCTCCAAAATAATCTTCTCAATTACATCTCTGTACTGACCATCTCCAGCAATTATATATATAAAATTATCATCGTATTCTAAAAGTTGTGGAACTACTTTCTCTGTAAACCAGTGAAAACCCTTTCTCTCAACTAACCTACCAACAGACAATATGACTCTCCTATTTTTGAGATTTATACCAAGTTTATTCTCTGCAACAGCAATAATATCTTTTTTATCAATGTTAATTGACATATCATTTATATCAATTCCTACATGGATTATTACACACTTATTTTCATTTATACCTCTAATTATACACTCATTCTTTGTAGCCTCGCTTATGCATATAATTTTATCTGCCATACGTGTAAAAAATGGGATAACCATCTGATATATTGTATTTGGATACGTTATATCCAATCCATGTATCTTAATAACTATCGGAACCCTTTTAATTATCCTGAACAACGGTATTAGAGGAGACAAAAGTGCATCACTTAGAAAAATAATATCTACATTATCTGCCTTAATTGACTTAAATAATGCATATATATAAAATATTAGTGAGTATTTTCCAAATTTATTTGAAATAACCTCAACATCTACATGTTTGGCAAGATGCTTCACCAGATCATAATTTAGTTTTTCTGCACCACCAACATCTGGGGGGTAGTTTCTTGCAATAAAAAGTACCTTCAACTATACTAACCTCCACATCTCACTCATAAGAAATTTTAATTCCAAAAGCCATGACTCTCTTTTTTAAGTTTATTTTTTAATGGTTTCCACCAATGTTCATTTTTTTGATACCATTCCACTGTCTTTTTGATTCCATTCTCAAAACTCATTTCTGGCTTCCATCCAATCTCTCTTTTAATTTTACTACAATCTAACGAGTATCTATAATCATGCCCAGGCCTATCTTCAACAAATTTTAGAAAACGTTCATCTTTATGCATAATCTTAAGGATAATCCTTGCAACATCTATATTTCTAAATTCAGCCTCACCGCCTAAATTATAAATTTCGCCAATTCTACCACGCTTAAGCACTTCATACACGCCTTTAACACAATCACCAACATATATCCAGTTTCTTACATTTTTGCCGTCTCCATATATGGGAATCGGCTTATCTTCAATAAGATTCGTAATTGCAAGTGGGATAAACTTTTCAGGAAATTGATACGGGCCATAATTATTTGACGGACGTACAATCACCGCTGGTATCCCATATGTAACTAAATAAGACCTTACTATTAAATCTGCTGATGCTTTTGAAGCTGAATATGGTGAATTTGGCATAAGAGGCATATCTTCTGTAAATTTGCTCTCATCATCCTCAAGCGAGCCATAAACCTCATCAGTAGATATATGTACAAACTTACTTATTCCTGAATCTCTACAGACTTCAAGTAATACGTGAGTTCCTATAACGTTTGTTACTAAAAATTGTGATGGTTCAACAATTGATCGGTCAACGTGAGTCTCCGCTGCAAAATTCACCACACAGTCAACATCATCAATAATATTTTTTATGATATTAGCATTCTCAATCCTGCCATGTATAAATACATACCTCTTATTTCCTTCAAACATTGCAAGGTTTTCCCTATTACCCGCGTACGTTAGAGCATCAATATTTACTATCTCATGATCTGTATTTTTCAATAAAAACCTGATAAAATTACTACCTATAAATCCACATCCTCCAGTTATAAGTATCCTCATACCTCAACACCCTCAAAAAATTCTTCAAATACAGTTAAAATATAATTAAGTCTGGGCATATCAATCCCGGGATAAACCCCCACAAAGAACGAATTTTTCATTACGTATTCTGTATTATACATTGAGCCAACACATTTAAATTTAAACTCTCTATACGCAGGCTGCTTTCTTATATCACCAGCAAAAATCAACCTAGTTTGAATTTTTTTACTTTCAAGAAATGTTATAATATCATCCCTGGTAAATGGGGAATCTTCACGAATCGTTATTGGAAAAGCAAACCATGCTGGATTTGATTTCTTATGCCACCTTGCAAGAATTAAATGATCTTCATACTTACCCAGATGTTCGTATAAATAATTAAAGTTTCTTCTTCTTATTGAATTGAATTCATCAATACGTTTAATTTGTTCAACACCAAGTGCAGCCTACATTTCAGTTGGCTTTAGATTATAACCTATATGGCTGTAAATGTATCTATGGTCATATTTCATTCCATCTATAACCCACTCAAATCTCCTTCTGCATGCCCCATATGGGGATTTCTCATCACTTTCACACCAGCAATCACGTCCCCAATCTCTCAGAGATCTTACAACGCGGTAAAGTTTTGAATCATCATTAACAACGCATACGGCCCCTCCCTCGCCCATAGTTATATGATGTGCTGGATAAAAAGAACACGTGGAAAGAACACCAAAACTACCGGTTTTTTTTCCATCAAATTCAGAGCCAAGTGCATCGCAGTTATCCTCAATTAGATATATATCGTGGTCCTCTACAATATCCATAATAGCATCCATATCATTTGGATTGCCAAGAGTATGTGGCAGCATTATAACCTTTGTTTTTCTGGATATCGCCTCATTAAGAAGCTCAACATCTAAATTAAGTGTATCTATTTCAACATCAACAAGTACTGGCTTTAATGAATTCTGAATTATCGGATTAAGAGTTGTTGGAAATGTAACTGCTGGGGTAATAACCTCATCGCCAGGCATCAGTCTGTTTTCTAATTTTGATGACATTAATGAAGTTAATGCAAGTAAATTGGCAGAGGACCCGGAATTCACAAGTAATGTCTTGTAAACTCCGAGATATTCCGAAAATATATTACAAAATTCTCGTGCTTTAGGCCCTAATCCAAACCACCCACTCAGCAAGGCATCAATAACAGAATTAACCTCCCTATCATCAAAAACTGCACCGGAATAATTTACAGTGGACTCTCCAGGTACAAATTTCTTAACGTTCTTAACCCTATAATACTCCGACACCTTTTCAAATATTTCTCTCTTTATAGTTTCAAGCTTACTATTATCACTCATTTTTTATCACCGCCGATACTATCAAGCCATCTTAATGTAGTTTTAACGCCATCTTCCAATTTAGTTTCCGGCTCCCATCCCATCATATTCTTAGCTTTATCATATGAACCTACTTGTTTTCTGATATTACCAAATATCTCCGGATAATCAACAAGCTTTATCTCAGAATCACTGCCAGTTAGTTCTATTATAAGCTCTGCAATCTCAAGGTTAGTGGTTGCAATACCTGTTGCAAGATTTACAACTTCCCCTGGAGGTAGCTCTCTTGCCATCCACATACCTTTCACTATATCACCGACATAAACATAGTCTCTCGTATCAGATCCATCACCAAAGACAGTTATTGGCTCATTATGAATTGCCTGAAAATAAAACGTAGGTATTATTTTATTAAGTTGTTGATTTGGTCCATATGGATTGAAAAGTCTTACTATCTTCACATCCATCCCATAACTCCGAAAATACGTGTAACATATTCTATCTGCTGCTGCTTTACTTGCCGCATATGGGTTTGGCGGATTTATAGGGAAATCCTCTCTTATAGGCACTTCAGAATCCCCATATATTTCACAGCTACTGGGATAAATAAGAGGTACCTCCTCTGATCTGCAAGCTTCAAGCACATTAAGAGTACCTTTCATATTCACCTCTATAGCCTCAACAGGATTCAAAATACTTTCAGCTGGCTTTGCATATGCAGCGAAATGATAAACTAAATCACACCTTTTAACCATGCTTTTTAATTGTTCAATATTAAATATATCATGTCCAGTACTCCGTGAATATCCCACTGGCTCCTCCCCTATAGACTCAAGAAATTTGAACATATTACTTCCTATAAATCCTGTATGCCCTGTTATAAGTACTCTCACAACATCACCCACCTCAAATAGACACCGAAGAGAAATCTCCAAGGGTAAGTTTGAGCATCCGCCTATTTCCATCCCTTACAATCCTACAGCTTCGTCCTATAAGGCTCTCTTCCAGCCTGTGGATATTGTGTATTTCAACATCATTCAATATAACACAATATTCAACATCTGAATTTATAATTTTTGAATTATCGCCAATGCTTGTGTAAGGTCCTATAAAAGAGTTCACTATCTGGCAATTCCTACCTATAACACATGGGCCCCTTATGGTGCTGTTAATCACATTAGTACCCACACCTATTTTAACTCTGCCTTTTATCTTACTTTCACTATCAACATTACCGTCAATTAGAGTAGTCTTCAAAAACTCGTCAAGGACAAGTGCATTGGCATCAAGCACATCATCTTTTTTTCCAGTATCAAGCCACCATGAACCAAGTATCTCCGCTTTAACCTTGTATCCAAGATTTATCATCTCCTGAATTGCATCCGTTATTTCAAGTTCTCCTCGCCATGATGGCCTTATTCTACCAATTGCAGTATGTATTTTAGGTGAGAAAATATAAACTCCTACAAGTGCAAGATTACTTGGAGGACTCTTTGGCTTCTCTATGAGTTTAATCACATTTCCCTGCCTGTCAAGAACTGCCACACCAAAAGCTCCTGGATTTTCCACCTCTTTAAGTAAAATTAATGCATCAAGAGACTCTGTTTCAAATTTCTTTATTAGATCATGTATCCCGGTACCCAACAAATTATCTCCAAGATACATAACAAAGTTGTCATCAGCAAGAAATCCCTTAGATATTTTTACTGCATGCGCCAGACCGTAGGGTTCTTGCAATATATATCGTACAGAGATTCCCCACTCAGAACCATCGCCGACATACTTCTTAACATCCTCTCCTGTATCTCTGGCAATGACCACACCTACATCTCTTATTCCCGCCTGTGACACATGGTCAAGAACATAGCCAAGTATCGGCTTGTTGCCAACGGGGATTAGTTGCTTTGCGGTGGTAAAAGTTAGAGGTCGTAAGCGAGTGCCTTTACCACCACTGAGTACAAGAGCCTTCATAATCACCCTCCACCACGGCTACAATTCTCTATCAGATTTCAAAATCATCCTTCGCGGCTCTTTCCTAAGCTCATAAAGTACCTCCTCAACAAGGTATCTAAGATGGTGTATCATGTCTCCGATCAGCCCTATAATCATAACTTGAAATCCAACAATTATAAGAAGTGCAGAAAGTACAGCAGACGGGAGATATGGAGAGACCATTCCTGTGCTCAAATAATGTATTAGAACTCTAAATCCTACGATAAAACCTGCAAACAGCACAATAAATCCAATACCAAGAAACGTCTTAAGCGGATTATAAAAAGTATATGCTCGTATTATAGTTCCCCCAGCACGCCTTGCGTAACTCCATATATTAGATATTAACCTTGACTTTCCCTCACGCTTTCTAAATTCTACAGGAACCTCAGTAACCCTTAGCCTCTTATGTCTTGCTGCGATTATGGTTTCCTGGACGTAAGTATAACCGTGTAACACATTTATCCTGAGTGCAGCTTCTCGTGAAAAAGCCCTAAATCCAGTCTGAGCATCGCTAACTTTCATCCCACTAGCGATTCTGGTAACAAAAGATGCAACAATATTACCTATCTTTTTTTGTAATGGCATATGATCAAGCTTCTTAACTTGTCTATCACCGAGTACTATATCTGCTTTGCCTTCAAGAATTGGACGTACCAGTTTCGGTATCTCATTGGCATTATACTGGCCATCTGCATCAATGTTAACTATAATATCAGCACCCATCTCAAGAGCATTAACAATAGCCTCCTTAAACGCCACAGCAAGTCCGCGATTTGATGGGAATGATATAACCACGTCAGCACCTGACTTTATAGCAGATTCAACTGTTGAGTCAGTAGAACCGTCATTTACAACAAGGACTTTTACCTCATCCACCCCATCTATATTACGTGGAATCTCTCTGATAACATTACCGATATTTTTTTCCTCATTATATGCGGGTATGGTAACTATCAACCTCATAAACCATCACTTCCTCATAAGCCATATAGCTATTCCATCGTTCCTCCGTATTGCCTCCTTGACAGCCTCCGTGTTTTTATCCGCCCTGATCAGCGTCTTCCACGAGTAGAGGTGCTCACGCTCATGAAAGTCAGAGT
>Ga0256830_1002723_pt1 | contig 11446 bp, 9 predicted proteins | sample 128326metaG_FD_190537 | JGI IMG/M metagenome (GOLD analysis project Ga0256830, IMG submission 190537) | Hydrothermal vent microbial communities from Lau Basin, Pacific Ocean - 128-326 | ecosystem: Environmental > Aquatic > Marine > Hydrothermal vents | place: Pacific Ocean: Lau Basin | collected...
GGATCACCGCGCTGCTGTGCGGCAGCATCAGCAGTGGAAAGAAACGGTGCGCGATTTTCTCGACCGAATGAAATTTAAGCAGCCCCGCCTTTTGCATCATCACCAGGTACAAGGTCGTGTTGGTGGCCTCGTCGATGCAGTCCATCTGGTTGCTGCCGGCAAAAAAACCGCGTGCGTTTTTTGCCTTGTCGTGACTGGTTCCTGTCAGCCTGCCGACGAAGCGTTCCATCTTCTGCAGCGCGATCTTGATCAGGACACGTTCCTGTGCCGGCCTGTCGTACTGGTGTCTGAACACAGATTCGATCTGGCGCCACTGTGCTGCCGTCAGTGCAACGACCTGCAGTTCACGGCAGCCGGTGTTGTAACATACCGAGAACCGGGACGGGGACGGATCGGTGATGATGTCTGGGCGCACGAATTTAAACGCATTGGTCTCAGCCTGCAAAGGCAGGCAGCAGAGCGCAAGGACGGACAACAGTAAGATTCTCATTGTTCAATTTCACGAAGCAGTGCCAGCTCGTAGCGTTTTCCATCGAGATAATCCTGCAGGCATTGTAACACTAAAGGGCTGCGCAGGGACTGGTTGTATTGCTCGAGCTGTTCGGGTGTCAGCCACAGGGCTTCGAGAATCCCATCGTCCAGGGGCTGTGCCGGGTCATGGGCGTCGACCGTGCCTGCAAACGCGAACCGGAGGTAGGTCTGCTGGTTCTGCGGGCAGCGCCAGCGGTAGAGGCCGACCAGCCATCGTGGTGTGAACCGCCAGGCGGTCTCTTCCCGGGTTTCGCGCATCACTGCCTGCAGCAGCGACTCGCCCGGTTCCAGGTGTCCGGCAGGCTGGTTGATGACCGTGTCGCCGTCTGCCTGTTCGCGAACGAACAGAAACCGTCCGTCGCGTTCAGTGACTGCGGCAACCGTGACATGTGGGGTCCAGTGCATTACGTGTCGCTACCAAAAAAACCGGGTGCTTGTCAATCGTCTGTTGGAAAATACTGCGGCGGCAGCGCCCGCACCGCTTTTGCAACAGCATTTTCGCCTTATCGATGGTACTATAACGGATTTCGAGTTTTTGTTGGAGTTTTCATGTCTTACCAATTGATCGAGCCGCCGGCCAGGGGCGAAAAAATTACCGTCAACGATGACTTTTCACTCAATGTGCCGGATCATCCGGTGATTCCTTTCATCGAAGGGGACGGCATCGGGGTCGACGTGACCCCGGCGATGCACAAGGTCGTCGACCATGCGGTCAGGCTCGCCTACCAGGGGCAGCGGGCCATCGAGTGGATGGAGATCTATGCCGGGGAGAAGGCGTTTTCACGTTACAAGAAACTCTATCCGCAAGAGACCGATGAGCGGCGTTGGCTGCCGCCCGAGACTATTGCGGCTGCACAGGAGTTCGTGGTATCGATCAAGGGGCCGTTGACCACCCCGGTAGGCGAGGGGATGCGCTCGCTCAATGTCGCGCTGCGCCAGAAAATGGACCTGTATGTCTGCCTGCGCCCGGTGCGCTATTTCGACGGCACGCCCAGTCCACTGCGGCATCCGGAATATACGGACATGGTGATTTTTCGTGAGAACTCCGAAGATATCTATGCCGGTATCGAGTGGCGCGCCGGCACGCCTGAAGTACAGAAGGTCATCCGTTTTCTGCAGCAGGAAATGGGGGTGGAAAAGATCCGTTTCCCGGAGACCTCGGGGATAGGCATCAAGCCAGTGTCAGAACAGGGAACCAAGCGCCTGGTCAGAAAAGCCATTCAATATGCAATCGACAATGACCGCGATTCGGTGACCCTGGTGCACAAGGGCAATATCATGAAGTTTACCGAAGGTGAGTTCCGGCGTTGGGGCTATGAAGTGGCGGCCGAGGAGTTTGACGCGGCGCCGCTCGACGGCGGGCCGTGGCTGGCGTTCGACAACCCGGTCACCGGTACGAGGATCGTGATCAAAGATGTCATCGCCGATGCCTTCCTGCAGCAGATTCTGCTGCGGCCGCGTGAATACAGTGTGATCGCGACATTGAACCTGAACGGCGATTATATTTCCGATGCGCTGGCCGCGCAGGTGGGCGGTATCGGGATTGCCCCGGGGGCAAACCTGTCGGACAAGATTGCCATGTTCGAGGCAACGCATGGTACGGCGCCGAAATATGCCGGCAAGGACCAGGTCAACCCCGGCTCCATTATCCTGTCTGCGGAAATGCTGTTGCGGCACATAGGCTGGACCGAGGCGGCCGACCTGATCATCAAGGGGGTATCGCGGGCGATCGCTGCTAAAACAGTCACTTATGATCTTGAACGCTTGATGCAGGGCGCGACCAAGGTGAGCTGTTCAGGGTTTGCTGACGCAATCAACGACAACATGACGGCTTGAGCGGTCCTTGCCGGTATTTTTTTCAGGGTTATTGGTTCCGCAGCGGGTGCGAAACCCGGCGAAAATCCTGCCGCTTTTGCCTGCAGTATGTAGGGTTTATTGCCGGCTTGATTGTGGTATGTTTGCTATATACTAAAAATAAAGTGCTGCGGGAGTTGCCGTTTTAATTTCTCCTGCAGGATTGATTCTGTTCGGGGCGGGCCCAATATCTATTCAGGCAAGCCGGGGCAGGTCCTAAAATAATTTGAGTTTCAACGGCTTGGTAACTAATTGCGCAATCGGGCTGAAAGTTGAGTTTTGTAGAGTCTTATGAGTGAGGGTAGCGATACAAACAAACACGGTGAGCTTGGTCTGGTGGTGGAGACGGCAAAGCCGAAACTGAAGCAGCCGCCGCTGTTCAAGGTCGTACTGCACAACGATGATTTTACACCAATGGAATTTGTGGTTGAAATTTTAGAGCGATTTTTTCACATGGACAGGGAAAAAGCGGTCCAGATTATGCTTCATGTTCACACCAAGGGTAAAGGGGTTTGTGGTGTCTTTACCCGGGATATCGCCGAAACAAAGGTGGACATGGTTAACAAGTACTCGCGTGATCATCAGCACCCGTTGTTGTGTGCGATGGAAGAGGCTTAATAGACAGTGCAGGTTTTACATGTTAAGTAAACAGCTTGAAGACAGTATCAACCAGGCGTTCAGCGATGCCAGAAACAAGCGTCATGAGATCATGACCGTAGAACATTTGTTGCTGGCGCTGCTGGACAATGATGCGACCTACAATGTACTCAGTGCCTGTGGCGCGGATATTGAAACCCTGCGCCAGGATCTCGAAGAGTTTCTCGAGGAATCGATCCCGGTGTTGAAACCGAACGATCTGCGCGAGCCGCAGCCCTCGTTGGGGTTTACACGTGTGTTGCAGCGTGCGGTCTATCATCTGCAGACTTCCAGCACTTCGGAAAACGAGGTCAACGGGCCGAATGTACTGGTTTCCATTTTCAGTGAAAAGGATTCACAGGCCATTTATTTCCTGAACAAGCAGGATATCACCCGGCTGGACATAGTGAATTATATTTCGCATGGCATCACCAAGTTTCAGGAAGAAGAGCAGGATGATTCCATGTCGAACGGCACCGACGATGATGTCGATACCGATATGTCGACCAAGACGGCACTGGAAAAATATGCGACCAACCTCAATGCGCTGGCCCAGAGCGGCAAGATCGATCCATTGATCGGACGTGAGCAGGAGATCCTGCGCACCACCAGGATTCTGTGCAGGCGGCGCAAAAACAATCCAATCCTGGTCGGCGAAGCCGGGGTCGGCAAGACTGCCATCGCCGAAGGGCTTGCAAAGATGATCGTCGACAAGGAAGTGCCGAGCGTGCTGCTCGACAGTACGATTTATTCGCTCGACCTGGGCGCGCTGGTCGCCGGCACCAAGTACCGTGGTGATTTCGAAAAACGGTTGAAAGAAGTGATTTCGTGCTTGCGAGAGGAGCCCGGCGCGATCCTGTTTATCGACGAGATTCATACCATTATCGGCGCAGGCTCGGCATCGGGCGGGGTGATGGATGCGTCGAACCTGATCAAGCCGGTGCTTGCTTCGGGTGAGCTCAAGTGTATCGGTTCGACCACTTACCAGGAATTCCGCAATATCTTTGAAAAAGACCGCGCCTTGGCACGCCGGTTTCAGAAAATCGACGTCGAAGAACCGACAGTGGAGCAGACGGTTCAGATTCTCAAGGGGTTGAAATCCCGGTTCGAGGAGCATCATTCGATCAAGTATGACGACGAGGCGCTGGAAGTGGCAGCCGAATTGTCGGCGCGTCATATTAATGACCGTTTTCTGCCGGACAAGGCGATCGACGTGATCGATGAGGCCGGGGCGAATTTCCAGCTGCAGCCGGACGAAAAACGCAAGGACAATGTCGAGGTCGAGGACATCGAGTCCATCGTCGCGCATATCGCCCGCATTCCTGAAAAGAGTGTGTCGGCTTCTGACAAAGAAAACCTGAAGAACCTGGCCAGGGATCTGAAGCTGGTCGTGTTCGGGCAGGACCAGGCGATCGATTCGTTGACTTCGGCGATCATGATGTCACGGTCCGGTCTGGGGAATGAAGACAAGCCGATCGGTTCGTTTCTGTTTGCCGGACCGACCGGGGTTGGCAAGACCGAGGTGACCACCCAGCTTGCCAAGATCATGGGTATCGAGCTGATCCGCTTTGACATGTCAGAGTATATGGAGCGCCATACCGTGTCACGCTTGATCGGCGCGCCACCGGGGTATGTCGGCTTCGACCAGGGCGGCTTGTTGACCGACGCGGTGATCAAACAGCCGCATGCGGTGGTGTTGCTCGATGAGATCGAGAAGGCACATCCGGATGTGTTCAACCTGCTGTTGCAGGTCATGGATCACGGGGTGCTGACCGACAACAACGGGCGCAAGGCGGATTTCCGTCACGTGGTGCTGGTCATGACCACCAATGCCGGCGCCGAAGAGATGGCGCGGCGCTCGATCGGCTTTACCTCGCAGGACAATTCCTCCGATGCCATGGAGATCATTCGCAAAACCTTTGCGCCGGAATTCCGTAACCGGCTGGATGGTATTATTCAGTTTGCATCACTGGATACCAAGACGATCGAGTACGTGGTGGAAAAATTCCTGGTGCAGCTCGAGGCACAGCTGGAAGCGAAAAACGTCACGGTCGAGGTGGACGAATCGGCCAAGAAATGGCTTGCGCGAAACGGCTACGATCCGAAAATGGGCGCCAGGCCGATGGCGCGTATCATCCAGGAACATATCAAGAAGCCGCTGGCGGAAGAAGTCCTGTTTGGCCGCCTGTCGAACGGCGGCAGCGTCAAGGTTTCTGCCAACGAGCAGGGAATCGAACTGGCGTTTGGTGACGAGCAGGGTTAGCGTGCACGAAAAGTGATCCGTCCCTTGGACAGGTCATAGGGCGTCAGCTGTACGGTCACCGTATCGCCGGTCAGGATGCGGATGTAGTTCTTGCGCATTTTTCCCGAGATATGTGCGGTGATCACATGCCCGTTTTCCAGTTCGACCCGGAACATGGTATTGGGTAAGGTCTCGATGACCTTGCCTTGCATTTCTATACATTCTTCTTTTGCCATAGGTGTACTGCACAAGCCGGCAGTCAGTGAACGCATCGCTTAGGATGCCGGCCTGATTTTCTCCTCTGTTTTGTCGTTGGTCACAACGGCTGTCTCAGCCAAAGCCGTTGGGCATTATAATCATAGGTGTTGCGGGATAAAAGAGAAACCTTCACTGTTTTTACGCATCACCTGGGGAAGTCAAATTTTACTTATATATTCAATAACTTGAAAGAAATCTATTATGAGCTTGTCTGCGCTGCACCTGGCGGCGGCAGGCTTTGCCAGCGATTATTGACGAACTGCTCGATCGGATGAAACCGTTGCTTGTAGCTCATTTTCCGGCATTCCTTGATCAGGTAGCCAAGATACAGGTAATCGAGTCCCAGCCGGGCTGTTTCAGCGATCTGCCACAGAATGGCATAGGTGCCAAGGCTTCTTTTGTCTTCATCCGGGTCGAAATAGGTATAGACTGCGGAATAACCATCTTCCAGCCTGTCCATGACCGCGACGGCGACCAGGCGCTGGCCAACCCGAAACTCGATAAATTCCGTCTCAGTCCAGTGACAGGTCAGCATTTCCATGTATTCACGTGGTTCAGGGTTGTCCATACCACCCTGGGGGTGGCGGAGATTGACATATTTTTCATACAGCGCAAACTGCTCGCTGTTGAACACCGGCGCACAGGAGGTAGTGACGATGTCAGCGTTTTTTTTCAGTGCGCGGTTCTGCGGACGTGTTGGTTTGAACTCATGTACCGGGATACGTACCGGAATACATGAGGAACAGAACTTACAGTGCGGGCGGTAGACTAGTTCACCACTGCGGCGGAACCCGGAATAGATCAGCTGGCTGTAGATATGGTTGTCGAACTGGGTCAGTGGCTGGGCATAGATTTCCTGGCTGAATTTGCCTGGCAGGTAACTGCATGGGTGTTCACCGGAGAGGAACAGTGTGATTTTGTCAGTGATATATTCAGGTCTGTCGGAATGCATCAGTACTCCTGGATCAACTGGGAAAATGAAAGTTCCATGTCCCAGGCACTGGCCTGTTCGTGCGCGCCGGTGTGCGGTTCCACACAGTAGCGCTGCAGCGCTGCGATAAACTGGCGGCGGGGGATATCGGTTGCACCGAGTGAGTCCAGGTGCTGCGATTTGATCTGGCAGTCGATAAAGTGATAGCCCCATTGCTGCAGCTGCCTGACCAGGTAGACGAACGCGATCTTGGAGGCATTCGGTACCCGGGTAAACATCGATTCGCCGAAGAATACCTTGCCGATCGCAACACCATAGAGCCCGCCGACCAGCGTGTCTTCTTTCCAGGCCTCGACCGAGTGTGCGTAGCCGGCATCGTACAGCCGCAGGTAAGCCTGTTTCATCTCATTGGTGATCCAGGTATTCGGGTCCTGCCGGCGTGGTGCCGCACAAAGTGTGATCACCTGGTCAAAGGCCTGGTCGAAGGTGATCTGCAAGGGTTGTTTTTTTATTTCCTTGCGCAGGCTCCTGGAGACCTTGAGCCGGTGCGGGTATAACACCGAGCGTGGATCGGGTGACCACCAAAGAATAGGTTCGCCTTCGGAATACCACGGAAAGATTCCTTGTTGGTAGGCGCTTAAAAGCCGCTCGACACTCAGATCACCCCCAGTCGCCAACAAACCGTTCGGCTCACTGTTGGCCAGTTCGACATCCGGAAAGTCATCGTTTTCGTTGATCAGGTATACATGCATGGCTGAAACCAGGTGCTGGCCGGGTAGCGGCGATCGTGATGCCGGGCGTAGAGTCTGTACCGGTTTTGCAAGTTCTGGGTGCATTAGACAACGCCTTAACCCTCCGAAACTAGTCTGCCGGCTTGGCACGGGTGGCTTTGCCTGCAGGGCTTGCAGTAATTATTTGACATAATCACTGGAATATCAATATGCTAGCACGAAAATGCAGTGATTGGCCTGCGAATTCGCCGGTTACCGGACGGTTTCAACAGGGTTTGCGGGGTTTTGCCCGCCTACAGTGCCTGGCCGCCTTTGATTTACCTGTCACGCTGCCTGTAGCGGTGACAGGCGCAGCAGGATTTATCTTGGCAGCATGTCAATCTATTGGTAAACGGCCGGGGGCAAGGGTAAGGTTGTCATGTGCCAGACAGCGTCTTAAGATTTGCTGCTGTGTTTTCAACGCCAGGGAGATGAATGCGCACTCACTTTATTCGATACCTTGTTTTTCTCGGCCTGTTCCTCGGCCCGGCAGCAACGTTGACAGCCGACCTGGCCGCTGACCTGGCGGCAGCAAAAAAAGCGATTCGAACCGGCCGGTTTGCCGAGGCCTACAGATTCTACCTCAGCGCAGCCAGGCAAGGCGACAAGGCGGCACAGTACCATACCGGTGTGTTGCTGCTGGCCGGACGCGGAGTCGGCCGCGATCCCCGCGCGGCGGTCGGCTGGATTGAAAAATCCGCCGGTCAGAATTTTCCGCGTGCACAGTACCTGTTGGGCACGCTTTATCTACGCGGTGAACATGTCGCCAGGGATTCTGCGAAGGCGACACACTGGTTGAACAAAGCAGCGTCTGCCGGTTACCGGCCTGCGTTGGCGCGACTCAGGCACTTGCAGGACCCGGTACGTCAGCTTGCACTCGATCCGCGACAACGCAGGCAGGCGTTTTTTGTCGCGGTCAGACGTGGTGCGCTGGCACGGCTCAAACGCTATGTCGTTGCCGGCGTGCCGGTCGACAGCCGGGATGAGCGCGGCAAGACGGCGTTGATCCTGGCTGCCGCCAAGGGGCATAAGGAGATGGTGAGGTTTCTGCTGCAGCACAAGGCCGACGCAGCAAGCCAGGATGATGCTGGGGAGACGGCGTTGGTGCATGCGATTCGTAACAAGCGCACGGCGACGGCCTTGTTGCTGATCAACACCGGTCTCGGCCTGGATCGCAGCAACCGGTTCGGACAGACGCCGTTGATCCTGGCAGTCAAGTCGAAAAACAGCCTGGTGGTCAGCGCATTGGTGGAGAAGGGTGTCGACCTGAACAGGGTGGATAAAAAGGGTAACAGTGCGCTTGATTATGCGCGCAGACTCCAACTGCGGCAGATCGGTGCGTTGCTGCTCGGTCGCGGCGCCAAGGCGCACAGCACGCTGGTGGCCATCGTGCCAGGTATGAACGGGTCCTTGCCGGATGGCGGGATGAGCAGGCTGTACAAAGGCTGGAGCCTGTTGATGGAAGCGGCGTGGCGGGGCCGGAGCGATATGGTGGCCAGGCTGTTGCAGCGCAAAGGGGTGGCGATCGAACGGCGCGATGAAGATGGTTACAACGCGTTGATGCGCGCAGCGTGGAAAGGGCACCTGCAGATCGTCAGGCAGCTGACCGAGGCTGGTGCCAAATTGGATGCCAGGCAGAAGCAGGGCTATACCGCACTGATGCTGGCCGCTGCGCATGGCCATGACAGTGTGGTTGCCTATTTGCTGTCAGCCGGTGCAGACGGCGGACAAACCAGTACGGCTGGTGAGACGGCGTTGATCCTGGCGGCAAAGTCAGGTGCGTTGAAGTCAGTCAGGGTGCTGCTGCGGCATCGTGCCGGGGTCAACGCGGCGCAGCGCGACGGGACGACAGCGCTGATGTGGAGTGCCGGGAAAGATGCGCTGGAGATCAGCCGCCTGCTGGTCCGGCACGGCGCAACGCTCGAGCAGCGTGACGCCAGGGGGTATACTGCGCTATGGTATGCGGTCCTGGCTGGTGCGCACCGTACCAGTCAGTACCTGTTGAAAGCCGGTGCCAGCGTCAATGTCCAGGATCATCACGGCAACAGTCTGTTGTCGCAGATGGCGGCCGAAGGCAAACCGCGTATCGTCGTGCAGCTGATTCATGCCGGCGCCAGCGTGAACAGCAAGAACAAAATAGGTGATACGCCACTGATGGTAGCCAGTGGCCACGGCTATGTCAGTATCGCAACAGCGTTGTTGAAAGCTGGTGCGGATGTCAATGCGAAAAATAGTTTTAATTCGACCGCGTTGATGATCGCGGCGGAAAAAGGCCATCTGCCTATGGTCAGGTTGTTGCTCAAACACCGGGCCAGGGTCAATCTGCGAAACCGCAATAAATTTTCGGCCTTGCAGTTGGCACGCCAGGGAGGGTATAGTCACATCGTACGTCTATTGGAGAAGCATGCCGCCAAAGGAAAGTTCCTGGGGATTTTCTAAACGATTGGGTTCTCCCGGTGTGGAGGCCGTTCCCGGAACCAGCAGGCGGTAATGGCACGATGGAGCCTATTACCTACAATAAGCCGCAGAACCGGCGTTCGGGCAGCACGCCTGTGCCGGAGCCAGGCGCAAAGCTAGCTGTGCAGCGCAGGCAACAGGCCACGGCGGATGCCGGGCGCAAGCGAACCGACCACCGGTCGGCTTCGGCAAGCGGGCCGGTTGGCAAGACACGTGCACACAGCAGCGCAGCACGCGCCGAGCCAGTCTTGTTGAAGCTGGCCACGTTGGTGTTTGCACTGCTGGCAGTGTTGTTGCTCGTACGCGGCTGGCTTAACCGTGAGGACAGTATCATCGTCGCCAAGGAGGGAGTCGGTTATTATCTCGGTATCATCGGGGCGTCGATGATACTGTTACTGATGTTTTACCCGGCCAGAAAGTATTTCAAGTTTTTACGTCACTTTGGCAGGATGCGTTACTGGTTTCGCCTGCACATGGTACTGGGGATCGTCGGGCCGCTGTTGATCCTGTTTCATGCCAATTTCAGTCTTGGGTCACTCAACAGCGCAGTGGCGCTGGTGTCGATGCTGGTCGTCGTTGTCAGCGGAATCATCGGCCGGTTTATCTACCGGCAGGTACACAGCCGGCGCCACGATCATCACTATACTTATGCGCAGATACGCCAGGATCTGGAAGCACAAAAGCAGGTCTTGAACAGGCGTATCACCCTGTCCGCACCGGCGCTTGCGATCATCGAACGGTTCGAGGCTTATCTGCGCAGGCGCAGCGGGTTCTGGTCACACCTGCTTGCGTTGCCGGTGATCAACCTCAAGTCACATGAATACGCCAACAGCCTGGTGCGCCTGGTCAGGACACAGGTTTACACGTCGCCCGAGTACAGGGCCTTGTCACGCCGGGAAAAAAAATACCTGTATGTGAAATTCAAGGGAATGATAGAGCGCTATTTTTTCAGTCTGCGGCGCGCCGCCAACTTTGCCGTGTACGAGAAACTGTTTTCGCTGTGGCATGTATTGCATTTCCCGCTGTTTATCGTATTGTTTTTTACCGCCGTATTGCATGTCATCGTCGTGCATATGTATTAGCCGGTCTTCGCATGGCGGGGCGTGACATGCTGTGGTCGTATTTGACCTGATGAAGTCATCGGGTGACGGGAGCCGTGACTGAGGAACGACAAGGAGGGGGATTTGCTGTTCAAACTCGATTTGGTTGCTGGGTTGATGTTGCTATGCCTGCCGTTGGTGCTCAGCGCAGGTTCTGCCGAGACCTTTATCATGCCCGGCAAGGTCATCGAAGGGCATGCTCGTTACGAAAAAAAATGCGACAGCTGCCACCTGCGTTTTCATAAGGGTGCGCAGGCGATGTTGTGCCTGGAATGCCACGACAAGGTGGCAGCGGACATCCGGCAGCGCAAAGGATTTCATGGCAAATCGAGAAAAGTCAGGAACAACCAGTGTCGAACATGTCATACAGAACATATCGGCCGTCAAGGTGATATCGTCAAGCTTGACAAGCGTAATTTCAACCATCGGCATACGGACTTTGTATTACGCGGCCGGCATCGCCGCCTGGAGTGCAAGGCCTGTCATCGGCCAGGGAAAAAATACCGCAATGCAGCAGTAGCATGTGATGCCTGTCACCGTAAGGACGATATGCATAAGCAGCGCCTCGGCAGGAAGTGCCAGCGGTGTCACAACGAGCGAGGGTGGAAATCGACCAGTTTCGATCATGACAAGACCCGGTTCAAACTGCGCGGCAAGCATCAAAAAA
>Ga0256830_1002724_pt1 | contig 11441 bp, 2 predicted proteins | sample 128326metaG_FD_190537 | JGI IMG/M metagenome (GOLD analysis project Ga0256830, IMG submission 190537) | Hydrothermal vent microbial communities from Lau Basin, Pacific Ocean - 128-326 | ecosystem: Environmental > Aquatic > Marine > Hydrothermal vents | place: Pacific Ocean: Lau Basin | collected...
GGCTTTGTATGGTGGCCAAAACGGAAATAATAAACTCTATCGCAATAATGGTGACGGTACTTTCACGGACGTGACGGCTTCCGCGGGCGTTGCCGGGGGCTCTTCCAAGACGCACGGCGTCGCCTGGGGTGATTTTGATAATGACGGTGATCTTGATTTGTACGTCGCCAACAATAATGGCAACGATTTTCTCTATCGCAATAACGGCGATGGTACCTTTACCGATGTTTACACGATTTATGGCTTATCGCAAGGTTCTTCCGCCCATGGCGCGGTTTGGGCGGATTATGATTTGGATGGCGATTTGGATCTATACGTGGGGAATAATTCCCATCCCGGCCGGTTGTATCGAAATGAAGAAAATTCAACCAACTATTTAAAGGTCAAGGTTACCGGCGCCGGAGCAGGGAAATCTCCCGTCGATGGAACCGGGAGCCGGGTGGAACTGTGGAATTCCACCGGGACGGTACGGTATGCCGTGCGTGAAGTCACCGGTGGGACGGGATACGGCTCCCATGAACCGCGAATTGTTCATTTCGGATTGGCAAGTAGTTGGGGTGGCGGATCCGGAACTTACACGATTAAAGTAAAATTCACGAGTGGGAGCGAAGAGACGGTATCCAACATTGTGCCCACATCCAGTTCAATCAAGATTGGCGGCACTACGCTCAATAACACGATTGAAGTGCGGGAGACCGCTGTTGTGTTGGTGAGCGAATGGAGGATGGATGAGTGTTCCTGGGGAGGAATCAGTGGTGAAGTGGTCGACGCTACCGGTAATGGGAATAACGGTACGCCCCATGGAGGTGTTAATACCGGCGCGGGCCAAATCTGTAAAGGTGGTGTTTTCGATGGCAACGATGATTATGTAATCAGCAATCCGTATAATATTCCGACCGATGAGATATCGGTTTCGTTTTGGATGAAGACATCCGATAACACCAAAAGCGGCACCCCCGTTTCGTACGCCGCATCTTCCAGCGACAATGAGTTTCTCATCTATAATTATAAAAACTTCGCGATTTACCGGGGGAGTAAGAATATCAGTACCGGTGTTTCGGCCAACGACGGCAACTGGCATCATATTGTGGTTACCTGGCGTGGTTCCGACGGAGCTACTAAGCTGTATAAAGATGGAACGGTGGCTTTTTCCGGAACTTTGGCTCCGGGTACAACCATTACCTCGGGCGGTTCGCTGGTAATCGGGCAGGAACAGGATAAGATCGGTGGCGGATTCAGCACGGGGCAGGCATTCCTGGGATCGTTCGATGAACTGGCTGTATATGATCAGGCTCTGTCCCTATCCGAAGTTCAGACGATTTACAACAATCAGTTGGCGGAAAAAAATGCGGATGGTACAAACCGTTCGTGTTCCTCATGCGAACCGATGGCGATTTGGTATATGGATGAAGCCGCCTGGAACGGAACCAACGATGAGGTGGCGGACAGTTCCGGGAACGACAATCATGGTACCGGTAAAAACGGTGTTTCGACCATTGAGAATGGAAAGATCGGAAGGGCCGGTTCCTTTGACGGGACCGATGATTATGTAGCCATCGGTAAATCGCTGTTAAACAACCTTTCCGAGTTTACGCTTGCCGGGTGGATCCGGCCGCGCTCAGGGGGATCGCGAATAGGGTTCTTCGGTCAAAATAACGCCATCGAATTCGGATTCATTACAGGAACCGTCGTGAATGTCTGGACTTCAGGCGGCGGCAGCGCTTCGGCCAATTATACGAACGCCATGAATGAATGGCACCATGTTGCCGCTGTAGGAAACGGCGCTTCGCTGAAAATTTATATTGATGGTGTTTTAGCCGGCACCGGGGGGACTTCCACCACCAATTACGGCAGTTCCGGCTATACGGTTAATATCGGCGGCGGCGGTATCTGGGATGCTTCCGGGAATTTCTTTAAAGGCGATATTGACGAAGTGTACATGTACGACCGGGCCTTGTCGACCACGGAAATCCAGGATCTGTATAATTCGACACGTACCTGTTACACCTGCGGGGATGGATTGGCGGTCTTCTGGCAGATGGATGAATGTTATTGGGACGGGACTTCCGGTGAGGTGGCGGATAGTTCGGACGGCAATCTGAATGCCACCGCCCAGGGAGGGGCGGCCACCGATGACGCCAAACTTTGCAGGGGTGGTAGCTTTGACGGGGTCGACGATTATCTGAAGACGGACAATACCACTCTGTTCAGCGGCAAAACCGCCGTGAGCGTGGCCCTGTGGGCGAATTTCGATGGGACCGGGGATCAGATGCTTATTCAAAAAGCGGAAGATTCCAACGCTCAAAGTCCCGCTTTTAACCTGGATTATTCCGGCGGGAAATTGCGATTCAGCGTTTATTCAAGTGATACGGATTATTATAAGGAATACTACACCTGGAATCCTGCGACGGGAACGTGGTATCATATTGCCGCCGTATTTGCGAAAGATTCCACGGACAAGATTAAATTGTATGTTAACGGCAGCGAAGTAAACACAACCGGTGTTACAGCCGGGACATTTACCGGTATTCGCAATGTGAGTAATCCGCTTATTGTAGGCAAGTATCGCCCCAGCGATCCCCGCTGGTTTGGCGGTAAATTGGATGAGGTGCGGATTTACAGCGCCGCGATCACAGCCGGCGACATTCAAACGCTCATGAATGAGACACGAACCTGTACGGATTGCTCCGTGCCGGCGGCGGACCTGTCCTGGTATATGGATAAGTGCGAGTGGACCGGAGCGAACGACGAGGTGACGGATGCTTCGGGCAACGGAAATAACGGAACGGTAAACGGAGGAGCCAATACCGGTGACGGAAAAGTGTGTCGCAGTGGGATCCTGGATGGCAGTAATGATTATATAATCAAAAATCCCTTTAACATTCCGTCAGATAAATTATCGGTTTCGTTCTGGATGAAGACATCCGATAATACCAAAAGCGGCACCCCCATCTCTTATGCCGCAGCTACCAGCGACAACGAGTTCCTCATTTATAATTACAAGAATATAGCGATTTACCGTGGCGGTAAGAGTATCGGGACCGGCGTTTCGGCCAACGACGGTAACTGGCATCATATCGTGGTTACCTGGCGCGGTTCCGACGGTGCAACCAGGCTGTACAAGGATGGTTCGCAGGTCTTTTCCGGGATATTGGCTCCGGGTACTACAATTACTCAGGGAGGTTCGTTTATTGTCGGACAGGAACAGGATAATGTGGGCGGCGGCTTTAATGCAAACCAGGCCTTCCTGGGGGCAATCGATGAAGTACAGGTCTTTGACCAAATCCTGACACCCTACCATGTCCAGACCCTTTATACTCAAACCAGTCGCAACTGTACCGATTGCACCCCCGATCCGTTAGCTTCCTGGTATATGGATGAAGCCGCCTGGGACGGTACTTCCGAAGAAGTGGTTGACAGTTCCGGTAACGGGTACCACGGTACCGGCAAAGACGGAGCGAATACCACCGCTAACGGAAAAGTCGGCCGGGCCGGATCATTCGACGGCGTAAACGATTATGTTCAATTGCCGGCGGGAGCGGATATCGGAGGCTTGAACACGGCTTCCATGTTTATGTGGGTCAAATTGAACGAATTGAACAGGGAACAGATATTCTATGGCACCCTCACGCATCGCTTGGGACTGAAGCCGGATAATCACCTGGGGCAACAGTTTTCGATCTCAGGGAATACCCTGTATCCGACCGGATCGACCGCATTGACAACCGGAGTCTGGTATCATGTCGGATTTACTTATGATGGCACGCGGTTGCAACTTTGGTTAAACGGACAAGTGGACGCAAGCGTAAATGCCAGTGGCGCACTGGATGTCTCGGGGGCTACTCCCCGATTGGGGGAAAGAGGAGACGGCCTGAATTATTATAATGGATTAATCGACGAGGTATATCTCTATGACCGGGTGCTCACCGCTTCCGATATTCAAACCCTGATGAATAAGACCCATCCCTGCGCCGGTTGTACCGACACCACGGAGTTTACGGGATTCCCGCGTAAGAAGTGGGTTCTCTGGGGAGTTCCCGTGGATCCCAAACCGGATAATGATGTCTTTAGTGTCGTAGCGGATGATTTTGGCGGTGATTCGGCCAATGGTTTTAATTGGGATGCGGCCCGGTGGAACCACAGTCGCGGGCAGTACGATATGTACAGCCAGATGCCGAACACGTTTGACAAATTTGCCCCGGGGCTTGGATTCTGGCTGATCCAGGATGTTTTGGACAGCACCAACATAGATGTTACCGGAACCCGAAAGGTGGGCAACTTCAGCGTAGATCTCAAGGCTCCCCTGGCAGGAAATTCCTGGGGCAATAATATGCTGGCGGATCCTTACACACATGCCCTGGATTGGTCGGATTGCAGAGTGACCGACGGTACCGATACTTTGACGATTCAGCAGGCCGGAGCCCAGGGATGGATTAACAGTCATGCTTATATCTGGAATTATACCGATGAAGTATACGAGGTAATCAGCCCCAAGGAATCGAATCATACCGATACCTTGACGGTTTCGGAGGGCTTTTGGGTATTGACAATTGATAAGAATAAGGATCTGGACTTTATTTTCAGGGAATCCATAAGTATGCCGAAGCTCATTCCGCAACCGCCGCGTGTGTTTGTCAGCCGGTTTGGTGATGATATCCGACCGTTGAGACGCTTCGAAGAAGCCGGATTGAATGATTGGGCGGGTATACTGTATCTCTATACCAAGGATGGCGATTATGCCCTGATGGATAATCGTTTTGGAGTAAACACCAATGCCAATGACGGGTTCGACGGTGTCGATGCCGCCTGGTTCCCGCCTTCATCGGATGCGTATGGAGCCTTGTACTTCATCGCCGGTGACGGGAGTCAATTGGTCCATGATATTCGCGATCCCAACTGGACCGAAAAAACCTGGGACTTTTTCGTCAGCGATCATAACGTGAATGGTGATTGGGTTCTGCGTTGGCCGAACCTGTCCAGTATTCCCGGGAATATCCGTTTGAGCCTGGAATCTCCGGAGGGGACGGTTGTTGTGCCTGATTTACGGAATGAGATGTCTTACGAGTTTTCGCTCACCAGCGGGAGCGAGCAGGAATTCTTTTTGAAAGCGACAGTGGGCCCGGACAGTATAGCGGCGACTACCAATATCGGATTTGTTCAGAACCCCGGTGTTACCCAGGCCCTGGATTTATATCTGTTCCCCAGTGAATTATTAAGTGATTTACTGCTGTTTGTCGATGGTCAATTGGTTCCGGTAAAAATGGTGGACGGATTGTATAATGTTTACCGCGGTTCGATGGAAATGTTTGAAGGCGGCGAAAAAGAACTGGTAACGCACCTCACGGATACGGAATCCAATCTTGCCGTTGATACCACGTATTATAATTTTGTTCTTGTTGACGGTAGCGGGGGCACACTGTTGGCCCGCGCTCCGGACGGCCAGGCGGTTGTGTCGGTATCCGGGGCAACCCTTCCCAAGGGAAGTTGGATCGGTATCGGCAATCGCGCTCCGGAAAGCGTCGGCGCGAAAGATAATTTGCTTAGCGCGATCTATAGCATACAACCCACCGGTCTGAAATTACCGGAGGGAACCGAGTTGATATTCGTCGGCGTGGATCCATGGAAAATACCCGGGACCGTACAGGTCTTTCGTGAGACATCTACCGGATGGGTTGGCATGCCCACCTCCTTCGACCCGGTTGATGGAAACATAAGAGCGTTAATCACACAAAGCGGGAATTATACCCTTCGTCGTTCTCAATCCGGCGATGTCGGCAGCATGGTTCCCACTCAAACCGTGTTAATGGCCAATTATCCCAATCCCTTTAATGCCACAACAGTCATTCCCTACACGTTACAGGGACCGGCAATGGTATCGATCCAGGTTTATGACCTGTTGGGACGGGAAGTGATCAACCTGTTGCATAAATATCAGAATGCCGGGTATTATCGCTTACGCTGGGATGGAAAAGACCATAATGGGAAGCCCTTATCAAGTGGCGTCTATTTAGTTCGCTTCCAGGCGGACAGGTACCTGAAGACGCAGAAATTGATGTTGTTGAAATAGGGGAGAGGAAGAAATGCGAAAGACGACTTATATCATAGCGATTTTAATAACCCTGGTTATTTATTCGGCTTGTGAAAAAGACGCAATAAAAATTATAGGCGATCCTTCCGTGACCATGATCAGCTCCGGTACGGCGGAAGTTAAATGGGAAACCAACTTTCCCGCCAAAAGCCTTGTTCGGTATGGGTTGACCGAAAGATTGGAAAACAAGGCGGAAGATGAGGAAGAAAGACAATACCATAGCGTTACTATTACGGATTTGATCCCCGATACGGTTTATTATTATCGCGTTGAATCCTCCTCCTCTAATTTCGGTAAGGAGGCGAAAAGTCACGTGCAGGAATTTATTTCGACATATTCCGGATTGGGTAACGAATTATTTATTATTACGGAACCGGTACTGACTTTCGAAAATCCGACCAGCGTCACAATTCGTTGGGAAACCAATTTGCCAAGCCGTGGTGTTGTCTATTATGGTACCACCCCGACCCTTGGAGATTCGGTCCTGGGCGAACAGGAAAGTGACCACCATCTGGTTAAGTTGGAAGATTTGCTGCCTGATACGGTGTATTACTATGTCGTGGCCAATTATTCCGACTATTTCGATGGACAACCGGTTAGTGATACAAGTCAATTCACAACCGGGTTAAATGAACAGAATTACCTGGTACAGGGGTGGAATTATTATATCAAAAAGGAATATGCAAATGCGTTAACGGCATTTAATGCCGCCCTGCAATTGAATGATGCGTACGGAGGAGCTTATATTGGTCGTGGTTGGTATTATCTGAAAATTGGAAGCATGGATGATGCCTTATCGGATTTTAATACCGGATTGGAGTTGGACAATACGTTATTGATTGGATATATCGGCCGTTCGGTGTTATATCTGCAGCAGGAGTCGTACGCGGAAGCGATAGCCGATGCAATAGTGGTCATCGATGCCGATCCCGATTACGTGTTTTCTTACAATAGTGACATTGACCATGTTCTGGCGCGTTTAGTCCTGGCGCAGGCCTATTACGCCACCCAGGAATATACTTTAGCCCAGGAGCAGTGTGACGTGATTGAGCCGGCCAATGGATTGGACCCGCTTTTACCACAAACGTGGGTGGTGGATAATGTTACTTACGACTCATATCTCGAAGCCCTCCTGTCTCTGATTCAATACCTGGTTTCGAATAATGTAGGTAGTTAAAACAGTCAAGGGGAATATTTCAAAATATTCGACAGCGCTTCAAAACCATGTTTAATTATAGGTAAATAGTTAATGGAGGGCCGAGTAAGATGGGTAAAACAAAGGGTTTTACTTTGATTGAGCTTATCATGGTGATTGTTATTTTGGGAATATTGGCAGCCGTTGTAGTACCGAAGTTTTTCGATTTTACCGGCCAGGCCGAGGAATCAACCGAAACCGCGTTTTTAGGTAATTTCAAGGCGGGGATTAATCTATATGCTTCGGATCAGTTGATGACGATCGGAATCCGCAAATTTCCCTGTGCCCAATGGGCCGTATTTGATTCCGTTTTGGATGAAATTCCGGAAGACTGGGAATACACGCCGGCCGATGGGAGCACATATTTCGGGGTGTTAACACATACCCGCAAGAATAATTCGACGCGCACCTGGCGTTATTTTACCAGTAACGGTCGTACTGAGTACAGCATTCAGGATGCCGCCACGGTTCCGCCGCCGCCGCCGTTATCCGGTTCGGGAGGCCCGGATCAAACATGTAACTAGATTGCCAAGTAATGGTTATTTCCCGATTATCAAAACAGATTATTATAGAAATGCTGACGCGAGTCAATAAATAAAACCATGCCCAGGTTACCCAAACACATTGCCGATACACAAGGAACGGATTATGCCGAAAATCGGTAATGATTTATCATTGGGCCTAAAGGAATAAATAGGTCCCGGGATGATAGTCCGGGGAAAATAGATTATGGAGGGAAAAATGTGTAAACCGGAGAGGGAATATTCCCGAAAAATCGAAAAATATAACAAAAAACGTTTTATCCCGGGATTACTGGGTTTTGTATTGGTATTGAATATTTCTTTCGCCGCCGTTATTAACAGTGTTCAACGGGGTACTCTGACCAGCAGCGGGAATGGTGCGGTCACGGCCACAATTAATACTGTTGATTTGTCTAAGTCTTTTCTCATTTTCAATACGCGTCACAACAGTAACCGGCCTCCGGGTTCGATGATCCGCGGTCGAATTAAAGATGCGACAACGGTTGAATTCGTGCGGAATACCAATGAAACCAGCACGATGGTAATTCAATGGTACGTTGTGGAATTTACTTCGGGTGTTAAAGTTCAACGCGGCGCCGTCAATCAAACCAACAAGACGGTAAATGTATCAATTACACCGGTCTCCTCCTTAAACCAGGCCTTTGTCACGTGGAGTAAAACACCGGCAAGTGGGGATGGATCATGGAATTCCGACGACCCCATTGTTGGGGAGTTAACCAATACCGGTAATCTGCAGTTCCGGGCGAATGATTCCAATAATAACCACACCATCTGGTGGCAGGTAATTGAATTTACGAACGCCGCTGACATCAATGTGCAGAAGGGGTCCATTACATCCATGACCGGCTCCGTTAAACAGGTCACGGCGACCCTGAATCCCCCGGTGGATGTTAACAAAACATTCGTTTTGGTTGGCTATCGTACTTCCGGATCGGGTAGCGATATAGGAAAGCGGATGTTACGGGCCAGGTTGCAGAATTCAACCACGCTCGAAATAAAACGCGACATTTCCGGGAGCGGAGATGACATTACCGAGATTGTTTGGCAGGCGATTGAATTAAAGGACGGTTCCACCGTGCAACACGGTGAAAAGGAGCTTAAATCCAATCATTCTCAAAAAACGGTTTCCCTGACCAATGTTGATATTAACCGTTCAATCGCGTTTGCTTCCGTTCAATCCGTAGCCGGACAAAGTCTGGGAAGCACGAAGTATTCCGGCAACGACATCGTCGGAGTAGGATCATTTACATTAGCCCTGACGGCCAACCAATTAACACTGGAACGCAGCAATACTTTCAGTACCTCGAAAGTGGATTGGTTTGTCGTCGAATTCAATGCCGCCGGAAATACAGGGCAGACTTTTACCGAGATCACATCATCCTCAGGTTTAAACAATGTTACCGGAGAGTATTCCGTCTCATGGGGGGATTATGACAATAACGGTTATCCTGACCTCTGGGTAGGCAAAGAGGATAAACTTTATAAAAATAATGGGGACGGGACTTTTGCGTCAGGGATGTCCTTACATGCCAAAGATCGCGCCGGTCACTGGGGGGATTTTGATAATGACGGCGATTTGGATTTTTTTGCCACTCTTAACCCTCATTTCCATGTAAATAACGGTGACGGGACGTTTACCGAACAAAACAATAGTTCGGTTGGTTTTACCGGTGTGACCAATCTTGGTGATGCGGTATGGATGGATTATAACGAAGACGGCCTTTTGGACCTTTTTGCTCCCGACGGATCCCACGGGAACCACATGTTTAAAAATAATGGTGATGGTACTTTTACCAGTCAGGGCGCCAATCAGTTAGGACTGACACCCAGCAGCAACGGTGAGACGGTTGTTGCCGCCGATTACGACGGAGATGGACATACCGATATTCTGTACCGGCGAAACAAGGCCGTTTTATGGCACAGTAATGGCGATGGCACTTATACCAACGTAACCACTTCGGCCGGAATCGATTTAAACGGAACCAGCGGTGGTTACAACGGCACCGCCTTCGGCGATTATGACAATGATGGCGACCTGGATATTTATGGCGGGCAGAGCGGCAGCAATAAACTGTATCGGAATAACGGCGATGGCACTTTCACGGATGTTACATCCGCGGCCGGTGTCGGTGGGGGCTCTTTTATCACCAAAGGCGTAACCTGGGGCGATTTCGATAACGATGGTGATTTGGATCTCTACGTAGCCAATAAAAACGGCGCAAATAAATTATTCAGAAATAACGGGAACGGTACTTTTACGGATGTCGCTTCTTACTATGGATTGAATGATGCTTCCCAAAGTTATGGGGCCACCTGGGCTGATTTTGACCTGGACGGCGACCTGGATATTTTCGTGGCCAATAAATCGAACGCCAGCAAACTTTTCCGCAACGATTTAAATAACAACAATTACCTCCGGGTTAAAGTAACCGGTTTGGGAATCGGGAATTCACCAAAAGACGGGATCGGTAGTCGGGTGGAGTTGTGGGATCCGAACCAGAATAACTTATTGGCCGTCCGCGAAGTTATGAGCAATGAAGGTATGGGGTCGCAGCAACCGCACATGGTGCATTTCGGATTGGCCAGCGCCTGGGGCGGCGGAAGCGGCACCTATACGGTCAAGGTGAAATATCCCTCCGGTACGGAAGTGACCAAGGTAAACGTTGTACCCACATCGGCATCCCTGGTAATTGGAAGCACCACGGTGAACAATGCCATCGAAGTTATCGAAACCGGTACAACCGTCACGCCGTTTACGATCGCGACGGCCGACGCGGACCTGGATGACAGCCAAAATAAAAACACTTACGGGATCGCCTGGGGCGATTACAACCGGGACGGTTACCCGGATTTATATATCTCCGGCGTTGACAAATTGTTTAAAAACGACGGTGACGGCACTTTTTCTCCCGGTCCGGCCCTGACCGGAGGTACCACCTATTCAAGAGCCGCTCATTGGGGGGATTACGATAACGACGGGGATTTGGATTTCTTTGCCACCTGGAACATGAATTTCAGTAAAAACAACGGTAATAATTCGTTTACCCTGCAGAACAATACCGCGATCGGATTTACCCAAATTAACAATTTAGGCGACGGGGCTTTCCTGGATTACAACAATGACGGTTATCTGGATGTTTGGGCGCCGAACGGGAGTCCGCCCTATGGGTATATGTATTCCAACAACGGCGACGGCACTTTTACGGCCGTGGCCGGTTCCGGAATCGGTCTTACGGCCAACGTAAACGGAGAAACCACCATCCCCGTTGACTACAATGGTGATGGATACGTGGATATTCTTTATCGTGCCAATAATGTATTTCTATTCAAAAATAACGGCGACGGGACTTTCAGCAATGTGACTTCCACCGCCGGGATAAGTTTGACCGGTTATGACGGCGGTTATAACGGGACGGCCTTCGGTGATTACGATAATGACGGTGATCTGGATTTGTATGGCGGCCAAAACGGAAATAATAAACTCTATCGTAATAATGGTGACGGTACTTTCACGGACGTGACGGCTTCCGCGGGCGTTGCCGGGGGCTCTTCCAAGACGCACGGCGTCGCCTGGGGTGATTTTGATAATGACGGTGATCTTGATTTGTACGTCGCC
>Ga0256830_1002725_pt1 | contig 11440 bp, 4 predicted proteins | sample 128326metaG_FD_190537 | JGI IMG/M metagenome (GOLD analysis project Ga0256830, IMG submission 190537) | Hydrothermal vent microbial communities from Lau Basin, Pacific Ocean - 128-326 | ecosystem: Environmental > Aquatic > Marine > Hydrothermal vents | place: Pacific Ocean: Lau Basin | collected...
CGCCGCCCTGTACTTCCGCCATGACCTTCGTGATCGCCGCCGTCAGCGTCGTCTTGCCATGGTCCACGTGACCAATCGTGCCCACGTTTACGTGCGGCTTTGTGCGTTCAAATTTTTCCTTGGACATGACTCTTACCCTTTATGCGTATTTTTGCCTGTTAATCCACTAAACTCCGGTCCAACACGACCTCTATCAATGCTTGTTGATGACTTCCTCGGCAATCGCCGCCGGCGCCTCAGCATACTTCTCAAATACCATCGTGTAGGTGGCGCGACCCTGGGTCGCGGAACGCAGGTCGGTGGCATAGCCGAACATCTCGCCCAGCGGCACCTCCGCGCGGATCACCTTGCCCGCCGCGCTCTCGTCCATCCCCTGGATGACGCCGCGCCGGCGGTTCAGGTCCCCTACCACGTCACCCATGTAATCCTCGGGGGTGACGACTTCCACTTTCATAATCGGTTCCAGCAGTACCGGGCTGGCCTTTCTGGCCCCTTCCCGGAACGCCATCGAGCCGGCGATCTTGAACGCCATCTCGGAGGAGTCCACGTCGTGGTAGGAGCCGTCATAGAGCGTCACCTTGACGTCCACCACGGGGAAACCGGCGATGACACCGTTTTCCATCTGCTCCTGGACTCCCTTGTCCACCGCCGGGATAAACTCCCGCGGTACCACGCCGCCAACGATTTCGTTGACGAACTCGTAACCGGCGCCCGGCTCCTGCGGCTCCAGCCGCAGCCACACGTGGCCATACTGGCCGCGACCGCCGGACTGCCTGACAAACTTGCCTTCCGCCTCCACACTCTTGCGGATGGTCTCGCGGTAGGCCACCTGCGGCGCACCGACGTTGGCCTCGACCTTGAACTCGCGCCTGAGGCGGTCGACGATGATTTCCAGGTGCAGCTCACCCATGCCGGAAATGATCGTCTGGCCGGATTCCTCGTCGGTGTGCACCCGAAACGAGGGATCCTCCTGCGCCAGCTTCTGCAGCGCGATGCCCATCTTTTCCTGGTCCGGCTTGGTCTTCGGCTCGATAGCCACCGAGATCACCGGCTCCGGGAACTCCATGCGCTCCAGCGTAATGACGTTGTTCACGTCACACAGCGTGTCGCCAGTGGTCACGTCCTTGAGGCCCACCGCCGCGGCAATATCGCCCGCACGGACTTCCTTTATCTCTTCACGCGAGTTGGCATGCATCTGCAGGATGCGTCCCACGCGCTCTTTCTTGCCCTTGACGGGGTTGTAGACCGTGTCCCCCGTCTTCAGCACACCGGAATACACGCGAAAAAATGTCAGCGTGCCCACAAAGGGGTCGGTGGCGATCTTGAACGCCAGCGCCGCGAACGGCGCATCGTCGTCTGCCGGGCGCTCGGCCTCGGTCTCGTCCTTGTCGTCCAGGTGCCCCACGATGGGCGGCACGTCGACCGGCGACGGCATGTAATCGATCACGGCGTCCAGCATGGCCTGCACGCCCTTGTTCTTGAATGCCGAGCCACACAGGCAGGGCACGATCTCGTTGGCCAGGGTGCGCATGCGCAGTCCCTGGCGGATGTCCTCGGCCGGGAGATCACCCGTTTCCAGGTACTTCTCCATCAGCGCCTCGCTGGCCTCGGCGGCGGACTCCAGCATCTGCTCGCGCAGTTCCTCGCACTGCGCGACGAGCTCCTCCGGGATGTCCCGTTCCTCGTACGTGGCACCGAGGTCCTCCTCGTGCCAGTAGATGGCCTTCATCCCGATGAGGTCCACCACGCCCTGGAATCCGTCCTCGGCGCCGATATTCAACTGTATGGGCACCGGGTTGGCGCCCAGCCGCGTGCGGATCTGCTCCACCACGCGCAAAAAATCCGCCCCCGCGCGGTCCATCTTGTTGATGAAGGCCAGGCGCGGTACGCCGTACTTGTTGGCCTGCCGCCACACCGTCTCGGACTGGGGTTCGACCCCGCCAACGGCGCAGAACACGGCGCAGGCGCCGTCCAGCACCCTCAGGGAGCGCTCCACCTCGATGGTGAAGTCCACGTGCCCCGGCGTATCAATGATATTGATACGGTGCTGCTCGTACTGCCGGGACATGCCCGACCAGAAGCAGGTGGTGGCCGCGGAGGTAATGGTGATCCCGCGCTCCTGTTCCTGCTCCATCCAGTCCATGGTGGCCGCGCCTTCGTGCACTTCGCCGATCTTGTGCGAGATCCCCGTATAAAACAGTATGCGCTCGGTGGTCGTCGTCTTGCCCGCGTCGATGTGGGCCATGATGCCGATGTTCCGATAGCGCTCGATAGGGGTTGTGCGCGCCACTTTTCCGTTCTCTGAAAACTTCTCCGTCTACCAGCGATAATGGGCAAAGGCCTTGTTGGCCTCGGCCATGCGGTGCGTGTCCTCACGCTTCTTCACGGCGGCGCCACGGTGCTCGGCGGCGTCGAGGATCTCGCCGGCCAGCCGCAGGCGCATGCCCTTCTCGCCCCGGTTGCGGGCCGAATCGATGAGCCAGCGCATGGCCAGGGTCATGCGGCGGTCGGCACGCACTTCCACCGGTACCTGGTAGGTGGCGCCACCCACGCGGCGGGACTTGACCTCCACCGTCGGCACCACGTTGTCCAGGGCCTTTTCCAGCACCTCGATGGGCTCGCCCTTGCCCTTTTCGGCGATCACGTCCAGTGCGCCATAGACAATCTTTTCCGCCACGGACTTCTTGCCGCTCAACATCAGCATGTTGATGAACTTGGCAATCTTCTGGGACCCGAACTTGGGATCGGGGAGAATATTGCGTTTTTCTGCCGTGCGTCTTCTTGCCATGGAAAATACCTGTTCTGCCTGTATCCGGGCTCTATATATAGTGTCTCTACAGCCGATATTGTAACTATCTGTTTTTCAAGCCTTTTAGGACTTGGGCCGCTTGGCGCCGTACTTGGAACGGCCCTGACGGCGGTCACCGACGCCAGCGGTATCCAGCGAGCCGCGCACCACGTGGTAGCGCACGCCCGGCAGGTCCTTCACGCGGCCCCCGCGGATGAGCACCACCGAGTGCTCCTGCAGGTTGTGGCCCTCGCCGCCGATGTAGCTGGTGACTTCGAATCCGTTGGTCAGGCGCACGCGAGCGACCTTGCGCAGCGCAGAGTTCGGCTTCTTGGGCGTGGTGGTATACACACGGGTGCAGACCCCACGCTTCTGGGGACAGGCCTCCAGCGCCGGCACATTGCTCTTCTCAGGCTTGCGCTTTCGCGGTTTGCGCACTAACTGATTGATTGTGGACATATTTCTTTTTCACTCCCGAAAATAAACGACAGGCCAGCTGCCACTGACCTGTCGTGAGGCGCGAATTTTAGGAACCCCGACCATTTATGTCAATACGGTCGGGGACTTATCTTCAAATTTTATTACTGGCCATCGGCCTCCGCCGGGCTCTCGGGGCTCTCCACGGCCGGGAGCTCGGCCCGCAGGGCCGCCTCGGCGGCCGCCATTTCGGCCTTTTCCTCGTCCCGGCGATGACGCTCCTTGTGGTAGGCCAGGCCGGTACCCGCGGGGATGAGGCGCCCGACGATGACGTTCTCCTTGAGCCCCCGCAGGTCGTCCTGCTTGCCGGTGACGGCCGCCTCGGTGAGCACCCGGGTGGTCTCCTGGAAGGAGGCCGCCGAGATGAAGGATTCCGTCGCCAGCGAGGCCTTGGTAATACCCAACAAAAGACGTTGGTATTTGGCCGGCTGCTTGCCCTCGGCCTCGAGGCGCTCGTTCTCGTCCAGCACCCGCGCGCGGTCCATCTGCTCGCCCTTGAGGAAGCCGGAATCGCCGGGCTCGGTGATCTCCACCTTGCGCAGCATCTGGCGCACGATGACCTCGATGTGCTTGTCGTTGATCTTCACGCCCTGCAGGCGGTAGACGTCCTGGACCTCGTTGACGATGTACTTGGCCAGCTCGGGCACGCCCAGCAGGCGCAGGATGTCATGGGGATCCAGCTCACCCTCGGCGATGACCTCGCCCTTCTCCACGTGCTCGCCCTCGAAGGCGGTGATGTGGCGCCACTTGGGGATGAGTTCTTCGTAGGTATCGCCCTCGGCGGGGGTGATGACGAGGCGCTGCTTGCCCTTGGTCTCCTTGCCGAAGCCCACGGTGCCGGTGATCTCGGCGAGAATGGCCGATTCCTTGGGCTTGCGGGCCTCGAAGAGATCCGCCACGCGCGGCAGACCACCCGTGATGTCGCGGGTCTTGGAGGATTCCTGCGGGATGCGGGCCACCACGTCGCCCACGTCCACCTGGGCGCCGTCCTTCTGCACGATGATGGCGCCGGCAGGCAGGATGTAGTGGGCCGGGATGTCGGTGCCGGCGATACACAGGTCCTCGCCCTTGTCGTCCACCAGCTTGACGATGGGACGCATGTCCTTGGCGGCGGCGGGACGCTGCTTGGGATCGATGACCACCAGGCTGGTGAGGCCGGTGACCTCGTCCACCTCGGAGGTGACCGTGAGGCCGTCCACCACGTCGTCGAAACGCACCTGGCCCGCCACCTCGGTGATCACGGGGTGGGTGTGCGGATCCCAGCTTGCCAGTACCTGGCCGGCCTCGACCTTGTCCTGATCGTTGACGGTGAGCATGGCGCCGTAAGGGACCTTGTAGCGCTCACGCTCACGGTGGTGCTCGTCAAGGACGGTGATTTCACCGGAACGGGAAACCGCCACGTTGTGGCCGTCCTTGTGCTGCACCATCTTGATGTTGTGCAGGCGCACGGTACCACTGGTCTTGATGGTGATGTTGTTGACCGCCGCGGAACGCGAGGCCGCGCCGCCGATGTGGAAGGTGCGCATGGTGAGCTGGGTGCCCGGCTCGCCGATGGACTGGGCGGCGATGACACCCACCGCCTCACCGGCGTTGACCAGGTGACCGCGCGCCAGGTCACGGCCGTAGCAACAGGAGCACACGCCGTAACGGGTCTCGCAGGTGATGGCCGAGCGCACCACCATGCTGTCGATGGCCATGGCCTCAAGGCGCTCCACCCACTTCTCGTCCAGCAGGGTGCCGCGCTCGATGAGCACTTCCTTGCCGTCGGGGCTCATGACGTCCTTTGCCACCACGCGGCCGAGGACGCGCTCGCTGAGCGGCTCGACCACGTCGCCACCCTCGATGAGGCTGGTGATGAGCAGGCCTTCCTCGGTGCCGCAATCGTGCTCGGTGACCACCAGGTCCTGGGAGACGTCCACCAGGCGGCGGGTCAGGTAACCGGAGTTGGCGGTCTTGAGCGCGGTGTCGGCGAGACCCTTGCGCGCGCCGTGGGTGGAGATGAAGTACTGCAGTACCGAGAGGCCTTCACGGAAGTTGGCCGTGATGGGTGTTTCGATGATGGAGCCGTCCGGCTTGGCCATCAGGCCGCGCATGCCGGCGAGCTGACGGATCTGGGCGGCGCTACCACGCGCGCCGGAGTCCGCCATCATGAAGATGGAGTTGAAGGACTTCTGGCGCACCGTGTTGCCCTCGCGATCGACGACCTCCTCGGTGCCCAGCTTGTCCATCATGGCCTTGGCCACCTGGTCGTTGGTGTGCGACCAGATGTCCACCACCTTGTTGTAGCGCTCGCCGTCGGTGACGAGACCCGAGGTGTACTGCTCCTGGATCTCCTTCACCTGTTCCTCGGCGCGCGCGAGGATGTCGGCCTTGTTCTCCGGGATGACCATATCTTCGACGCCGAAGGACACGCCGGCACGGGTGGAATACCGGAAACCGGTGTACATCAGCTTGTCGGCGAAGATGACCGTCGCCTTCAGACCGAGGCGGCGATAGCAGACATTGATCAGCTCCGAGATGGCCTTCTTCTTGAGGTCACGGTTGAGGATGTCGAAGGGTAGCCCCTTCGGTACGATATCCCACAGCAGGGCGCGACCGACGGTGGTCTCGCGGATGGCGGAATTCTCTTCCAGCTCGCCGTCGTCGTTCTGCAGGTACTCGGTAATGCGCACCTTGACCCGCGCCTGCAGGCCCACCTGCCCCGACTCGTAGGCACGGTGGACTTCCCGGGTGTCGGCAAACACCATGCCCTCGCCGGGCGCGTTGATGCGCTCGCGCGTCATCCAGTACAGGCCCAGCACCACGTCCTGCGAGGGCACGATGATGGGTTCGCCGTTGGCGGGCGAGAGGATGTTGTTGGAGGACATCATCAGCGCGCGCGCCTCGAGCTGGGCCTCCAGCGACAGCGGCACGTGTACCGCCATCTGGTCGCCGTCGAAGTCGGCATTGAAGGCGGTACAGACCAGCGGATGCAGCTGGATGGCCTTGCCCTCGATGAGGACGGGCTCGAAGGCCTGGATGCCGAGGCGGTGCAACGTCGGCGCGCGGTTGAGCAGCACCGGATGCTCGCGGATGACTTCTTCGAGGATATCCCAGACCTCGGCGCCCTCGCGCTCGACCATCTTCTTGGCCGCCTTGATGGTGGTCGCCAGGCCGCGGCGCTCCAGCTTGCTGAAGATAAAGGGCTTGAACAGCTCCAGCGCCATCTTCTTCGGCAGGCCGCACTGGTGCAGCTTGAGGGTGGGACCGACGACAATCACCGAACGGCCGGAGTAATCGACGCGCTTGCCCAGCAGGTTCTGGCGGAAACGACCCTGCTTGCCCTTGATCATGTCGGCCAGCGACTTCAGCGGACGGCGGTTGGAACCGGTGATGGCGCGGCCGCGACGACCGTTGTCGAGCAGCGCGTCGACGGACTCCTGCAACATGCGCTTTTCGTTGCGCACGATGATGTCCGGCGCATTGAGGTCCAGCAGCCGCTTGAGGCGGTTGTTGCGGTTGATGACGCGACGATAGAGATCGTTGAGATCGGAGGTGGCAAAGCGGCCGCCTTCCAGCGGCACCAGCGGGCGCAGTTCCGGCGGCAGCACCGGCAGCACGGTCATCACCATCCACTCGGGCTTGTTGCCGGAATCGATGAAGGCCTCCACCAGCTTGAGACGCTTGCCCAGCTTCTTGAGCTTGGTCTCGGAATTGGTGCCCTCGATATCCTCGCGCAGCTGCTTGCGTTCTTCCTCGAGGTTGAGGCGGGCCAGCAGTTCGCGGATGGCCTCGGCGCCCATGCGGGCGTCGAACTCGTCACCGTATTCCTCGATGGCCTCGAGGTAGGTCTCGTCGGAGAGCAACTGGCCGCGTTCCAGCGCGGTCATGCCGGGGTCGATGACCACGAAGGCCTCGAAATAGAGCACGCGCTCGATATCGCGCAGGGTCATGTCCAGCAACAGGCCCATGCGCGAAGGCAGGGACTTGAGGAACCAGATGTGCGCAACCGGGCTGGCCAGCTCGATGTGGCCCATGCGCTCGCGGCGCACCTTGGCAAGCGTGACTTCGACGCCGCACTTTTCGCAGATCACACCGCGATGCTTGAGTCGCTTGTACTTGCCGCACAGGCACTCGTAGTCCTTCACCGGCCCGAAGATCTTGGCGCAGAACAGGCCGTCGCGCTCGGGCTTGAAGGTGCGGTAGTTGATCGTCTCGGGCTTCTTGACCTCACCAAACGACCAGGAACGGATTTTTTCCGGCGATGCCAGCCCGATGCGGATCGCATCGAAGTCTTCCACCTGGCCTTGTTGCTTGAGGATCTTCAGTAGGTCTTTCACGTTGCCACTCCTGTAAAACAGTTACCGGTTTCGAGTCTCGAAATACCAGGTACTGATTTAATCCAGTTGCTCCAGTTCGATGTCGATGCCCAATGAGCGAATTTCCTTCAGCAGTACGTTGAAGGACTCTGGCATGCCGGCTTCCATGTAATGGTTGCCATCGACGATGTTCTTGTACATCTTGGTGCGGCCATTCACATCGTCGGACTTGACGGTGAGCATTTCCTGCAGGGTATAGGCGGAGCCATAGGCCTCCAGCGCCCACACTTCCATTTCACCGAAGCGCTGACCACCGAACTGGGCCTTGCCGCCCAGCGGCTGCTGCGTCACCAGGCTGTACGGCCCGGTGGAACGCGCATGCATCTTGTCATCGACCAGGTGGTTGAGTTTGAGCATGTACATGTAGCCCACGGTCACGGGACGTTCGAAGGCATCACCGGTGCGACCATCGTAGAGGGTGGTCTGGCCCGAGGCCGGCAAACCAGCGAGCTCCAGCATCTGCCGGATGGACTCCTCGCTGACACCATCGAATACAGGTGTCGCCATGGGCACGCCCTTGACCAGGTTGCGGCACAGCTCGATGACTTCATCATCGCTCAGAGAGCTGATGTCTTCCTTCTGGCCTTCGGACTTGTTGTAGATCTTGTCGAGGTACTTGCGCAGTTCCTCGACCTTGACCTGCTCCTCCAGCATCTCGCCAATGCGCTTGCCCAGACCCTTGGCGGCCCAGCCCAGATGCGTCTCCAGCACCTGGCCGACGTTCATGCGCGAGGGTACGCCGAGGGGGTTCAGCACCACGTCCACCGGCGTGCCGTCTTCGGCGTAGGGCATGTCTTCCACCGGCACGATCATGGAGATAACACCCTTGTTACCGTGGCGGCCGGCCATCTTGTCGCCGGGCTGGATACGGCGCTTGACGGCCATGTAGACCTTGACCATCTTGAGCACGCCGGGGGCGAGATCGTCGCCGGAGGTCAGCTTGCGCTTCTTCTCCTCGAACTTCTCGTCGAATTCCTTGCGCAACTGCTTGAGCTGCTCGGCGATCTTCTCCAGCTGGGCATTGGCCTCGTCGTTGCGCAGGCGGATCTCAAACCACTTCTCGCGCGGCACCTCGGCGAGGTAACCCTTGGTGATCTTGGTGTCGGCCTTGAGACCGTTGGGACCGCCGTCGGCCACCTTGCCGGTGAGCATGCGTTCGACGCGCTCGTAGGCATCGTCTTCCATGATGCGCAGCTGATCGTTGAGATCCTTGCGCACTGCGGCCATTTCCATGTCCTCGATGGCCTTGGCGCGGCTGTCCTTCTCCAGGCCGTCGCGGGTAAAGACCTGCACGTCGATGACGGTACCCACCATGCCGGACGGCACGCGCAGGGAGGTGTCCTTCACGTCCGAGGCCTTCTCGCCGAAGATGGCGCGCAGCAGCTTCTCTTCCGGCGTCAGCTGGGTCTCGCCCTTGGGCGTGACCTTGCCGACGAGGATGTCGCCAGCGCGCACCTCGGCACCGATATAGACGATGCCGGCCTCGTCGAGCTTGGACAGGGCCGCCTCGCCGACATTGGGGATATCACCGGAGATCTCTTCCGGCCCCAGCTTGGTATCGCGGGCGACGCAGGTCAGCTCTTCGATATGAATGGTGGTGTAGCGATCTTCCTGCACAACGCGCTCGGAGATGAGGATGGAGTCCTCGAAGTTGTAGCCATGCCAGGGCATGAAGGCCACCAGCATGTTCTGGCCCAGCGCCAGTTCACCGAGATCGGTGGACGGGCCGTCGGCAAGCACGTCGCCGCGGGCGATGACGTCACCCGGATGCACCAGCGGGCGCTGGTTGATGCAGGTATTCTGATTGGAGCGGGTGTACTTGGTCAGGTTGTAGATATCCACGCCCGGCTCGCCCGGCACGGTCTCGGCATCGTTGACACGCACCACGATACGGCCGGCATCGACGGAGTCCACCACGCCGCCACGCCGGGCGACCACGGTGACGCCGGAATCGATGGCCACGGTGCGCTCCATGCCGGTACCGACGACGGGTTTCTCCGCCTTCAGCGTCGGCACCGCCTGGCGCTGCATGTTGGAGCCCATCAGCGCGCGGTTGGCGTCGTCGTGCTCGAGGAAGGGGATCAGCGAGGCGGCCACGGAGACGATCTGCTTGGGCGAGACGTCCATGAAATCCACGTCCTCGGGTTTGGAGAGCGTGAATTCATTGAGATGGCGGCTCGGCACCCACTCGTCGGTGAGGCGACCACGGCTGTCCACCGCGGCATTGGCCTGGGCGATGACGTGCTCACCCTCGTCGATGGCGGAAAGGTACACGATCTCGTCGGTGAGCTTGCCCTTGTTGACGCGGCGGTACGGCGTTTCGAGGAAGCCGTAGCGGTTGGCGCGGGCGTACACGGCCAGCGAGTTGATGAGGCCGATGTTCGGACCTTCCGGCGTCTCGATGGGGCAGACGCGACCATAGTGTGTGGGGTGCACGTCGCGCACTTCGAAACCGGCACGTTCACGGGTCAGGCCACCCGGGCCGAGCGCCGAGACGCGGCGTTTGTGGGTGACTTCCGACAGCGGATTGTTCTGGTCCATGAACTGCGAGAGCTGCGAGGAGCCGAAGAACTCCTTGATCGCCGCGGATACCGGCTTGGCGTTGATCATCTCCTGCGGCATCAGGTTGTCCGACTCCGCCAGGCTGAGGCGCTCCTTGACGGCGCGCTCGACGCGCACCAGGCCGACACGGAACTGGTTCTCTGCCATCTCGCCCACGGAGCGGATGCGGCGGTTGCCCAGGTGGTCGATATCGTCCACGGTGCCGTGGCCGTTGCGGATGTCGATGAGCACGCGGATAACATCGAGGATGTCTTCCTTCGACAGCACGCCCTCGCCTTCCACTTCCTTGCGGCCGACACGGCGGTTGAACTTCATGCGGCCCACGGCCGACAGGTCATAGCGATCCGGAGTGAAGAACAGGTTGTTGAACAGGTTCTCCGCGGCCTCCTTGGTGGGCGGCTCGCCCGGGCGCATCATGCGGTAGATCTCCACCTGCGCTTCCAGCTGGTTGGTGGTCGGATCGGCGCGCAGGGTATCGGAAATGAAGGCGCCGCGGTCGAGATCGTTGGTAAAGATGCACTGGAACTTCTTCACCTTGTGGGCGCGCAGGGCCTCGAGGACTTCCTCGGTGATCTCGTCGTTGGCATTGGCAATGATCTCACCGGTGGACTCGTCGATGATATTGTGTGCCAGCACCTTACCGACGACGTACTCGTCGGGCACGTCCAGGGTCTTGACACCGGTCTTCTCGATCTCACGGATGTGGCGCGCGGTAATGCGGCGACCTTCCTCGACGATGAGCTTGCCCTTGATCTTGATATCGAAGGTGGCGGTCTCGCCGCGCAGGCGTTCCGGCACCAGTTTCATCGTGACGCCGTCCTTGCCAAGGGTGAAATCGATCATCTCGAAGAAGATCTGCAGGATTTCCTCGGTATCCAGACCCAGCGCACGCAGCAGAATGGTGGCCGGCAGCTTGCGGCGACGGTCGATGCGCGTATAGAGCAGATCCTTGGGGTCGAACTCGAAATCGAGCCAGGAACCGCGATAGGGGATCACGCGGGCGTTGAACAGCAACTTGCCCGAGGAATGCGTCTTGCCACGGTCGTGATCGAAGAATACACCGGGCGAGCGGTGCAACTGCGAGACGATGACGCGCTCGGTACCATTGATGACGAAGGTACCGTTTTCGGTCATCAGGGGAATTTCACCCAGATAGACTTCCTGCTCGCGCACGTCCTTGACGGTCTGGCCACCCGATTCCTTGTCGTAGATGACCAGGCGTACCTGAACGCGCAGGGGTGCGGCGTAGGTGACG
>Ga0256830_1002726_pt1 | contig 11439 bp, 11 predicted proteins | sample 128326metaG_FD_190537 | JGI IMG/M metagenome (GOLD analysis project Ga0256830, IMG submission 190537) | Hydrothermal vent microbial communities from Lau Basin, Pacific Ocean - 128-326 | ecosystem: Environmental > Aquatic > Marine > Hydrothermal vents | place: Pacific Ocean: Lau Basin | collected...
ACAATTTTCAGTTTAGAGAAAAGAGAAGATGCTGCTCTGGTGCCGGGGTTGCAGAGAGGCACTGCGCCGGCCTTGAGAGCCGGTGCCCGTTTTGGGCTCCTGGGTTCAAGTCCCAGCCCCGGCGTGTCACCTTTTGGCTAAACACCATTTTCACGTTGTTTGGTATACTTATAACCGTCTGCACCACCAAGTTACAAACATTTTAAATGAGTTGAAATTTGCCAAGAGATAGGACCCATATTACGAGGTTTACGGAGAAGACCATCCACTGGTTTTTATACATGGTGCTTGGTCAGATCACGAGATATGGAGGCCTCAAATAGAGCATTTCTCTGGAAGCTACAAGATTATTGCATGCGATTTCAGGGGACGTGGAAAAACAAGTAAGTCTGAGTTCGTAGAGTATTCTTTAGAATTTTTGCGGATGATCTTAAAGCTCTCCTCAAGGCCCTATCCATAGAAAAAACGATTGTAAAATCCATACTTTTTTCGGTTCTGGTTATTAGTACATACTTCATTTCGTTCATTTTTACAACTGAAAAATTAGTTGTAGCATTCTAGTAGCCTCAAAAAAACCTTCAAAACTCACCTTATCCTTCCACAGCTTTCCGTGTTTTCTTCCTACTGTTATTTAATTCTTCTTAAGGGGCATCGTTGAGGAACTTTGAGAAGCTTCATGAATGGACCCCAGTGGGTATATCGACAATTGGGTGCTCTCTCTTAGAAAACAGCATGATGTAAACTTTGATGATCTCTATGTCCAGAAAATGTTCTACGTTATACACCATATTTTTATTAAAGTTCAGAGTTTTTTCTCGTTGCATACCCCTGAAACTGTAGATGCAGTAGGACAGTAGTATATCATGTGTGTACAGATACGTTGATATTTGACAGATTGCAAAAGAGCCGGAAGAGTGTGGAATTATGGAAGAGGTCTCAAATGGTCTTCTTATTTCAAAGGAATAGAATGAAGATTGAAGTGAGCGAGGTCGCCTTTGTAAGTTGTTGACATCACCACCTCTTTGTTTTTCACATTTTTAACATCTCTTCTACTTTTGATAGAGCTTCAACATACTTAATAAGACCTGTCTGATGTGTGCTTACTCGAGGAGCGTTAAAAGCTGGTAGGATATACGGACTCTTATAACCTCGTAGCCGTGCTTGATTCTTATGTGGTTATTCAATCTGTTTTGGAAAAGAAGGGCAATGAGAAGCATGTGCAGCGATTCCCCACTGAAAACCTAAATAACAACTTTACTAGGAAATCCCTATGGGGGTTCAAAATTCACCACCTACCATTAAAAGGATGAAAAGCATAATAGCAGGTGAATGTGATGGCAAACCCAAAAGGTGGATGAGTCATCTCTGAGAATATCTCTCCCACATGCCGAAGATGTCACAAGAGTGGTACCAATGGGGTCAGAGAATTGTAGAGGAATTTGTAGAGAAGGACACTGAAAGATCCTATTAAAGGTTAAGGAAGGCTGGTTTCTGATTTTGAATATGAAGACAAAAGTACTGTCGTGTCGAGTTAGAAAATTTGCGTTAACTGGGTTAAGACAATTCACTCCCATTGGTAGATTACACCATTGTATAATCAGTGAGCCGGGAAAACAAAAATCAGTGTTGATCTGAACAGCCATCCTCAGTTCGTATCCGTTGAGCATGTAGCTCGTCACCTTCCCTGACACAAAATCAGCTTCCACCTGTCTTAATTCACGTTCGGCTCATATTTTTACGCAAAGATGCGCAACTAAATTTTTAATTATGCGTAGAAAAAACGAAAATGGCATGATTAAAATACGTATTCACGGTAGAGGTGGACAGGGTGTAGTAATTGCATCTAAAATTCTTGTAGCAGCAGCAGTATTTGAAGGGAAGCACGGGAATGCAATTCCCGATTTCACTTTCGAACGAAGAGGAGCACCAGTTAAGGCCTTTGTGAGGATCTCTGATGAATATATAATGGAGAAAACACAAGTATATGAGCCCAATCATTTAATTGTATTCGACCGCAGTATCAAGACAGTTGTTAATTTTTATGAGGGCATAGAGAATGGTTGCACCCTCATTATAAACTCTCCTAACCCTATTACAGACTTTCCTGAAAGAATTGACACCATTGGTTATGTAGATGCAAGCAAAATCGCGATTCCGCTGTTTGGATCACCTGTCGTCAATACGTGTATGCTGGGGGCATTCACAAAAACAACAAATTTAGTATCTCTTGATTCCGTTATATATGGAATAAGTGAAGTACTTGAAAACCTGGATGATGAAACTTTGGAGAAAAACATTCAGGCCGCGAAAACGGGATTTATAGGGACCAACATCGTTAGAAAGGGTGATTGATGTGGAAGAATATAATGACTGGATCGCTCCCATTGGGAGGACATTGTACATCATCAATACAGGCGAGTGGAGATATCAAAGACCGGAACGAGATCACAAAAAGTGTAAAAAATGTGGCGCCTGCTTCATATTTTGTCCAACCGGGTCGGTTTTCGTGGAGAGTAGTAGATATGAAACGGATTACGAATACTGCAAAGGATGCGGCATCTGTGCAAGAGAATGTAGGGCTGGTGCGATTTTAATGGTTGAGGAGGTTACAAAATGATCAAAGTTGTAGATGGTAATCAAGCGGCTGCTTATGGAGTTAAGCTCTCAAAACCTGATATAATAGCAACATACCCTATTACACCACAGACACCTCTTGTAGAGTATCTCGCTACCATGGTGGCAAGGAAAGAGCTTGACGCCGAGATGGTCGAGGTGGAATCCGAGCATTCAGCACTAAGCGCCCTCCATGGTGCTGCGCTGGCAGGAGCGAGAACGTTTACAGCCACCTCCAGCCAAGGTTTAGCTTTAATGTACGAACCTTATTTCAGGACATCAACACTAAGGCTTCCTGTTGTTATGTGTATAGTAACGAGGGAGATGATTTCTCCCCAGACAGTGTGGAGCGGTCATCAGGATGCAATAACTGTTAGGGACGCTGGATGGATTCAGATTTTTGTGGAGCGCAACCAAGAGGTATTAGACGCCATTATACAGGCCTACCGTCTTGCAGAGGATAAGAGAGTGATGCTGCCAGTTAATGTGTGCTTGGATGGGTTTTACCTATCACACCTGATAGAAAGGGTGGAAATTCCAGAGCAGAAAGATGTTGATGAATTTCTACCCCCGCTGGAGTTAAATCATATCAAATTAGACCCAGATGACCCTATATCCGTAGACCCATTGACTCCAGGAAATTTACTCACCCATTACAGAAAAAAACATATCGAGGGACTCGAAAATGCCAAGGATATTATCGAGCGTATAGATGCAGAATTTGGTCAGGTTTTTGGCAGATATTACCACGGAAAAGTTGAACCCTATCTTATGCAGGATGCCAATATTGCATTAGTTGCCATGGGCAGCATGACTGGAGCAGCCAGAATCGTCGTCAATGAAGCAAGAAAAATGGGGTTAAAAGTTGGACTTATTAAGCTCAGGATGTTCAGACCTTTTCCAAAAGAAGAATTAAGAGAATTATTAAAAGATGTTGACGTGGTAGGTGTTATAGACAAAAATGTATCCTTTGGCTTTTCTTCGGGTACGGTATTCTACGAGCTCAAATCTGCCCTATTCAGTTATCATGAGCCACTGATGGTGAATTTTATAGCTGGTTTGGGAGGGGCAGACATAACTAAAGATTATTTAAGATTTATAATTAATTATTTAGAAAAAATACGCCAGTCACAAAAAGTCGGGAGGGAAGTTGTGTGGATGGACATAGACAGGGAGGTATAATGAAATCCATTGACAAGCTTAAATGGTTGCTGACTGAGAGGCATTCCATAAAAAATGCCGAAACTGAGGTTCGTGATAGAGAAGATTTACTTTCACCAGGAATTTCAGCCTGTCTGGGCTGTGGTGCTGAATTGGGGTTAAGGATCGCACTAAAAGTGCTCGGTAGAAACACAGTACTCGCCATACCCCCAGGATGTATGGGTGGTGTGGGAGTGGTTGGGTATGGTCCGACGACTGGGGCGAAAATACCCGTATTTTTCCCCCTTCTCGACAACATAGCCTCAATGCTTTCAGGCATTAAAAGACAATACAACAGGAAAGGCAAAAAGGTACATGTTTTAGCTTATGCTGGGGATGGTGGAACGGCAGATGTAGGTTTCCAAAGCCTTTCAGGGGCAGCGGAGAGAGGTGAAAGTATAATATACATATGTTATGATAATGAAGGGTACATGAATACAGGAATTCAAAGGAGCGGGACGACACCGTACAAAGCGTGGACAACGACGACGCCAGTCAGCAACTCGTATAGAGGGAAGCCGCAGGCAAACAAATACATGGCTCTGATTATGGCGATGCACGAATTGCCTTATGTGGCAACGGCGAGCATAGCATACGTAGAAGATTACATTAATAAACTTAAGAAGGCTGCGGAGGTTGAGGATGGCCTCTCGTACATCCACCTTTTTACTCCATGCCCTGTCGGATGGAAGTTCCCTCCTGATAAAACCATTGAGGTTGCCAGACTGGCTGTTGAGACAAATTTCTTCCCGTTGTGGGAAGCAGAATATGGAAAGATACGGTTTACTAAAAGGATATGGTTTAAGAAACCAGTAAAAGACTATTTGAAGGCTGTGGGCAAATACTCTCATCTCACAGAGGACGAAATAAGAGAGATACAGCAGGTTGTTGATAACAGGTACAGGTTACTTAAGTCACTTGCCAAGTGATGATGTAAGTTTGACCAGAGGGGTGAAAAAATATGCCGAGAAGTACGGAAAAGGATCTGAAAGCCATGTGGAACATATGCAGGGATTTCTATTTCAAATGGCGTGAGGCTGTCAGAGACGAATTCGGAGAGGATTCGGCAAAAAAACTGGTAGAAAAATTCTGGGAAAAGGTTGGGCAGGGAACTGCAAAATTATATCTCGAGTATGACGTAGCGAGACCGGGAGATTTAAAAAGTATTGCTAGGGCCATTCAAATAAGCAGTCAGATTATGGGTGAGAATGTCGAAATAGAAGAGTGTGAGGAAGGAGTTATCGTAAGGCATACTCACTGTCCTTGGTGGGATTGGTACAAACGAATGAACCTCGAAGATGAAGATCAATTGGGCTGTGATATATGGTTTAGGACTACAGTAAGAAACATTGACCCTAAAGCAGATGTGTTTACGACGAAGTCCTTCAGCAAGGGACATGATGTATGTGAGAGACTTATCTATTTTAAAGAGTGACAAGTGGCATATGATATTTAGAGATACCGTCCGGAAATATTATATTTAACATGGCTAATTTTTAAAAATATATGGGGAGAAACAAAGTGCCTTACAGGAGGCTGAACACGACGATATCTGTGGAATGCTTAGAGATTCTCGAAAAATACAAAAAAGAATACGGAAGCCAAAGAGCTGTAATTGAAAGAGCACTGAAACTACTTGATAGCATGAAAAATCCCCAGTTGACCGCTAACAGAGACATTCTATGGGTACAGCTTAGAGATGCTGTGGATCAGGTTGCCATTAGTAAAAGGATGCTGGCCCATTTAATGGGTGGAGATGTGGAATTAGCTCTCATCGATAACGCATCCCAGTACCTTATTACTTGGTATTTGGGGAGACCCATCGAAGAGGTAACGATTGACCAGGTGGTAAACGCCATAAAGGCAATATATGTGGCAACAAACGTTTTCAGACGTATTGATGTGATACATTCGAATGATCACTCACACGTTCAGATGATATTCTGGCACACGATGGATAAGAGAGTCTCAGAATTCTGTGCAAAATATTTCAAAAATTTTTTTGAAAATGTAATGAATTGTAGAGTAGTATATTATACGCAAAACATAAGTTTTACACTACACATTGAAAAACCTTAAATTTTAAAATTATATCTAATTAATGGGAAAATTATAATAGGCAAGAAAGTTGAAACTATCTTACGTATTCTTGCGTACGCATATTTTTATCTTTACGTAATAATTATTGAAAATCAAGGAAATCGGAGGGATGTTCATGTCTGCACTGAAACACCTTTTTGAACCCATCAGAATAGGGAAATATGAGTCAAGAAATAGAGTGAAGTACGCTGCATGTTCTGTTTCGAACTTCAATAACCCTGACGGTACAGTTTCCGAAAGGGAAATTGGAAGAATGAAGGTGGTTGCAAAAACAGGATGTGGGATAATAACCAATCAGGGAGCTTATCCAGATCGGGAAGGATACGGAAAAGGTTATCTCAGACAGCTTGCGCTTTATGATGATCGGTTCATACCGGGTTTAAAGAAAGTTGCAGAATTAATCCACAAAGAGGGTGCTATTGCCATACAGCAGATATTGCATGCCGGAAGATATGGTGGTTTTGATACGGGAGTGGCATTACAACCTTCAGACGTTCCTCAAAAATTAAGGCATTACAGACCAGTCAGGGAAATGTCTAAGGATGAAATAAAAAAAGTAATAATTGACCACGCTGAGGCTGCGAGAAGGGCTGTAGAGGCAGGATTTGATGGTGTCGAAATTACAGCATTCCAAGGGTACCTCCTAGCAAATTTTCTTTCACCGTTCACCAATAGAAGGACTGACGAATATGGCGGGGACATCGAGGGCCGCTGCAGGTTTATGGTTGAAACTATAGAGACCATCAGAGATAAAATCGGCAAGGATAAACTCATTTCTGTAAGATTAAATGGAACAGAACTTCTGGACGAGGTTGGAGGAAGTTCAGAGGAGGAATGCATAGAATATATGAAAATCGCCGAAAAAGCTGGAGTCGATATTATAAGCATAGTGGTGGGGTGGCACGAGTCTTCAAAGGGGGCTCTGGGAAGGGACTTGCCAACAACTCAGTGGCTGTACCTTGCAGAGCGGGCAAAAAAGCATCTTAAAGTACCAATTGCATTTGGTCCACGCTTTGGAGACCCCAGACTTGCATATAAAGCTATTGCTGACGGCGTAATAGATTTGTGGGAAATCTGCAGACCTGCTTTGGCTGATCCTGAAATCCTCTATAAAGCGAAAGAAGGGAGATTCGAAGATGTAAAACCGTGTTTAGGTGGGTTAATGTGTTTATCCACCATGTTTCACGATTTGCCCTACATTTGCACCGTCAACCCAAGACTCGGCCATGAACACGAACCTGAATACGAAATTAGACCGGCAGTTAGAAAGAAAAAAGTGATTGTTGTCGGAGGGGGTCCAGCTGGATTAGAATGCGCAATAACTGCTGCGAGAAGAGGTCATGAAGTAATAGTGTATGAAAAGGAGAGTCAGTTAGGTGGGCAACTTGTTGCAGCATCAAAAGAAATCGGAGGAGGATACGTTTTCCAGGATTTAGTAAGGTACTATGAGACCCAATTAAATAAATTGGGTGTTAAAGTTCTTAAAGGAACTGAGGCGACACCAGAATTGATTAGTAAGGAGAAGCCAGATGTTCTGGTTATTGCAACCGGTGCAACAATCAGTAAAGAGTTTGAGGAAATTAATGGAGTTCAGGTGTTTACTGCACTGGAAATTTTGAAAAGAGAGATAGACCCAGGAGAGAACATCATTGTAATCTCGGGAGAGAGGGCAGGACTGGTCGCAGCGGAGTATTTGGCTAAAAAAGGTAAGAATGTAACAATTGTTGAAAGTGGCAAGAAGATCGCAACAGACGTTATCCCTACATTTAAATGGAGGCATAAACTCTGGATAAAAGAGCTGGGCATTAGAGTAATAACTGAAGCAAAACTCAGAAAAATCAAAGAAGGGATGGCAGTCATCGAAGCTCCGCAAGAAACTCTTGAAGTAGATGTAGACGCGATTGTAATAGGCGGTCCAAGGAAACCCATAAGCAAGCACTGGTACTCTTTTGAATTTCTAGCGGATGAAAAATACATAATAGGTGATGCAACACTGCCAAGATCCATAGCGTATGCCATACATGAGGGCTATAAACTTGGAGTTAGAATTTAAATTTTTATTTTCAAAATTCATAGGACTCGGCCTTAATTCCCCAATCATAAAACTGGACAGAGTAAGACTTGCACTTCTAAAGTAGAAGATAGGAAATCCAAATGTAACTTTGAGAGGGTTCAGCAGAATTTTGAAGGAGAAATATGGCATAACGCTTAGCCACACCAGAATCATAGAAATTTTGAACGAAGTGAGGAAGAAATGAATAATGAGAGAAATTGTAATTCCTAACGAGAACTACTTCATCTTTGTCTTTATGGAAATCAGACTCAACGACCAGAACATGTCTGAATGGAGGAGAGCATACAACTATCTGATTTCAATCGTCGAACGTGGCATGTTTCTCGCCTCAGACGGGCGTTTACGTGTGGAAGGTGTTTGTAGCTTTCAGGAAGTAACCATGTGGCTTCACAATTTTGTGGAGAAGCATTGAAGGTTTATTAAGGATATAAGCTTGATGATAGTTCTACAGACCCTGAAGTTCAGCTTCTCGCTAAAGCTGTTTAAAATTGAAAGACATCATCGCACTTCTGAAAGTCCTTCAGAACCATACTTTTGAGGCCTGTTTTCACCAGAAATCTACACTCTAAGATCCTCTGTAAGTGGTTGATTCGCTACTGCAGGGGATAATACGCAATTATGCGTAATAAACTACATATCTATGCGTAATACCAAACATACATCAAAAATAATGAAAAAAGGGGGTGATATGGATGGAAATTTTGGGACTCCCACTCGATAGCGCTTTGGACATTTTTGTATTTCCAGGCATCATATTGATTTTGATGGTGTGGTATTGTTGGAGGATCTATCAAAGAGAGATAAGAGGGGTGGGTTGACGATGATTGCCGGAATAGGTTTATCGATTTTTATAATATATTTAATATTCATGGTAGGAATTGGTATTTACACATCAAGATTTCAAAAAACAACTGAGGACTTCTGGGTTGCTGGTAGAAAATTTGGTCCCATCACTTTAGCTATCGCGATTATGGCATCAATTATGCATGGCGGATCTATTCTCAGCGGATTGGCGTATGCAGCAAAGTTTGGCGGTCCAGCAATACTACCGTTCACCAGCTTTTCCTTGGGTTTTCTTATAGTTCTCGTAATTTTCGCTAGAAAATTGAGGATCCTAGCAGGATATACACTTCCGGATTACATGAGAGCCAGGTTTGACAGTCTATTTTTGCAGGGATTCAGTGGCATCGTTGTTGCTGTTGCCAGCACGATATACTTAATTGGTCAAATGAAAGCTATGGGTTTAGTTTTATCGGCTATGACTGGATGGGACTATACTCTGAGTCTGTTGATCGGTGCGGCCATATTCATATTCTACACTGTTTTGGGCGGTCTATTAGCAGTTGTCTGGACAAATATAGCCCAGTTCGTCTTTATGTGGGTTGGACTCGTTATCCTGTTACCTGTGGCCTTTAACTCCGTTGGTGGATGGTATGCGGTTCTGGATAAGGTTGAACAGGTTGCTCCCGGCTGGACGTCATTTACAGGAGTTTCATGGACAGTGACTTTTCTAATTTCATGGTATGTCGTCTGGTTGCTGGCATATTCAACAAGAATAGAGTTCGTGACCAAATTATATGCTGCAAAGGACGAATTCACCGCCAGATTTTCTTTACCCATTGCGCTCGCCATGATACTGGTATTCCTTCTTTACGGTAATTTATACTTGGGTGCGGTTGCAAGAATACTCGTTTGGGAAGGGATCTCTGCCCCTGATCAGGCATTTACCGCATTAGTCAACCAACTGATGGGTCCTAATTCCATTGGGGCAGCATTAGCTCTGGCCGGAATTGCTGCTGGAGCCATGTCAACCACTGACTCTCTGTTGTTAATGGCAGGTGCAGGGGTAGCCCATGATCTCATCAGAAAATGTTACATGGAGCCCAAGGGTGTAAGGAAATCTGAAACATTTTACGTTGCTATTTCGAGAGCTGTTATCCTTCTGGTCGGAATAGTGGCGCTTTTCGGAGCGCTTAGCACTCCTCAGATGATTCTTACAATCGTGTCATATGCAGTTTCATTGATAGGAGTTACATTCTTTGCACCATTGGTCTTCGGACTTACGTGGGATAAGGTGTCAAAAGAGGCGGCTATTATTTCATCAGTTCTTGGGTTCGCTACGACTGCATTATGGATCGTGTTGACAATCAGCGGAGTCACATGGGTCAAAATAGTCCACCCAGTATTACCGGGGCTTGTAGTATCTGTGCTATCAATAATCATTTTAACTCCTTTAACACAAAAAGTCTCTACAGAGAATTTAGCATTATTTTTCCCAGAGAAATATTCAATAAATAAATAATTATTATATTATTTTATTAATATTGAATTTAATACTTTTTACAATCATTTTATATAAATATAAAAATATAGTAAAATGTCCAAAAAATGCAGTAAGATTCCGATATTTTTTCAGTCTGTTAGAGCTAAATATCACAGTAGAATATTATGTCAAGAAAATAAGAATGATATAAAATCAAAATATCTTCTATTTAAGCCTTATCAGTTATTGTGACTCATTGATGGTGAACAATCGGCCAAAAAGCAAACAGTGTCAACAGTTCGATAAGACACTGTCAAGAATAACATTAAAAAATAAAAAATAAGAATAAAACACATAGAACCCTCAATCTGGCAAATAATCAAAGAAATCAAAGCCAAAAAAGTCTTTCGGAGGAACAAGAGAAAAATAGAGTTAAAAATCCTCTCAGCCATACTCTACTTCCACGGACTCTCTTTAAGGAAAGCGAGCAAATTCATCTCCCTTTTCCAGAAAATAAGCCATGAATGAATCAGAATATACTACCACAGAATTAAACGAATTCTAAAGCCTCCTGAAAGGAAGAAAAGAAGATTAATAGCAATAGACGAAACCAAACTAAAGCTGGAAAACAAACATATCTTCGTCTGGAGTGCGATAGATACTGATACTAAAGAATGCTTAGCTGTATGGGCAACAGAAGGGAGATCGAGTTTTCATGCCTATGCTTTCCTTAAAGAAGTTCTCAGATACTGCGAGAATAAACCTGAAATCATTGTAGACAGAGGGCCATGGTATCTCTGGGCTCTGAAAAGAATGGGATTGAAGTACAGGTATGAAACCTTTGGAAAGAGAAATGCTGTAGAGGGGTTCTTTTCTCTGCTTAAGGGAAGAACTAAAAGGTTCTTTAACAGGTTTCCGTTTAACAGTTCCTTTGATTCTGTGCAGAGCTGGTTAGAGAGTTTTGTTACCATTTATAATGGGGAGGGGTTATTTTGACAGTCCCCCCACCACAAAATCGAGTAAAAATATTATATATTTATTAATTTCACTTCAAAAAACTTTAGTTATTGACTAAACTATTTAGTCGTCAGCTAAATTTTTTGATCACTGACTAAAGTACTTTGAGTACTCTGATTACTTAAAAAATTAATATAAGGCAAGAATTGTTTACTTCTCCAAAATAAGCTTT
>Ga0256830_1002727_pt1 | contig 11439 bp, 11 predicted proteins | sample 128326metaG_FD_190537 | JGI IMG/M metagenome (GOLD analysis project Ga0256830, IMG submission 190537) | Hydrothermal vent microbial communities from Lau Basin, Pacific Ocean - 128-326 | ecosystem: Environmental > Aquatic > Marine > Hydrothermal vents | place: Pacific Ocean: Lau Basin | collected...
CGCCGCCTCCAGGCCCACGAACAGGGCCCGGGCCACGATGGCGTGGCCGATGTTGAGCTCCACGATCTCCGGGATCGCCGCCACCGCCTGCACGTCGCCGTAGTTGAGGCCGTGGCCGGCGTTCACTTGCAGGCCCGCCGCCGCCCCCGCCGCCACTGCCGCGCGGATGCGGTCCAGCTCCGCCGCCCGGGCCGCCTCGTCCGGGGCGTCCGAGTAGCGGCCGGTGTGGATCTCGATCACCGGCGCCCCGGCCCGGGCCGCCGCCTCCACCTGGCGGGGCTCCGGGTCCACGAACAGGGACACCCGCAGCCCGGCCTCCCCCAGCCGGGCGCAGGCGGCGGAGACCTGGGCGAGCTGGCCGGCCACGTCCAGTCCCCCCTCGGTGGTGAGCTCCTGGCGTCGCTCCGGCACCAGGCAGCAGTCCCGGGGCCGCAGGCGGCAGGCGAGGTCCAGCATCTCCTCCGTGATGGCCATCTCCAGGTTCATCTTGGTGGCCAGGGCCTCCCGCAGCCGCCAGACATCGGCGTCCTGGATGTGGCGGCGGTCCTCCCGCAGGTGCATGGTGATGCCGTCCGCGCCGCCCCGCTCGGCGGCCCGGGCCGCCTCCAGCAGGTCCGGGTAGGGGGTGCCCCGGGCCTGGCGGATGGTGGCCACGTGGTCGATGTTGACCCCGAGCAGCAGGGGGGCGCTGCTCACGGCCCCGCCTCCTCCGCCCCCCGGCGCAGGGCGTGCAGGCGGCGGAACAGCACCCGGCTGTGCAGGGGCCGGCCGTCCAGCTGGACCGCCAGGACGCCCCGCATCAGCCGCTTGGCCTCTCCCAGGACCTCCGGGTCGTCCAGCCGGTCCGCCCCCAGGGCCAGCAGGGTGCGCCCGTGCACCAGCAGGCCCTGGCCTCCCGCCCCGTTGACCCGGACCGGTCCCCGCTCCGGCTCGTAGCGGTACAGGGCCTCCGCCTCCAGGGGCCCGCCGCCGGCGGCCCGGTCCAGCACCAGGGCATACCCCAGCTCCGCCAGCAGGCGCTTCTCGAACAGCCGCAGGGGGGCCTCGCCGGCCCCGGCCTGGGCCAGGGTCTCCAGGGCCGCCTCGTAGGCGCCGAACAGGCCCTCGTGGGCGTCGTGGCGGTGGAGCAGGCGCAGCAGCAGCTCGTTGACGTAGAAGCCGCAATAGAGGGCGTCCCCCCGCAGGGGATGGGCGGGCCCCGCCCCCTCGGCACCGGTCACCACCCCCAGCTCGCCGCGCCCGGACCAGCTCAGGCGCAGGGGCAGGAAGGGCAGCAGCAGGCCCGCCAGGGGCGACTTGCGCCGCTTGGCCCCCTTGGCCAGCAGCCCCAGCCGGCCGTGGCGGCGGCTGAACACCTCCACCAGCAGGCTGGTCTCCCGGTAGGGCCGGGCGTGGAGGACGTAGGCCGGCTCCTGTTCCACCCGCACCGTCACGGCTCCCAGTAGCCCAGGGCGCGCAACGCCTGGGGGTTGTCGGTCCAGTCCTCCCGCACCTTGACCCAGATCTCCAGGAAGACCTTGACGCCGAAATAGTCCTCCAGGCTGCGCCGCGCGGCGGTGCCGATGCGCTTGAGACGCTCGCCCCCCTTGCCGATGACGATGGCCTTCTGCCCCGGCTTCTCCACCAGCACCACCACCCCCACGGACAACAGGCCCGGCTTGCGCTCGAAGCGCTCCACCACCACCGCGGTGACGTAGGGCAGCTCCTGTCCCAGTTGCTGGAAGAGCTGCTCGCGCACGAACTCGGCGGCCATGAAACGGTCGCTGCGGTCGGTGAGCTGGTCCGGCGGGAACCCCGGCGGCGACTCCGGCAGGTGGGCGACGACGCGCTCCAGCAGCAGGGGCACCTGGGCGCCGGTGCGGGCGGACACGGGCACGATCTCCACGAAGTCCGCCTTGCCGCGCACATCGTCGATCAGCGGCAGCAGGTCCTCCCGCCGCGCCAGCCGGTCGATCATGTTGATGACCAGCATGACGGGGGTGCGCCGCGCCCGGGCCAGGGCCAGGGCCCGGTCGTCGCCGGCCTGCCAGCCCAGGGCGGTGATCACCAGCAGGATCAGGTCCACCCCCTCCAGGCTGGCCTCGGCGGTGCGGTTCATGAGGGCGTTGATCTGGCGCCGGCGGGCGGCGTGCACGCCGGGGGTGTCCACGAAGATGATCTGGTGGTCGGGCCCGGTCTTGATGCCCAGGATGCGGTTGCGGGTGGTCTGGGGCTTGCGCGAGGTGATGCTGATCTTGCGGCCCAGCATGGCGTTGAGCAGGGTGGACTTGCCCACGTTGGGCCGCCCCAGCAGGGTGACGAAGCCGCAGCGGAAGGCCGCCTCAGCCATGCCCGCCCTCCAGGGCCGCCAGCGCCTCGGCGGCGGCGGCCTGCTCCGCCTGGCGCCGGCTGCTGCCCCGGGCCCGCCGGGGCGCCGCCAGGCCGCTCACCTCGCAGTCCACGGTGAAGGTCTGCCGGTGGGGCGGCCCCTCCACCTCCACCACCCGGTACACGGGCAGGGGCAAGCCGCGCTTCTGCAGCCACTCCTGCAGCCGGGTCTTGGGATCCTTCACCGGGGTGCCGGCGTCCAAGGCCGCCAGCCGGTCGCCCAGGACCCGCCGGATGAAGTCCCGGGCCGGTGCCAGGCCGGCGTCCAGGTAGAGGGCCCCCATGACCGCCTCCAGGGCGTCCGCCAGGGTGGAACTGCGGCTGAAGCCGCCGCTGCGCAGCTCGCCGGCCCCCATGCGCAGCCAGGCCCCCAGGTCCAGCGCCCGTGCCACCTCGGCCAGGGTCTCCCGCCGCACCAGGCTGGCGCGCATGCGGCTCAGGCGCCCCTCGGGCAGCTCCGGGAAGCGCTCGTACAGGGCCTCGGTGACCACCAGGCCGAGGACGCTGTCGCCGAGAAACTCCAGCCGCTCGTTGTGCCGGCTGCCGTGGCTGCGGTGGGTCAGCGCCAGCTCCAGCAGGGCCGGGTCCCGGAAGCGGTGTCCCAGGACCCGGCGGCCCCAGTCCTGCAGCTCATCGGCCCGCGGGGAGCTCGACATGGTTGTCGAAGTACAGCAGGGCGCTGATGTTGTAGACCAGCGGCACCTCCACCTCGTAGCGGATCCGCAGGATGCGACGGTCGGTCCGCTTCTCGATGCTGAGATCCTGGCGCAGGTCCACCACGTCGGAGGCGTAGTCCACGTAGAGGATGCGGCTCAGCCGGTTGACGATCTCGGCCCGGGTGGCCCGCCCGATGCCCGGCTCCTCCGCCACCACCTCCAGGGCGCGCTGGATCTTGGCGTTGTCCATGTAGGGTGGCAAGAGCTTCATGAACAGCAGGGCGAAGAAGCCGATGAGCACCATCATCCCCAGCAGGCCCCAGAGGGTCCAGCCCCGCTGTCTCGTCACTGGCTGCATGTCATCGTCCCTCGGTGCGGATGGCGGCCCCGCCGGCGGGGCGGGCCGTCAATGGATGAGCGTGCCGATGCGCCCCCAGTTGATCCAGCCGTCACCGGCGGCGTCCAGGCTGAACCAGATCAGGAACGCCTTGCCCACGATCAGGCGGTCGTCCACGAAACCCCAGAAACGGCTGTCGTTGCTGTGGTCCCGGTTGTCGCCCATGACGAAGTACTTGCCCGGCGGCACCTCGAACTCCACCGGCCCCTGGCGGATGCGGTCGTCCAGCAGGATGTCGTGGCGCACCCCGGCCAGGTCCTCTTCCAGCCGCCGGGCGGTCACCCACTGGCCCGGGCCCTCGCGAAAGCGGTAGCTGCCCTTGGGGGTCTGGGGCACGACCTGGCCGTTAATATACAAGGTTTTCTTGGCATAGACGATGCGATCGCCGGGCACGCCCACCACCCGCTTGATGTAGTTGATGGCGGGGTTGTGGGGATAGCGGAAGACCATCACGTCACCGCGCCGCGGGCGGTCGATCTCCCAGATCTTGGTGTTGAGGATGGGCAGCCGCACGCCGTAGGTGTACTTGTTGACCAGGATGAAATCCCCCACCACCAGGCTCGGCAGCATGGACCCCGAGGGGATGCGGAAGGGCTCCACCAGGAAGGCCCGCAGCAGGAACACCACCAGGATGACCGGGAAGAAGGCCCGGGCGTACTCCACCACCACCGCCTCCACCGGGTGACGCGCCGCGCGCCGCGGCCGCCCCCGCAGCCGCGCCACGACCCCCAGGGCGTCCGCCAGCCAGATGCCGCCGGTGACCAGCAGCGCGATGAACATCCAAAAGGTGAAATCCATGAGTTACTCCCCCTTGACGCTGAGCACGGCGAGAAAGGCCTCCTGGGGAATCTCCACCGAGCCGATCTGTTTCATGCGCTTCTTGCCCGCCTTTTGTTTTTCCAGGAGCTTGCGCTTGCGGGTGACGTCGCCGCCGTAGCACTTGGCGGTGACGTTCTTGCGCAGGGCCTTGACCGTCTCCCGGGCGATGATCTTGGAACCGATGGCCGCCTGGATGGCGACGTCGAACATCTGGCGCGGGATGAGCTCGCGCATGCGCTTGGCCAGCTCCCGCCCCCGGGCCTGGGCATTGGAGCGGTGCACGATCACCGACAGGGGATCGACCCGCTCGCCGTTGATGAGGATGTCCAGCTTGCAGACGTCCGCCTCGCGGAACTCCAGGAACTCGTAATCCAGCGAGGCGTAGCCCCGGCTGACCGACTTGAGGCGGTCGTAGAAGTCCAGCACCACCTCGGCGTTGGGCAGCTCGAAGACCAGCATCACCTGGCGGCCGTGGTACTGGATGTCCCGCTGCACGCCGCGCTTCTCCATGCACAGGGTGAGCACCGGGCCGACGTGCTCCTGGGGCGTGAGGATGCGGGCCAGGATGATGGGCTCCCGGATGGCGGCGATGCGCCCCGGGTCCGGCAGCTTGGCGGGGTTGTCCACGGTGAGGGTCTGGCCGTCCCGGGTGACCACCTCGTAGACCACCGTCGGGGCGGTGGTGATGAGATCCAGGCCGTACTCCCGTTCCAGCCGCTCCTGGATGATCTCCATGTGCAGGGTGCCCAGGAAGCCGCAGCGGAAGCCGAAGCCCAGGGCCTGGGAGGTCTCCGGCTCGTAGTGCAGGGAGGCGTCGTTGAGGGCGAGCTTCTCCAGGGCGTCGCGGAAGGCGTCGTAGTCGGCGGCGTTGACCGGGTAGAGGCCGGCGAAGACCTGGGGCTTGACCTCCTCGAAGCCGGGCAGGGGCGCGGCCGCCGGCCGCTTGGCGTGGGTCACCGTGTCCCCCACCCGCGCGCCGCGCACGTCCTTGACCCCGGCGATGAGATAGCCCACCTCGCCGGCGGCCAGCTCCTCCACCGGCTGCTTCTTGGGGGTGAAGATGCCCACCGCCTCCACCAGGTACTCCCGGCCGGTGGCCATCATCAGGATGCGGTCCTTCTTCCGCAGCCGCCCCTGCATGACGCGGATCAGGGAGACGGTGCCCAGGTAGCTGTCGAACCAACTGTCGATGATGAGGGCCTGCAGGGGCGCCGCCCGGTCCCCCTGGGGCGGCGGCAGCTGCCGCACCACCGCCTCCAGCACCTCTTCCACCCCCTGGCCGGTCTTGGCGCTCACCCGCACCGCCTGGGAGGCGTCCAGGCCGATGACCTCCTCGATCTCCCGCGCCACCCGCTCCGGCTCCGCCGCCGGCAGGTCGATCTTGTTGAGCACCGGGATCACCTCCAGGCCCAGGTCGATGGCGGTGTAGCAGTTGGCCACGGTCTGGGCCTCCACCCCCTGGGCGGCGTCCACCACCAGCAGGGCCCCCTCGCAGGCGGTCAGCGAGCGGGACACCTCGTAGGAGAAGTCCACGTGGCCGGGGGTGTCGATGAGGTTGAGGAGGTAACGCCGGCCGTCGCGGGCGGTGTAGGTGAGGCTGACGCTCTGGGCCTTGATGGTGATGCCCCGCTCCCGCTCCAGCTCCATGGAGTCGAGCACCTGGGCCGCCATCTCCCGTTCGCTCAGGCCGCCGCAGTGCTGGATGAAGCGATCCGCCAGGGTGGACTTTCCGTGATCGATGTGGGCGATGATGGAGAAGTTGCGGATCTGCTCGGCTTGCCAGCTCATGGATGCGAAAGGGCCGCCCCGCACTCGGCAGGTGGCATCGGCGGCGACGGGGGGGCTTTATAGCCCAATTCCCGCCGGGGCGGAAGCGCCGCCGCCCTCATGCCTTGGGGCTCAGGACCAGGAACAGGGAGCTGCCGTCCTTGCGCCGCACCAGCAGGGGGACGGCCTCGCCCGCGCGCAGCCGGCGCAGCCGCTTGCGCAGGGCCCGGGCGCTCTTCACCGGCTCGCCCCCCAGCCGCACCACCACGTCGCCGGGCCGCAGGCCGGCGGCGGCGGCCGGGCCGCCCTCCACCCCCACCACCAGCACGCCCTGCTCCACGCCCCGGGCCTTGCGCTCCTGGGGCGTCAGGTCCCGCAGCCGCATGCCCCAGACCGCCTGGGCGGCCGGCCGCTCGCCCCCTTCGCCCCCGCCCCGGCGCCCGGCCAGCGCCTGCTCCTCGGGCAGCTCGCCGATGGTGACGTACAGGGTGCGCGGCTTGCCGTCCCGCAGCACCTTGACCGCCACCCGCTTGCCCACCGGCGTGCTGCCCACCAGGGGCGGCAGGCCGGCGGAATGGGGCACCGGGTGGCCGTCGAACTCCACGATCACGTCGCCCACCTTGAGGTCCGACTTCGCCGCCGGGCTGCCGGCCAGGATGTCCGCCACCAGGGCGCCGCGGGGCTTGTCCATCTTGAAGGCCTTGGCGTGGGCCCGGGTGACGGTCTGGATCACCACCCCCAGCCAGCCCCGGCGCACGTGCCCGTCCCGCTTGAGCTGCTCCGCCACCCGCATGGCCAGGTCGATGGGCACGGCGAAGGACAGGCCCATGAAGCCGCCGGTGCGGCTGTAGATCTGGGCGTTGATGCCCACCACCTCGCCCTTGAGGTTGAACAGCGGCCCGCCGGAGTTGCCCGGGTTGATGGCCACGTCGGTCTGGATGAAGGGCACGTAGGTCTCGTTGGGCAGGCTGCGGCCCTTGGCCGAGACGATGCCGGCGGTGGCGGAGCTGTCGAAGCCGAAGGGGGAACCGATGGCCAGCACCCACTCCCCCACCTTGAGCTTCCCCGGGTCGCCGATGCGCACCACCGGCAGGTCCCGGGCCTCGATCTTGAGCAGGGCCACGTCGCTGCGCCGGTCCATGCCCACCACCTTGGCCTCGTACTCGTCCCGGCTGGTGAGCCGCACCACGATCTCGCTGGCGTTGTCGATGACGTGGGCGGAGGTGAGGATGTCGCCGTCCGCCGAGATGATGAAGCCCGAGCCCAGGGAGCGCACGTCGTACTGGGGGGGCAGGTCCTTGAAGAAGTGGCGGAAGAAGTCGTGGAAGGGGCTGTCCTCCGGCAGGTCCGGGATCTCCAGGCCGCGGGGCATGCGGGGGCGCACCACCTTCTGGGAGGTGCTGATGTTCACCACCGCGGGGCCGTTCTCCTCCACCAGCCGGGTGAAGTCCGGCAGCCCGAACAGGGCGGCGGGGGCCGCCGCCGCGGCCGCGAGCATCCCCAGGGCGGCGGCGCCTGTCAGCAGTCGTTTCATGGAGCGTTATGAGGAAGGCCTGGTGATCGAAAGGGAGCGTTGCCGGGGGCCGGGCGCGGGGCGTGGTGCCGGGCGGAGCGACCGCGTGGGCGGATTATACCCCATCGTCCAGGCGGCGCAGGACGCGGGGCCGGGTGCCCGCCAGCCAGCGCCCCCCCAGCCGCCGCACCAGGAGCAGCCCCAGCGCCAGGCCGGCCAGGGCCCCGGTCAGCACCGGGCCGTCCCCCGTCCCCACCAGGACCCCCGCCAGCCAGGCCCCCGCCAGCAGGGCGCCCAGGGGCAGGAGGTAGACGGCCAGGGACCCCCCCAGGAAGGCCCGCTCCGGCACGCCGATGACCACCCGGTCCCCCGGCGCGGTGCCCAGGCCGTCCCGCGCCGGCAGCAGGCCCCGGCGCGCCCCGAACCAGCGCACCCAGACCCCCGTGCCGCAACCCTCCGCCGCCGCGCAGCCGCCGCAGGCGCTCGCCGGCCGGGTGTCCACCCAGGCCAGGTCGCCTTCCCGGCGCACCACCGTGGCGGTCTGCTCGATCACCGGCGCCCGGTCGACCTCAGGAGGCCGGCTGCAGGGAACGGCCGATGAGGGCCACCGTGTCCGCCGGCACCTCTCCCACCACGGTGATCTGGTAGCCGTCCCGCCGGGTGCCGAAGGCGTGCACCGCCCCCATGCGGGTCACCCCCTCCAGGGCCGGGGGGCCGGCGCCGGCCTTCTGCACGAACACGGACACGCTGGCGATGCCGTCGGAATAGACCAGGTGCTCCACCGGCACCTCCTGCATGGGCAGGTAGCGGGTCACCTGGCTCACCAGCTCGAAACCGGGGGGGGTGCGCCCGGCCCGCCAGCGCCCCCCGCCCCGGGTCGGCGGCGGGTGCTCGTCCGCGCTCCCCTTCCATTCCAGCGCCTCCCTGGGGGTGGCCGGCGCCAGGGCGGCGGGGTCCACCGCGTCGCCCAGGACCAGGTGGGTGAACATGTATTGCTCCACCGCCTCGCCGCCGGCGTCCACCAGGTCCACCTTGAGCAACAGGCCGGTGTCCACGTCCGCCCACAGGCGGTAGCCGTAGCGGTAGCGGTCCCGGGGGTGGATGCGCAGCCCCTGGGCCCGGCGGCCGGCGATCCGGTCCTCCGCCATGAGGGCCAGCCGGTAGTGGCGGCCCAGGCGGTCCGCCTTGCCCGACAGCAGGGCGGGAAAGCCCTGGGCCTCGTCGTGGCGGTACTCGTGCACCCCCATCTTCTTCTTGGGCAGGTAGCACCAGACCTGCTGGTCGTCCCGGATGACCTCCCGGGCCTCGCCGTTGAGGGAGACCAGCCGCTCCCGCACCCCGTCCGGGCCCACCACGTGGACCACCCGCATGGCCTCCACCTGGCCGCCGTGGACGTAGACGAAGACGCCGTCGTAGTTGAGCGCCCGGGCGGCCTGGTTGATGCGCGCCAGCCAGTCCTCGGCGGGACCGGCCAGGGCCGGACTGCCCGCCAGCAGGGCGACGCCGAGAAGGAGGAGACGGACGCTCACGGAAACAACGGGGCTAGCGGGCGCTATCGTAGCTCACGAAGCGGGCATAGGCGCTCAGGCCGTTCATGCCGGAGGCGGCGGTGTACTCGCCGTGCTCCACCAGGTAGGCGTTGAGGACGTCCTCGGACTGGGGCGAGAGGCCGTCCTCCCAGCGGGTCGCCCCGCCGCCGGCCTGGGCCACCTCACCGGCCGATCCCGGACCGGCGGTCCACCAGTCCAGGCCCAGCACCGTCACCGCCGCCACCGAGGCCGCCAGGGCGAGCCCGCCGGCCCAGGGGCGCCAGTGGGGCCGCCGGCGCCGGGCCGCCGGCGCCTCGTGCTCGATGCGCGACCGCACCGCCTCCACCACGGTGACGTCCGCCGCCCCGCCCAGCTCGTTGCGCAGGGCGGCCGCCGCCAGCTGGTAGCGGCGCCAGCGCCCGAGCAGGGCCGGGTCCCGCCGCAGGGCCCCCAGCACCCCCGCCACCTCCGCGTCGGGCAGCTCGCCGTCCATCAGGGCGGACAGCTTCTCTTCGATCTCTGGCATGGTCATCTCTCTAGTCCAGCAAGGGCCGCAGTGCCCGGTCGATGGCCTCCCGCGCCCGGAAGATGCGCGAGCGCACCGTTCCGATGGGGCAGTCCATGGCCTGGGCGATCTCCTCGTAACTCAATCCGTCCAGCTCGCGCAGGGTGATGGCCGTGCGCAGGTCCTCGGGCAGGGCCTCGATGGCCCGGGTGACCGTCTCGGCGATCTCCCGGCTCAGGGCCTGGCCCTCCGGCGAGCCGTGCACCCGCATGGGGGCGCCGTAGTCCGACTGCTCCGCGTCGCCGGCCTCGATGTCCGTCCCGGGCGGCCGCCGGCCCATGGCCACCAGGTGGTTCTTGGCGGTGTTCACCGCGATGCGGTACAGCCAGGTGTAGAAGGCGCTGTCCCCGCGAAAATCCTGGATGGCCCGGTAGGCCTTGATGAAGGCCTCCTGGGTGATATCGGCCACGTCGGCGTGATCGTAAACGAAGCGGGAGACCAGGTTGGCCACCCGGTGCTGGTACTTGGCCACCAGCAGGTCGAAGGCCGACTTGTCGCCCTGCTGGACCCGCTCCACCAGTTCCTGATCCGCCTGCCGCTCAGTCACGTCGCCCAGGTCCGGCCGCACCGAACGGCGAATCGGCCGATCTCAACGGGGTGGACCGCTTGGAGGGTGAAAAGTTCGCCAAAATCAAAGGAATTACTTATTATGGGCGGTGCCGGCGCCGCCGCCCCGGGCGGCGCGCTCCTCCCAGCCACCATAGCACAGGCGTCAGGCCCGTTTCACTCACATGAGCCGCGACCCCACCACGCCGGTCCTCGTCCTCGGCGGCGGCCTGGCCGGCCTCGGCCTGGCCCTGCGCCTGGCGGAGGCCGGCCTGCCGGTCACCGTGCTGGCCAAGCGCGCCCTCACCGAGGGGTCCAGCCTCTATGCCCAGGGGGGCATCGCGGCGGTGCTCGGCGACGACGACACCTTCGACGACCACATCCGCGACACCCTGGAGGCCGGCGCCGGCCTCTGTCACCGCCCCACGGTGGAGTACGTGGTGCGGCACGGGCCGGAGAACATCCAGTGGCTGATCGAGCGGGGGATCCAGTTCTCCCTGCGCCCCGGGGAGGGGGGCACCCGCTACCACCTCACCCGGGAGGGGGGGCACAGCCACCGGCGGGTGATCCACGCCCAGGACGCCACCGGCCGGGCGGTGGAGACCACCCTGGCGGCCCAGGTCCGGGACCATCCCCGCATCACGGTGCTGGAGGACCACATCGCCATCGATCTCATCACCTCCGCCAAGCTGGGCCTGCCCGGCCCGCCCCGCTGCCTGGGGGCCTACGTCCTGGACAAGGGGGCCGGGCGGGTACGGGCGCTGGCCGCCCGGCGGGTGGTGCTGGCCACCGGCGGGGGGTCCAAGGTCTACCTCTACACCTCCAACCCGGACACCTCCACCGGCGACGGCATCGCCATGGCCTGGCGGGCGGGCTGCCGGGTGGCCAACCTGGAGTTCGTCCAGTTCCACCCCACCTGCCTCTACCACCCCCGGGCCAAGTCCTTCCTCATCTCCGAGGCGGTGCGCGGCGAGGGGGGGCGGCTGCTGCTGCCCGACGGCGAGCCCTTCATGCAGCGCCACGACCCCCGTGGCGAGCTGGCCCCCCGGGACGTGGTGGCCCGGGCCATCGACTACGAGATGAAGAAGGGCGGCTTCGACTGCGTCTACCTGGACATCAGCCACAAGCCGGCCCGCTTCATCCAGGAGCACTTCCCCCACATCTACCGCCGCTGCCTGGAGTTCGGCTACGACCTCACCCGGGAGCCGGTGCCGGTGGTGCCGGCGGCCCACTACACCTGCGGCGGGGTGGTCACGGACCTGGCCGGCCGCAGCGACCTG
>Ga0256830_1002728_pt1 | contig 11437 bp, 12 predicted proteins | sample 128326metaG_FD_190537 | JGI IMG/M metagenome (GOLD analysis project Ga0256830, IMG submission 190537) | Hydrothermal vent microbial communities from Lau Basin, Pacific Ocean - 128-326 | ecosystem: Environmental > Aquatic > Marine > Hydrothermal vents | place: Pacific Ocean: Lau Basin | collected...
GATCCTGGATATACCCATGGACAGGCTCTCCAGGATAGTTGAAAGGATAAACAATGAGACAGGGCTGGACGTCGGCTCGACCGGGGACGACTTCAGACGCCCTGTGGAGTGCCTCGGCCCGGTGCGCTGTGAAAACGCTCTCATTGACACTATAGGGATAACGAGGTACTTCATGAGTGAGGAGGGCTATCTTGACGATATCCAGTTCCCAAGATTCCCACACAAGTGCAAAATAAAGATTTCAGGATGCCCCAATGATTGTGCCCGCGGCTCCCATAAGGCAGATATATTCATCGTCGGAGTGTTCAGAGATGCCCCAAAGGTGGACCAGGAAAAGCTGAAGAGGGCAGTAAAAAATGGAGGGGATCTGAGAGAGGTTATGAGGCGATGTCCAGGCGGGGAGGGGACCCTGGGTCTCACAGACGGCGTCCTGGAAATAAATAACGCCTCCTGCCTCCACTGCATGTTCTGCATTAACCGGTTCCCAGGGGCCATAAGGCCTGGAGACGACAGGGGTGCTGCGATTCTGGTGGGGGGCAAATCAAGAGGAAAATACGGCCCTATGCTTCCTAAAGTTCTCATGCCCTTCGTAAAGCCGTCGCCTCCTCACTACAGAGAGATCTTCGATGTCATCGACAAAGTTGTGGATTATTGGGATGAAAATGCCATGAAGAAAGAGCGATTAGGCGACTTCATATACCGGGTGGGTTTTGACAAGGTCCTTGAGGCCGCTGATATTGAAGTAACTCCACAGCATTTGAAGGCTCCCCGCGACAACGCCTACTACCACTGGAAAGCAGAGGAGGTTGTATAGGAGAGAAAAGATGGTAGGTATTGGCGTTCCGGAGCTCATGATCCCGGATGTACTTAGGCGAAACTACGGACGGTGGGAATCCCATGAGGTGGTTAAGCCAGGGGTTCTTAAACACGTCTCTGAGTCGGGGGAGGAATGCTATACTGTCCGGGTTGGCATGCCAAGCAATGCGAGGATAAGTACTAAGACAGTCTTGGCTTTCTGCGATCTTGCCGATGAATATTCAGATGGTTACCTGCGCTTAACTCAGAGACATGCCCTGGAGTTTGTAGGCGTCCCTGTGGAGAAAGTGGACAGTCTGATAAGAGATATCACGGCTATGGGGTATGTTGTCGGTGGATTGGACCGGTCCCTCCATAATATCGTCACCTGTGCAGGATGGTTTCACTGCCAGCTTGGAGCCACAGACCCCCTTTCTCTGGCCCAGAAACTAAATGAGGCCTTCTTTGAAGACTTCGGAGATGAGGCTCTTCCCGCAAAGCTGAAGATATCCATCGCCGCATGCCCGAACAACTGCGGAGAAGGTATCACCGCTGACATCGGCATAATAGGAATCCACAGGGACATCCCCAGGGTAATAAAGGAAAATCTGAAGGAATGTGAGCTTCCCTTAGTGGTATCTATTTGCCCGACCGCCGCCATCAAGCCAAAAAGAGGAGATGGCCTCGTTATAAACCCCGATCGCTGTATGCACTGCGGGTCATGCTACATGACTTGCCCAGCTCTGCCCATAGGAAACGCCGAAACAGACGGCGTGGGTATCTTTGTCGGGGGGAAGGCTGGTACTTCAGGAAATGGCCCTTCTTTTGCAAAACTTGTTGTACCTTACCTCCCCAACCATCCCCCCGACTGGACAGAGGTGGTGAACGAGGTTAAAAAAATAGTCGACGCATGGAGAAAGGATGCCCGTGCGTATGAGCGCATAGCGGATTGGATTGAGCGGATTGGATGGGAGCGCTTCTATAAATTAACGGGTATAGAGATCTCCTCTAAGTCGATGGACAACTTTGTTTTCGCATTAGAGCGTAGCCTAAAAGACAATGTCAGGCTAAGGTGGTGACGTGGGGGTTCTGAAGCTGGCCTGTCCGAACTGTGGATTCGTCATAGAGGAATTCACAGATGAAGAGCTGGCCACCAATCCACGTAAAGCAAAGAGATTGAAGTATCTTAAAAGAAAGCAAAGCTGGCCGTGTGCCAGCTGTGGCAGAGTTCTTATGGGCTATAAAGAATTAAGAGAGGGAGATAGTTAAACTATTTTATTCTTCCTCTAGAGTAATAGCTCCCTCTGGGCAGCTGTCCACTGCTTCTTGGCAGTCGCAACTGTCGCAGCCTTCCTCGTTTATTACATGGGACTTTCCGTCCTCACCTATCTCGAAGACCTCGGGACAGAGGGCCTCACAGGTTCCGCATCCGGTGCATAATGCATAGTCTACTACAGGCACAGCCATTCTTTGTCCTCCTTTTTTTCAGACCCTTCAGCCATTCATGATAAATAAATCTTACGCAGGGATCATACATTACTCATTGATTATCCTCTGGGGATGCGTGTATATATTCATCCCCCTACCCCTGACAAAGGCGGCCAGGGTAAGATTAGTTTCCTTAGCGCATTCAATGCCGGAAGATAAGGGAGCAGTCCTGGAGGCTATAATTGGAAGATTTACTCTGGCGACTTTTATCACCATATCCCCAGGAAGGCGTCCGCTACTGAGGATGTAGCTTTTACCAAAGTCTACCTCTTCTTTAATACCGAGCCCTATAACTTTGTCCAGGGCGACATGCCTGCTCACATCTTCTACTAAAAAGAAGTGTTCCTCACCTGCCAATGCCACAGAGTGCACGCCGCCAGTTTTCCGCCACACCTTGGAGTGTTTGCGGAGCTTTATCATATTCTCGTATATCTCCTTGGCAGGAACCCTAAGATCAGATGTGACCCATACATCCTCCGTCTCTATTCTCGCCCTCCATCCCGAGACACAGTCGCTCAGGATGTAATTATCATAAGTGAGATCAAAACTGGCAGTGGCTTTTACAAAAACAGTATTCCCTCGGACATCTACTTTTTTCACTTGCTCAGGCCTTTTGATCAGTCCTTCTCCGAAGCAGTACCCGAGGGCGAATTCCTCCTCGAATCCGGGAGAGATCTTTACCCTGGCCACGGGCCTATCATTCACAATGAGGCGTAGCTCCCGCTCAACCGCAACATAGTCCTTTATTATTTTCCCCTCCCTGAAGGCCTCTACCTCCAGGAACATCTCTTTGTCCTCGGAAAACATAGGGTAGAAGATATATAAGCTTTCCCAGGGATAAAAATTTTCCTCTCTCATTACCTTTATATAGCGCCTCCCAGAATCTATTCTCCAATGGAGCAGAAGGTAATTATATACCTATTTTTCGTCCTTCTCATAATCCCGGATGTCCATGCTCAGAGTTTCGAAAAAATATGGGCCGACAGCATGGCGAGTCCCACAGCGATAGGTTCCGTGGATTTAGATTCGGATGGGATTGTGGATGCAACGGTCGTGGGGACTTTGATGAAGACGGCTGTCTATAATAATATTGGAAAACAATGGGAGGTTTCTGTTGGAGACATCAAGGGCATCACCGCCGCTGATTTGGATGGAGACGGATACAAAGACGATGTTGTTATAGCTTCATCGAGGATATATGCTCTTGACTCTGCGGGGAATACTCTGTGGAGCTTTAATAAATACGGTTACTCTGTATTAGCCCTCGATTTAAATGGGGACGGCCTATACAATGAGATCGTGGTTGGTGGGGATGGCATAATCCTCGCCCTAGACAATAAAGGCGCCGTTCTCTGGAATGTCAGTGTATCAGAAGTTGTGAGGCATCTTGCAGAAATCGAAGGGGGTATAGTTGCAGCTTCTGGACAGTATGTCAGAAAAATTAAGAAAACAGGAAGCGTCGCTTGGTCCATCAGGGTTTCGAGCAATGTAGGGGGCCTTGTTAGCTTGGACACGGACAAGAATGGGAAAAAAGACAGTGTTGTAGTTGTTTCGCTGGATGGCAACATCGCAGCCTTTAACTCGAATGGAGCAAAGACCTGGCCTGGCTTCTCCAAGCCCGGTTTCGATGGCAGTGTGTATATACAAGCCCTTGACCTGGATTCAGACGGATACATAGGAGAAGCCATTGTTAGCATGGGGTCCCTGTATGCCTTTGACTCAAAGGGTAAACTTGTGTGGCAGAGCAGTGTAGCCGCATATGCCACAGAATGCCTCACAAGCATCGATCTCGATGGAGATGGGAGGCTGGACGACATAGTGATAGGGACGAATGATAAAATCTACGTCTTAAACGCCAAAGGTAAAAAACTCGATACTCTAAATTTCGGCTCAAACTTCATTGCTTCTGTGGATCTGAGCGGGGATGGAAAGATAAATGACGTTATAGCTGTGAGTGAGTCAAAACTCAGGATCGAAGCGTATGAGGTCTCAATAAATGACAGCACCACAGCTCCTCCAGAGAAACCTCCTGAGACACAGCCAGTAAAAAACGAAACCACAGAAGAAGCCCCGCCGATTAATGAATCTTCCCTGCAGAAACCTGATAATAAGACACAACAGCAAGTGGAGGAGTCTATTGAAAAACTCATTGTAGATGCAGGACCAGCTATAACGGCGGTGGAGGGTGTGGCCGTCACTTTAACGGCTCAGGTGAACGTCAGCGATCCATCAAGAAAGATAGTGGCGTATCTCTGGCTGGAGAACACCACCATATTGAACACTGATGTCTCCCAGAGCAAACTTACAAGGATTTTCTCTCCAGGGAACCACACGATAACTCTCAGGGTGATTGACGATCAGGGAAATACCGGAATAGACACGGTTTCTGTAACAATAAGGAAGGCCGCCATCTCAGCCAAGCCCTTGGACTCAGATAACGATGGATTAACTGATGAACAAGAGCGTCTCTTAGGCACAGATCCTCTTATTCCCGATACCGACGGTGACGGCTTAATAGATTCCAAGGATCCGAATCCCCTTGTTCCCGGAAAAAATGGAAAACAGCTTGGTGGCAAACTGAAATGGGTTGTTGTGGCCGTGGTGGTAATGGTAGTTGCTCTATTCATTCTAAGGAACAGGATTCAAGACTTCCTTTGGGAGCGGGGCTTGATTAGATGAACTATTTGTGGGCAAGCTTGTGAGACGCCTCGAAAAAAACTCCAGCAAGGTCTACGCCTATATCCTGGATATCCAGAATGTCAAGTTCAACTTCCATGGGCTCGACAAGCTCTATTAGCAGAGGCCTGTGTTTTACCACCAAGTCAAATACGCTCTTTGCATCGTAGACAAAAACTTCCACCCCTATTAAACCCTTAAAGCCGTCGGTCTTTTCCAAGTCCTGCGCCTTGACCTTGTTGATCATGACATCGTTTTCGAAAGAGTCCAGCAGCGTCTTAACGGCTTCATCCTCAGAATCTGCCGCAGCCTCTATAACTAGCTTTATCCTTAGTGCGCCCTCTTCTAATAGGTCATCTATTTCATCTTGGCTCAGGCCAACTTTTTTCCTTGTTTTTCCTTCTTTTATGAGTTTGTAGCCTATGTTATACTCCTCAAAGAAGTCTTTAGTTATCCTGGCAACCTCTCCCAAGGCCTTAAGGAACTCTTGTCTGTCAAGAAATAGCTTCTCAGGAGCTGAGACGATGATGGCAGAGGGACCATATTTTATCGCCGCAAGAAGATAATCTAGGAAGTCGTCGAATTCGGCATCGACCTCCACGACGGACGAATAATTGTTTCCTTCCTCTAGAACCTCCTCGAACTTCGTCCTTTTGACTCTGACGTTTTTCTCGTTTTTCATCTGCTCGACAAGTTCTTTCAGGGCGTCTTTCACGACTGGCTCTGACCTTGCCTGAGCTTCTATGTAGAAAATACTTTTTATCACAGTGGCAAGGTTTAAAAAGGTTGGTATAAAAACCTTCTGCTGAGGTTTTAATCATGCCATTCCATCCACAGGTAACCCCCATAGTGCTTGTAATTCTTGGCCTGTTCCTGTTTCTGGTGGCTCCCAAAGTTGTTGGGTTCCTGATTAAGGTGATAGGGATCTTCCTCCTTCTTGCAGGAGGAGCGGCATATTTTATCAAACCCCTCGCCGCTCCTTTCCCAGAGTTCGCCCCGATTCTGCCCATAATAGCCGGCCTGGCCCTTATATTCGTGGGTAAGGGAATTGCTCAGACAGTGCTTAGGCTGGCGGGTTTAGCGGTCATCGTCTGGGGGTTGATGGGGCTTGGAGTTATCTAACTATGGCAATCTCTGTGCCGCATTTCTGGCACCGATTGTCCTCTGTTAGTCTAACTACACGTACAGAGAAACCCCGTCTCTCAAGCAGCAATTCTCCGCAGTTATAGCAATACGTATTCTCCCCTTCATGACCAGGGACGTTGCCGGTATAAACGTAACGAAGTTTTTTGAGGCCGATCTTTCTAGCCTCCTCCAGAGTCTCCAGAGGAGTCATAGGCACATCGAGCATCAGATAGTCGGGATGGAAACGGGTGAAATGAACGGGGATGTCTTTGTTGAGCCCTGCCACCCAGTCGACAAAGGATTCAATCTCCTCTTTATCGTCATTTTTTTCGGGTATCATCAGATATGTAAGCTCCACGTGGATACCTTTGTGGACACAGTCCTCCACCCTCTCCAGAACGGGGGCAAGCTTGGCTTTAGCCACCTCTCGATAAAACTCTTCATGGAAGGCCTTCACGTCTACGTTAACGGCGTCGAGGTAGGGGGCAATAAGCTCCAGGGCCTCGTGGCTGAAGGAGCCGTTGGTGACGTATACTGTGTAGAGCCCCTCTTTTTTGGCTAGCTTGGCTGAGTCCAGGGTGTACTCGAACCAGATGGTCGGCTCGTTGTAGGTCCACGCTATCCCCTGGCATCCCTCCTCTTTCGCCCTGGTGACAGCTTCCTCTGGGGAGTATTTAATCAGCATGTCTCTGGCCTCCTCGATCGGGGTCTGGGATATGGTGTAGTTCTGGCAGTGCAGGCACCGATAATTGCAGCTCACAGTCCCAAGGGAGAAAACTAGAGAGCCGGGATAGAAGTGAAACAGGGGCTTCTTCTCCACAGGATCCACGGCGATGGATGAGGCGAGGCCGTAGTTGAGGGTGTAAAGGGTGCCGTCTTTGTTCTCCCTAACCTTGCAGAAGCCACGTTTTCCCTCAGCTATTATGCAGCGGCGGTAGCAGAGGTTACATCTCACCTTTTTTTTGTCCTGTTTTTTCCACAGGAGAGCTTCTCTCATCACTCTATATCAGAAGGTTCACAATCGCAATGTGGCCTATTCATATTTCGGAAAATGAAAGATAAAGTATATATCAGCACGGCATCGTGGCTGTGATTGGGGGCTGTTTTATTGAGCGCCGCTGGCTTGGAATGGGGGAAGTTCCATAAAGGCTATCGCTTATTAGTAGATGCTTGGTGGAATAAGAGGGACATAATCGCGGACGGCGCCGCCGTTGAGTCCAGTCAATTCATCGTTATCTTGATGCTGCTCTCCCTGTTTGTTAAGATCATACACGCTTCATTCACTTCTTAATAAGGACACTAGGGGGTTGACTTGAAGGCCTCGTATCCCCTGTACTCAAGCTTCTTTACAGAGCCGTCATCGCATACCACATCTGCCCCATCGGCCGTCACCTCTCCTATCACTGTGAGTCTTGTCCCTAATGAGCGGAACTCTCTTAGCAGGGATTCGTATTTATCTCCGGGCAGGGTGAAGAGCAACTCGTACTCCCCGCCTTTGTGATAAAGGATCTCTTCCCTCTCCTGGGGATTGGATGCTATCCCGAGGGAGTCCTCGTCGACGGGCAGGCGATCCTCATATATCCTAAACCCGACCCCGCTGGCCTTGGCGATTTCATGCAGACTGAAAGCTAGGCCGTCTGACACGTCAATACATGAGGTGGCGTATCTACCAAGGACAACGCCCTCCCTGATCCGGGCATTTGGTCTGTACGCGGCCTCCATGGCGCGCTTAGGGGCCTTGAGATTGTGGACGATGGCGTGATAGCCCGCGGCGCTGGTGCCGATTTCTCCGGTGACGAGGATGAGGTCGCCGGCTTTAGCACCTTTTCTGAGGAGGAGCTGATTCCTCTTAACCTTGCCGAGAGCTGTGGCAGTTATTAATAGCTCTCCCTGCTCTTTAGTGTCTCCTCCCAGGACGCAGGTGCCGTGCTCCTGGCATGCCTTATGTATGCCCTCAGCTATCCCTTTTATGAAGTGATCCTCGGTGTCTCCAGGAAGGCCATAGGAAAACAGCAACCCCAGGGGCTCTGCCCCCATGGACGCTATGTCGCTCAAGCAGGCATTCACTGCGTACCTCCCAATAACATCGGGGGGCATCTCCAGGGGAAAGTGGGTTCTGCGGGAGAGGAGATCTGTAGAGGCCACAAGATAATGCTCAGAGTCAAACTCCAGGACACATGCGTCGTCACCTATGGTTAGGACAGCCTTCTCACAGTTGCCATACACGTCTTCAAAGATCTTTATAGCTCTGCGCTCACCCAGTTCAGACAGCTTCATCTTTAATCCTCCACTGAAACGTCTAAGACGATGTGGTATCTCCTTGGGGCGTATGGCCTCACAACTTTCCTGTTCAAGATGGTTGCTTTTCTATTTTTCTCCTCCGCAACTTCCATGACGAGCCTCTCCTTGGAGGTGAATAAATCCTCCTCTGGGGAGACCGTGTAGAAATGTATCACGCCGTCTTTAACAACATCAAAGGCTAGATCGAGGTATTTGTGTGAGTGCAGGGGGAGGTTCATAATAGCCCTGTCCGCTTCCTCCGGAGCAACCTGTCTGCAGTCCCCTAGGAGGGCGGTTACCTTGTCTGCGACCTTATTGAGCAGGATGTTCTCTTTTAGGAGCTCATATGCCCTGGGGTTGGAGTCAATGGCATACACCTTGACATCCCTGTTCTTGGCCAGCAGGATAGAGAAAGGACCCACACCCGCGAAGAAATCTACTATCACCTCCCCATCCCTCACCTGCTGGAGAATGCGCTGCCGTTCATAGGCCAGGCGGGGGGAAAAGTATACTCCGGCGATGTCAACCCTGAATAGGCACCCGTGCTCCCGGTGGAGGGTGACTGTGCTCTTCTGCCCCCAGAGATGCTTCAGCTCTCTAGTCCTTAGGTCGCCTTTCACTGCTCCAGCTTTTTTGAAAACACCTTTGATGTTTTTGTGGGCCTTAGCCAGGCTCTCAGCTATCCTTTTTTCATGTATCCTCAGCTCATCGGGAACCTCAATTATAGCTAAGTCACCGATTATATCAAAGGATCTGTGAACCTTCTTCAGCTCCTCGGAGTCAAGGAACTCCTGGAGGTACTCTCTGAAGCTTTTCCGGCCTATTTTCTGGAAGTCCTCCTCCACGATCTGGTATTCATCTCCGAGATAGACCTTTTTCTTTAACGGGAAGATCACGAAGTTTTTGTGATATTTCACTTTTCTTCCTTTATAGAAGGCACCGGTGGAGAGGAGCTTTTTCTTCACCTCTTCGGCATCCTTCACCGGAACCTTTAAACCTATGCCCATTTCATTCTCCCAACATGCTCGTCTTCATAGGCCTCGGCCTCTATGACCATCGAGACCTGACAATCCGTGGTCTTGAGGAGGCTAAGAGCTGCGATTTATTATTCATGGAGGAGTATACAAGTTTTTTGCCGGGAGCAGGGAAAAGAGACATAGAGGCTGTGGTGGGGAGAAAGATACGCTCCGTTAGCCGTAGAGAAGTTGAAGACGAGGGCGAGGAGGCGATACTGGAGCCGGCAAAGATCAGTAAAGTTGGTTTTCTGGTCCCGGGGGATCCTCTGATTTCCACCACCCATGTTTATCTCCGGCTCAGGGCTGAAGAGCTAGGCATTACTACAAAGGTCGTTCACAACGCCTCTATTTTATCTGCGGCTCCTTCAATTTCAGGCCTGCAGAACTACAAATTCGGAAGATCCACCAGCATACCTTTTCCTGAGGAGGGTTTCTTCCCCGAGACGCCTTACGATGTCCTGAAAGAGAATCTGCAGTCGGACCTCCACACCCTTTTTTACCTGGACATCAAGGTAGAAGATGGGAAGATAAGGGCCATGCGGGCAAGGGAGGGGGTGGATTACTTGCTAAGGATAGAGGACAGGCGTCGAGAGGGCGTATTCCCTGATAACAAGCTGTGCATTGCTCTAGCGGGGGTGGGGTCATCGAATCCCGTTATCAGGGCGGAGGTGGCGGGAAACCTGCGCAGCTCTAGGCTTGGAGCCCTACCCCAGTGTCTTATCGTGCCAGGGAAGCTTCACTTCATGGAGGAGGAGTATCTCCGGGCCTTTGCAGGGCTTCGTTGAAGCCGCAGTCCCAGCACACGTTAAGGTATCCCCCTCCTACGTCTTCACAGCAATGAGAGCAGACCGCGTACCCCAGGTAGTTACACTCCTCAACCCTCTCCTGTCCTGAGGAGATACCACAAACCTTACAAATCATCTTTTATAATTATGTTATGAGAACTAATAAAGATGTCTTCCTCGCTGCAGCTCCATAAAAAAGGTCTTAGGGTTCTCGGGATAGCTGAGAGCTTCGTAAAAGGGGGGAAGGAGTCAGTTCTTGCGGGGGTCGTGATGAGGGCAGATCTGCAGATAGATGGTTTTTCTTTTTCAAAGATCACGGTGGGCGGTATGGACGCCACTGAGGGTGTGTTAGGGATTTTCAATAAACTTGACCGCCGTGATATAAACGCTCTTTTTCTTAACGGATGCGTCATCAGCTGGTTCAATATCGTGGACCTGGACAAGGTATATGAGGCATCGGGACTTCCAGTGTTCTGCGTCACCTACGAGGAGTCAGAGGGACTTGAGAAATACATTAAAGAGTACTTCGACGACGCTGAGGAAAGGATAAAGGCGTACAGGGCGTTGGGACCGCGGAAAAAGATAGTCCTCCACACGGGGCACGAGGTCCTGGTCAGATACCTGGGGGTGGAGACCAAGGGAGATGCTAAGGCTCTCCTTGACAGATTCACCCTACAGGGCGCGATACCTGAGCCCCTTCGGGTGGCTAGACTGCTGGCGAGGGCCTTGCTGAGGGATGAGAGATGAAAGAATCGATGAAGGATCTTCTCAAAGAACTGTGGATATCAAAGGCCAAGGACAACCTTCCCGACGAAGGCTCTCTGGCAGAAAAATTCGGCCTAGATGCCTTGAAGGAAGCTGAGAACAGGGGGCTGATTAAGGTCTCAGAAAGCGTTACCCTTACCCAAAAGGGCAGAGAGTGCTTAAAAGTCGTCGTGTGCGGCGGGGTTTTCGACATCCTGCACCCCGGCCACGGCTTCTTTCTGGAGAAGGCAAAGAGCCGCGGTGACATCCTCGTGGTCGTGGTGGCCAGAGACTCTACTGTTGAGAAAAGAAAGAGGATCCCCGTAGTACCGGAGAGACAGCGTCGAGACATGGTCAGCTACCTTAAGCCGGTGGATCTGGCAGTCCTGGGTGGGGAGGGCCATCCATTAGACATTATAGAGGATCTGAAACCGGATATCATCGTCCTGGGCCCGGATCAGAGGCACAGCGAAGAAAAACTGCAGAAGGCTCTGGGTGAGAGAGGGATTGAAGTCGAGGTTGTCCGGG
>Ga0256830_1002729_pt1 | contig 11436 bp, 9 predicted proteins | sample 128326metaG_FD_190537 | JGI IMG/M metagenome (GOLD analysis project Ga0256830, IMG submission 190537) | Hydrothermal vent microbial communities from Lau Basin, Pacific Ocean - 128-326 | ecosystem: Environmental > Aquatic > Marine > Hydrothermal vents | place: Pacific Ocean: Lau Basin | collected...
CGCGGAGGCGTGGATCGAGGACGCGCTCAAGCACGGCGAGTCCATCCCCGAAGAGCATCCCAAGGGAAGCCCCATTGTCACCATAAACGTGCCCGGATAATGGCCGTCCCCTATCCGCCCTCGATCTTGAGCCCTTTCCCAAAAAAGAGAGCTTGGCGCTGGCGGCTGGGGATTGAGGTGGGAGAGGGTACAACCTACCACCGGCTACCAGGGTTTTTTCTCCGCCCGAGGACGCGGTTTAAGGCCGCAGGCCAAGCTCCCTTTCCCGGGGGTTGCGTTCGACCCCTAGGGAGGGGATTTGACCCTAACACAGTCGGCGCGCCCCTGTCAAGTATTCGGCATCACACTCGCCGGGCCCGCTCCACCCATTCCCGCAGCCGTTGGGGATCGAAAACCCCCTCCCGCCGTTCCACCTGTTCTAGGACCTCGAAGACCCCTGTGCGCAGCCTCTCCTCGTCCTCGGGGCCCAGATCCGACTTCCCATCGGGGGAGTGCTCGATCAGCTCGTACTCGTAGTCCGGCTTGACTTGGATGTCGAGCCCCAGCAGCTCCAGCGTGAGCGTCTCCCGTGGGGGGTCCTCCCAGCGGGGCGGGCGGACCATCCGCACGTAATACTCTTGTAGCTTCCAGGCCCGATCGAAGAGCGCGGCCACCGCGTACGGCTTCCCCGCGTAGTAGAACTCCAGGGAGCGGTTCGGGATGGGGGCCTCCCGCCCGTCGGGCAGCTGCAGCGGCCGCTCCCAGTCCCCGGAGAGGACAAGCTCCCCCCTCCCGTGGGCCACGAGCCGGGCGGGCCAGGAGAACTTGAGCCGCCCCCGGGCATCGCGGGCCTCGACGCGGATGCGGACACCGGCTTCCACGGCTCGTTCGTTCGCCCGTTCGCCCGCTCAGAGGTCGGGGTGCCGGGGGGCGAAGAGCCCGTCGGGGTTTACGATCCCCACCCAGACCGTAAGCCCGTAGAGGGTGGGGTGCCAAAACGCCAGCGGCGAGCCCTTGGAGTTCTTAAGCGGCGCGTTCTCCGCCGAGGCCGCGGCCTGCTCCGTCCCGTCCTCGAAGTGGGCGGACGCGGGATGGTCGGGCCAGTCCGCCACCTGGAAGAGGACGGCGTCAGAGTTGGTGGAGATAAAGCGCACCCCGGCCAGCCGCCACCCGGTGCCGTCCCGGTAGTAAAGCAGCACGGGCGGGCGGTCGTAGCTCGGCTCCCCTACTAAGAACTCCTCCTTGACGTAGTGCTGGCCCACGCCGTCGATGTAGTCGCCCACGCGGACGTAGCCCGCCTCCTCCGCGGCCTGGGGGCGCTCGTAGGCGGCGACGATCTTGGCCAGCGCGTTGATTTGAATAATGGCCTGGACGTCGGCGCTCGTGAGGCGATACTGCGTCCCGGGGATGAAGACGTCGGCGGCGAAGCGGGCGTTGGCGTCCCGGACCTCCTCGTCGGTGACGACCCCGTCGTCGATGTAGTAGTCCATCCACTCCGGGACGGTGGGGTCGCCCGCAAAGTCGGTGCTCACCGCGGCGCCGGCCTTGAGGCCCTCGGCGACGGTGACGGTCACCACGGCCTCCGCGGTCGCCCCCCGGTCGTCGGTGACCCGCAGGCGGACGGTGTACTCCCCGGGGCTCCCGTAGGGGTGGCGGGCTTGGGGCCCTTCGGACTCGTAGTCGAAGGTCCCGTCGTTCGTCCAGTCCCACTCGTATTTCACGATTTCCCCGTCGGGGTCCTGGGAGCCGGAGGCGTCGAAGCGGACCGCCTCGCCCATGACGGGCCCCTCCGGGGCGAACGTCAACGCGGCCGTGGGGGGCTCGTTGGCGGGCTCGGGCTGCGGGGCCTCGGGCTCCTCGGGCTCTTCGGGCTGCTCCCCGGGCTCCCCGGGGCCGGGGGGGCCGCCCGGCCCGCGTCCCACCCGCACGGCGACCGCGGGCAGCTCGAGCGTCACGGGCCGCCCCTCGGGGTCGGTGTACTGCACCACGGAGGGCCACTGGTTAAGCCCGAAGGTCCCCTCCTCGAGGGCGCTGATCTCGTATTGGGCCTGCCAGCGCTGGCCCTCCAGCAGGAGGGGCACGTTCCACTGGAGCTGGGTGAGCTCGCGGCCCCGGCTGACGCTGGGCGGGTTCTCCAAAGCCTGCTCGAAGAGGATCCCGCCCGGGAGGGTCTCGGTGATGAGGATAAAGCGGGCCGCCACCTCGCGCTCCGCCCGGCGGAAGAGGTTCTCCAACACGTCCAAGCTGAAGCGGCCGAAGAAGGCGCCGCCCGTTCGGCGGGCCAGCTCGCTGAGGAGCTGGCGGCGGGCCGCGGGGCTCAGCCCGATGGGGTAGATCGGGATCTCGGCCTCCTGGGCCCGCTCGACCACGCTGAGGGGTTCGCGGCCCACGTTCTGCACCCCGTCCGTGGGCACGATCAAGAAGACGTGCGCCCCCTCCCGGCGCCCTTGGGCCAGCTCCTCCACGCCCAGGGCCAGGCCGTCCCCCAGGGCCGTCTGGACGCCGGGCTCTAGGCCCTCGAGCACCTCCAGGGCTTGGGCCTTGTCGTCCGTAAGCGAAAGCTCAACGCGGGCGGCCTCGGCGAACGAGACGATCCCCACCCGGTCGTCCTTGCTTAGATGCAGAATAAACGTGCGGGCGATCTCCCGAACCCGCTCGAAGTCGACGCTGGAGGAGCGGTCCAGCACGAGCATCAAATCGATGGGCTCCCCGTCGACCGCGGGGCCGACCAGGGCGAGCGTGACCGTCGCCCGGTCGGGGCTCCCCGTCCCGCGCACGACGATCTGCGCGGGGTTTACGCTCTGTTCGATCTCGACGGTGATTGCCGCTTCCGTCGGGGGCTGCTGGGCGCTCACGCCCCCGTCCCAGCCCCAAAACGCCGCGATTCCGCCAAGCCAGATTCCCAACAAAAGAAGCCGTGCCGCGGCCTTCCCCGCCCTCTCCGGGTGCCGGTCCCTCTGCCGACTGCGCACGTCCATCCCCCCTTTGGGAGCCCGCTGAGAAGCGGGCCGTTCGCTGCGATTCTAGACCCCCAAGAGTTGCGGGGTCAACCGCGCCTGACCGTCCCGGGGTAGACGCGCTTCCCCTCAGTGGGATCGCGGGGCCCACGACGGGGCTTCCGAAAGGGCCGAGGAGGCCCTATAATCTAGGGCGAAACGGCGGCAACGCCCGACGAGACGAGACGAGGGGAGGGGATGGGAGGCGGTGCGCGTGAGAACCGCAAACGCGGGCAGGGCGGGAGCCGCGCTCGCGCTGCTCCTGATGGCGCTGCTCGTCTCCGGGCAGTCGTGCACCACCCGCGTGGTGGAGGGCAGCCTGCGCTCCTCCGAGACGATCGAGCGGACGATCCCGTTTGCGGGCCGGGCCCACCTCTCGATCGAGAACCCCGCGGGCTCCATCGAGATCGAGGGCTGGGACCGGCCCGAAGTGGAGCTGGTCGCCACGAAGAGGGCCCGCACGGAGGGCGAGCTGCGCGAGATCGAGGTCGAGATCCGCGAGGTGCCTGAGGGCTTGGAGATCCGCTCCCGCCACTCCGAGCTCGTCTCCAAGTGGCTCGTGGACTACACGCTGAAGGTGCCCCGGGGCGTGGCGCTCTCCCTCGACCAGGGCGCGGGGGAGGTTCGCATTGCGGGCCATCGGGGATCGATCGAGGTCAAGCTGGGGGCCGGGGACCTCCGCCTCGAGGACGTCCGCGCGCCCCGGATCTCGCTCGACGTGGGCGCGGGGAACGTCGACGCCGTCGTTCGGGAATCTCAGCACATTGAGATCGACTTGGGGACGGGCAACCTGGATCTGCGCCTGCCCCCGGATGCGTCCTTCCGGGTCGACGCGGCCGTGGGCGTGGGGAACCTCACGATCGCGGGCTTCGAGACGATGGCCCTCCAAAAAGAGGGCTGGATCGCCCAGAGCGCGAAGGGCACCCTGGGCCGGGGCGAGGGGACGCTCACCCTCCGCGTGGGCGTCGGGGACGTCGACGTTAGACCCGCACAATAAAAGACCTTCGGACCCGATTTGCAAATGCGTCGCAGGTGTTATAGACTGGGTACGGTGAGCGATCCATGAGACCCCAAAAGGCGGAGAAGACGGACGAGGTGCAGGGGCTGCCGCGGATCACCAAGCAGCGGCGGGCGATCTTCGCCGCGCTGCAGGGCGACGCCTCTCACCCCACGGCGGAGGAGGTCTACTTGCGGGTCAAGGAGGAGCTGCCGCACATCAGCCTGGCGACCGTCTACCGGAACCTCAAGCTCCTGGCCCGCCAGGGCCTGATCCGCGAGATCTCGACGGGGGAAGGGCCGAACCGCTACGACTTCCGGACCCACGAGCACGCCCACTTCCAGTGCGATCGCTGCGGACGGATCCTCGACGTGGAGATGGGCCTCCCCCGGGAGCTCACCCGGGACCTCGAGCGCACGGGCTTCCGGGTCCGCAGCCACGAGCTGGTGCTGCACGGCCTCTGCCCGGACTGCGGGGCGGCTTCCTCCGCGGACTAGCGGCCGATCCCCCCGAAGCGGGCGCGCCCGGTCGGCTCGCCTCCCCCCACGCTGCTTTTCCCCTCCCCCGATCCCCCTTTGGTCCCTCCCGTAAGCCCCCCTGATGACTGATCTTCGTCATAGACAAGCCAAGGACTTGCGTGCCGTTGCGGATCTGGGGGCGGGACTCACTTAATAATGATTCGCATTTGTGAAAATCTCTTGACAAAATCGGACCATTTTAGTAGCATTTTCCCGTCGCGCCGCACGTGCGGAAGGGATGCGGACGACAGGCGATAAGAACAACCCGAAAGCAGAAAGGCTCAGCCCGAGGCGGTCTATCTCCCGAATCCCGAGCCGAGCCCTCTTCGCAGCGCGGGCAGTATAGCCGGGATTGGGGAAAAGATCAACACCCGTGACGGAGGGACCCCCGCGGTCGCTGGGCCTTCCGAGGGGGTAAGAGCGATGCAAAACCAAAACCGACGTCGAGTTTCCGTTGCCCTAAGGGCTCTCGTGCTGCTGGCCCTCGCGGTGCCGGTGGGATCCGGCGCGCTCCTCTCCGACCCGGGGGCGGGGGCACAGCCCGACCGCGGCGTGGTCAACGTCTACTCCGCCCGCCACTACGGCCAGATGGAGCCCGTCTTCGAGCGCTTCACCGAGGAGACGGGCATCGAGGTCCGCTTCACCTTCGGCAAGGACGCCGAGCTCCGCGAGCGCATCAAGGCAGAAGGGCGCTTTACCCTTGCGGACGTCTACATCGGGGTCGACGCCGGAAACCTCTGGATCGCCTCCCGGGAGGGGATCCTGCAGCCCATCCCCGGCGAGGTCGTGGCCCGGAACATCCCCGAGCAGTTCCGCGACCCCGAGGGCCGGTGGGCGGCCCTCACCCTGAGGCTCCGCACGATCGTCCATCGCCCCGATCGGGTGGGCCCCGAGGAGCTCTCGACCTACGAGGCGCTGGCGGACCCCCGGTGGCGGGGGCGGCTCTGCCTGCGACCGGCCACCAACGTCTACACCCAGTCGCTCGTGGCCGGCCTGATTGCGGCCCACGGGGTCGAGCGCGCGGAGGAGATCGTCCGCGGCTGGGTGGAGAACGCGCCCGCGGAGAACGTCATCGACAGCGACACCCGCATCACGCAGACCGTCGCCGCCGGCGGCTGCGACGTAGGGGTCGTCAACCATTACTACCTGGCCCGGCTCCTGAACGACGATCCCGACTTCCCCGTGCGGATCTTCTGGGCCAACCAGGGCGAGGGGGAGCGGGGGGTGCACGCCAACGTGAGCGGCGCAGGGCTCGTCAAGTACGCCCGCAACGTGGAGAACGCCATCGCCCTCATCGAGTGGCTCACCGAGGAGGCGGGCCAGCGACTCCTGGCCGACGGGAACTTCGAGTACCCGGCCAACCCGCGGGTCGAGCCCCACCCCCTGCTGCAGGGGTTCGGAGTCCCGCGGATCGACCCGATCCCCGTCTGGCGGTACGGGGAGCTGCAAGCCGAGGCCATCGAGCTGATGAACCGTGTGGGCTACCCCTGAGACGGCAGCGAAGGGCCTAGTGAGGCGCGGACGCCCCCTCCCCCGGTTGGGGGAGCGCGGGGCGTCGTCCGCGCTCCCGCTCCTCCCGCTGCTCGTGGCGGCCCTCGCGGCCGTCCCCGTCCTTACCGTCCTCCTGGCGCTCGCCGTCCCCACCCCCGAGGTCTGGGCGCACCTGTGGGCCACGATCCTCCCCCGGCGGGTTCTGAACACGCTCCTTCTGGTGCTCGGGGTGGGGGCGGGCACGTTTCTGCTGGGGACGGGGTTGGCCTGGCTCGTGGTCGCCCACCGCTTCCCGGGGCGGGGGTTCTTCGAGTGGGCGCTCCTGCTGCCGCTCGCGATGCCCTCCTACGTGCTCGGGTACGTCTACATGGCGACGCTCGACTACGCAGGTCCCGTCCAGACGTCTCTTAGGGGGTGGCTGGGGCCGGGGTTCTCGTTCCCCGTCCGGACGGGCCTTTGGGCCGTGATCGTCCTCACGCTGGCGCTGTACCCGTACGTGTATTGGCTGGCGCGGGCGGCGTTCTACGAGCTTCCGGGGAGCGCCTTCGACGCGGCTCGGGTGCTGGGCCACGGGCGCGGGCGGGCGTTTGTGCGCGTCGCGCTCCCCTTGGCGCGGCCCTCCCTGGTCGCGGGGGTCTCGCTCGCCCTGATGGAGGCGCTCACCGACTTCGCGGTGGTGCGCTTTTTCAACTTCCCCACCCTCTCGGAGGGGATTTTGCGGGTGTGGTACGGGATGATGAACCGCGAAGCCGCCCTCGAGATCGCCGCGGTCCTCTTGCTCCTCGCCCTGGTGATCCTGGGCCTGGAGCGGCGGCTGCGGGGCCGGGCGCGCTTCTCCCAGAGCCGGGGCCGCGCCCCCGGGATCTCCCCCCAGCCCCTTCGGGGGGGGAGGGGCGCTGCGGCGACGGCGCTCTGCACCGCCGTTCTTTTGAGTGCCTTCGGGCTTCCCGTGCTCCAGCTGGGCCTGTGGGCCTATCGCGACCTCGGGGGGATAGGGGGCGCCGAGTGGGCGGGGTACGGGACGCTCGCCCGCAACAGCCTCCTGCTGGCGCTGGGGGCCGCCGGGCTGACCGGGCTCCTGGCCCTGCTCTTGGCCCACGGCGTCCGCCGGGGCGGCCCCCCGAACCCGCTCACCCGGGCGCTGGTGCGGCTGGCGACGCTCGGCTACGCCGTCCCCGGCTCCGTGGTGGCCGTGGGAGCCCTCTTCGCGCTCTCCCGGCTCGATCACGCCCTCAACGGGTGGCTCGAGGCGGGCTTCGGGATCACCGTGGGCCTGCTGTTTACGGGCACGGCGCTGGGATTGCTCTACGCCTACGGGGTCCGCTTCCTGGCCGTCGCGTTCGGGAGCGTGGAGGCCAGCTTCGAGAAGCTGAAACCCCAGCTCGTGGAGGCCGCCCGCACGCTGGGGGCCTCCCCCCGGCGGGTGCTCCTCCGGGTGCAGCTGCCTCTCATCGCCCCAGGGCTCCTGACGGGGCTGCTGCTCGTCTTCGTGGACGTGATGAAGGAGCTTCCCATCACCCTGATGCTGCGCCCCTTCGGGTTCGACACCCTCTCGGTGTGGATCTTCCAGATGGTCTCGGAGTCGATGTGGACGGGGACGGCCCTCCCCTCGCTGCTGTTGGTGGCCGTCGGCTTGCTGCCCGTGATGCTGCTCGTGCGCCTCGGCATCGGCGCTTGCGGGGCTCCCAACCCACGACCGCAAGGAGGGAGAGCATGATCGCGGAACGGAACGCCCAAACCGCGGCCGACCCGGCTGCGCCGGGCCGGGAGGCGGAGATCGCGGTCCGCTTGGCGCTTCAGGACGTCACGAAGCGCTTCCGTGGCGTTGTGGCCGCGGAGGGCGTGAGCTTCTCCGTCGAGCCCGGGGAGGTGGCGGTGCTCCTCGGCCCCTCGGGGAGCGGCAAGACGACGCTGCTGCGCCTGATCGCGGGGCTGGAGCGGCCCGATCGGGGCACGATCGCCCTAAACGGCGACGTGGTCGCTGACCCGGAGCGGGGGGTGTGGGTCCCGCCGGAGCGGCGGCGCGTGGGCTTCGTGTTCCAGGACTACGCCCTCTTCCCCCACATGACGGCGCTGCAGAACATAGCCTTCGCGCTCCCGCACCTCCCCCGCAGGGAGCGGAGCGCCCGCGCGGCCGCGATGCTGGAGCGGGTCGGGATCGCGCACCTGGCGCGGCGCTACCCCCACGAGCTCTCGGGCGGGGAGCAGCAGCGGGTGTCGCTGGCGCGGGCCTTGGCCCCCCACCCCCGGGTGCTGCTGCTCGATGAGCCCTTCTCCAACCTCGACCGGGGGCTTCGGGTCCGCCTCAGGACCGAACTCAAGGCCCTCCTCGGGAGCCTGGGGATCACCGCGGTCTTCGTGACCCACGACCAGGAGGAGGCGTTCGAGCTGGGGGATCGCCTCGTGATCCTGAACCGGGGCCGGATCGAGCAGATCGGCACCCCCGAGGAGCTGCTCCGCGGCCCCCAGACGCCCTTCGTGGCGGAGTTCTTCGGGTGGGAGTAGTAGCGTAGCGCTCTATCCCTGAGCCAGCCGGGCGAGCTTCTCGCAGACGGCCGCGCCCACCTCGCTGCAGCGGGCGGCCCGCTCCTCCCCCACCAAATCGTACGTGAGGGTCTTCCCCTCCTGGAGGACGGACCGGACGGCCTCCTCCACGAGGTGTGCCCCCTGGGCAAGGCGCCCGTCGGAGAAGCGCTCCCCCAGCCACTCGAGGAGCATCTTCATCGCGAGGATGGCGGCCATGGGGTTGGCCTTGTCCTTCCCGGCGTGGCGGGGGGCCGAGCCGTGGATCGGCTCGAACATCGCGTGCTCGTCCCCGATGTTCCCCCCGGCGGCCAGCCCCAAGCCCCCCTGCTGCGTGGCCCCGTTGTCGCTGATCACGTCGCCCACGAGATTGGGGGCCACCACCACGTCGTACCACTCCGGGTTGCGCATCTGCCACTGGCAGAAGGCGTCGAAGTACGCGTAGTCCAATTGAATGTCGGGGAACTCCTCCCGCCCGATTTCCGTGAAGACCTCGCGGAAGAAGCGATGGGCCCCCACGATGTTGGACTTGTCCACGCAGGTGACCTTCCCCAGCTTGTTGCGCTTCCGGGCCAAGCGGAACGCGAAGCGCACCACGCGCTCCGTGGCCTCGCGGGTGATCCTGATGGGGGTCATCTTCCCGCCGGGGATCTCGTGGGTCTCGCCCGTGTAGGCGTCCTCCGTGTTCTCGCGAACGATCACGTAATCGACGTTCTCGGGCTTCCAGACTGTGAGAAATTCCCCCGAGATGCGGGTCCGCACTCCGGGGTAGAGCTTGATGGGGCGCACGTTCGCGTACAGATTTAAGCGCTTGCGGTTGCCGATGACGGGGGCAAAGCCCGCCAGCTGGGGCTCGGGGTAGGGCCTGCCCGGCTCGGTCATCACGGGTTTTCCGTCGACCTCGTGGCCGACGGCCCCCAGGAAGACGGCGTCGGCGGCCTCGCAGCGCTCGTAGGAGCCGGGGGGCCACTCCTCCCCGTGCTCCAGATAATAAGCGCCCCCGCAGGGGATCTCCTCGACCTCGAAGGAAACGCCCAGGAGCCGCTCAACTTCGCGGAGGACGCGCAGCGCTTGGGCCGTCACTTCGGGGCCCACCCCGTCCCCCGGCAGCACGACGATGTGGTAGCGCTCTTTCATCGGGGATCGCGGGTATTATAGAGTACAAACCCGGCCCGCGCACCGATATGACCCAGCCGTGCGCCCGCGCTAGACCTCCACGCTTCCTAAGTACGCCTCGCGCACCCGGGGGTCGCGGAGGATCTCCTCGGGGGAGCCCTCGGCCAGGAGCCGTCCGAAGCTCATCACCAGCACCCGGTCCACCAGGCGCATCACGCCCCGGATGTTGTGGTCGACGAGCACAACAGCCATCCCCTGGGAGCGCAGCTCTCGGATTGCCCTTGAGAGTTCCTCAACCTCCTGATGGGTAAGTCCCGCAAACGGCTCGTCCAGCAGCAAGAGCTTGGGGGAGGTGACCAGCGCGCGGGCGATCTCCAGGCGCCGCAGCCCCGCCTGGGGGAGGGCCGTCGGCAGCTTTTCCAATTCCCCCAAGAGCTTCACGCGCCGGGCCGCCTCCCGGACCCGCTCCGCTCCCCCCCTGACCCGCCCCCACAGGCGATTGGCGTACGTCCCCAGCTCCAAGTTCTCCAAGACGGTCATGCACGGGCAGCACTGGGCGATCTGGAAGGCCCGCGCGATCCCCGCCCCCACCACGCGGTAGGGCGGCCAGCCCGTGATGTCCCGCCCCTCAAAGAGAATCCGCCCCCGGTCCGGGCGCAGCGCCCCCATGATGAGGTTTAAGACGGTCGTCTTGCCCGCGCCGTTGGGGCCGATCAGGCCGACGATCTCCCCCCGATCGACGCGGAAGCTCAGGTCGTAGACGGCCTGCAGCCCCCCGAACGCCTTCGAGAGCCGCTCGACCCGGAGGAGGTCGGGCCGCGCGGCGCCGCGGGGGCGCTTCTCCTCCTTTTGCTTTTTCTTTTGCTTTTGTCTTTGTTTTTGCGTTTGCTTCCGGCTCAACGCGTCCCTCCTGTCCCCGCGTCCGGGGCTTGGCCCAGGGAGAGCGGTCGGCGCAGGGGTTTTACGAGCAGGGGCAGGAGCCCCTGCGGGGCCACGAGCACCAGGACCACCAGGAGCACCAGAAACACCAGGGTGATCCACCCCTGCCCCTCCAGGAAGCGCAGCGCCTCCACCCTCAAGGGGAGGTCGGCCAAGTACTGCTGGCCCGCCTTCAGGAAGAGGGCCCCGAGCATCGGCCCCACGATGGTGCCCAGGCCCCCCAGCACGGCGGCCACGAGGATGAGCAGCGAAAGATCGAGGCTGAGCACCCCGTCGGGCCCTCCCGGTTGGAGGACGGGCAGCACGGGCAAATGCACGTAAAGGGCCCCGGCCAGCCCCGCCACCCCCGCGCTCACCATGAAGGCCGCCACCTTGAACTTGGCCGGGTTGATTCCCGCCGCGGCCGCCGCGGTCTCGTTCTCGCGAATCGCCTCGAAGACCGCGCCCCAGCGCGAGTGGGCCACGCCCACCAACAGGAGCCCCAACAGCGCCATCACCCCCAGGGCGTAGTAGTACGTGATCTGCTTGACGGTCGCGTAGGGCACCTCGTACCCCAGGGGCGGGAAGAAGCTCCGCGGCGAGAAGCTCAGCCCCGAGACGCCCTTGGTGACGTCGGAGTAGATGAGCACGAGCTTGAAGGCCGCCAGCAAGGCGATGAGGGTGGCCAGGGCCAGGTACGGCCCCTTGAGCCGGACGGCGGGGACGCCCACCAGCGCCCCGACGCCCACGGCGGCCAGCGTCCCCAGCGGGATCGTGACCGGCGGGGGCCACCCCGCGTAGTAGCTCAGGAGCCCGCTCGTGTAGGCCGCGGTCCCGATGAAGAGCGCGTGTCCCAGGTTGACCTGCCCGGCGTAGCCCCCCAGAAGATCCCAGCTCA
>Ga0256830_1002730_pt1 | contig 11433 bp, 7 predicted proteins | sample 128326metaG_FD_190537 | JGI IMG/M metagenome (GOLD analysis project Ga0256830, IMG submission 190537) | Hydrothermal vent microbial communities from Lau Basin, Pacific Ocean - 128-326 | ecosystem: Environmental > Aquatic > Marine > Hydrothermal vents | place: Pacific Ocean: Lau Basin | collected...
CATAAAACACCAACACATATCTAATTTAATTTCGATTTATGTCCATTTTTACCAAAATTAGCATAATTTTTATATCTCCCACAAAAAAGCCCTGCCGAAGCAGGGCTTTTTTGCTCGTATTTTGTACGCCGCTCTATTGAATTCGGGCCAGTGTTTTTGCGGCTACTTTGGCAGGCAGGGGAATGTAACCATCCTTTATCACCACTTCCTGTCCCACTTTCGACAATACCAGCTTGATGAATTCGCGCTCCAGTGGAGCCAGTGGTTTGTTGGGGTGTTTGTTCACGTACACATACAGAAAACGTGACAGCGGGTATTTTTTGCTGACGGCGTTTTCCGAGGTGGCGGCGACAAAAGGCTTGCCGGATTTTTTCGCCAACGGTACTGATTTCACTCCCGAGGTTTTGTAACCGATGCCGGAATAACCAATGCCGTTGAGCGAGCTGGATACCGACTGCACCACAGAGGCTGAACCTGGCTGTTCATTCACGTTGTTTTTGAAATCACCCTTGCACAGTGCCTTTTTCTTGAAATAACCATAAGTACCGGACACGGAGTTACGGCCATAGATCTGAATTTTGCGATTAGCCCAGGTTCCGGTCAAACCCAGATCACCCCATTTGTTCACATTTTGTTTGCCACCGCATTTACGGGTGGAGGAAAAAATGGCGTCAACATCGGCGATGGTCATGCCTTTGATGGGGTTGTCTTTGTGTACATAAACAGCCAGTGCATCAATCGCAACGGGAATGGCCATAGGTTTGTAACCAAATCGTTTTTCAAACGCGGCAATTTCTTTGCTTTTCATTTTTCGGCTCATGGGGCCAAGGGCTGCTGTTGATTCGGTCAGTGCGGGGGGAGCTGTGGATGAACCGGCGGCCTGAATTTGAATATTGACATTGGGGTATTCACGCTTGAATTCTTCGGCCCATAATGTCATCAGGTTGGCTAACGTATCTGAACCCACGCTGGACAGGTTGCCGGATACACCGCTGGCGCGCTGATAGTCTGCCAAACCTTCATCCAGTTTGGCTCCCGCTGAAACAACACTGGTAAATAATGTACTGGCTGCAATTACGCCAATCACTGTTTTGCCCATTGTTGTTTTCATACAAAAACGTGTTGTATTCATTTGCTCTTTAACTCCGGAAATTAAAATTATACCGTTTGTGTGTATTCAGTATCTCGCACAAAAATGACAATAGTGTGACACTAATATGTCCGTCACATGACCATGTGTTATTTGCTCAACGATTTGATGACGCATCGCGCTGCATCAACATTTTTGGCGCAAAGGTGCATCGAAACACGCTGCCTTTGCCCGGCTGGCTTTCGATACCCAGCCATGCTTCATGCCGGTCGAGCACATGTTTGACGATGGCCAGCCCCAGTCCCGTGCCACCATGTTCACGCGACCGTCCGGCATCGACGCGATAAAATCGTTCCGTCAGCCGGTGTATGTGTTGAATGGTGATACCAATACCGTCGTCCTGTATTTCAAAGCAGGCCTTATCATCATCACGATACCAACGCACTGTAATATGGCCTTGCTTTGGCGTGTATTGCACGGCGTTGAATAACAGATTGGAAAAAGCACTGGTGAGTTCTTTTTCGCTACCGCGTAACCAGAGATTGTCATCGCTTTCCAGGCTGATACGATGCTGGTTTTCTCCACTGAGCACACGCGCGTCTTCCACCAGCGAGGTCAACAACGCAGACACTGCGACAGGATCACGTATCACGGTTTTGTCTTCATCTTCCAGCCGTGACAACATCAGCAGGTCTTCCACCAACCGGGTCATGCGCTGCGTCTGTCCCTGCATCTGTTGCACGCACTTGTCCCAGTGCTTGTTCTGCTCGCTATCGTCTGCCGCCATATTTTCCAGGTAACCGGAAACCACAGTCAATGGCGTACGCAATTCGTGTGACACATTGGCAACAAAATCACTGCGCATACGCTCCAGGCGTTTGATGCGGCTGATGTCGCGCACCACCAGCAGTTTTTGCTGATTACCGTAGGGCACAACACGAAAGGAAAAATATCGTTGTTCATCCAGTGGTGAAACCATTTCCAGAGGTTCTGAAAAATCACCACGCGCAAGAAATTCGCTGAAACGTGAATGACGAATCAGGTTGTCGATGCGTTGTCCTATATCCTGTTTGGTTTGCAGACCCAGGTAACGTTTTGCCGCCTTGTTGAACCATTCGATGTAATCGTCTTCGGTGAGCACTACAGTGGCGTCCGGCATGGCCGCTGTGCTTTCCTTGAATCGTGAAAGGATCGTCGCCAGCTTTTTTTTACGTTGGCGATCACTGCGCTGCAACTGATAAATATGCTCGAAAGCCTCACCCCAGATACCCGCAGCATTCGGTGGTTCGGTTTTTTTACGCCGGTAGTACCAACGCTCCAGCCGGTAGAGATTATAAAGATGCCAGCCAAGGTAGATAATCAGGGCCAGGGTAAACGCACCATGCGGCACGTCCAGTAACCAGCCCACAAACAGTGCGCCACCAAACAATGCTGCCATACGCCAGAATTCATGAAGCCAGGGATTGGACATATTGGGAGGTGCTGCCTATGCCTGAACAGAAAAACGATAACCCGCGCCACGCACGGTCTGGATCAGCCCCGCTGCCTGATGAGGCTCCAGCGCTTTGCGCAGACGGCGAATATGCACATCGACAGTGCGGTCATCAATATAGACATTACGCCCCCACACCCGGTCCAACAGTTGCTCACGGGCAAACACCCGCTCCGGGTGCTGCATGAAAAACTGCAACAAACGATATTCCGTAGGCCCCAGTACAATTTTTTCTTTACCTGCGCGTACCCGGTGGCTGGAAGGTTCCAACGTCAACGGGCCGATAGTAACGGGTGCCTCGTCCCCCCCGCCAGCACGCCGTAACACTGCTTTAATACGCGCGATCAATTCCCGGGTGGAAAAGGGTTTGGTGAGGTAATCATCCACCCCGCCTTCCAGGCCACGCACCATATCCTCTTCAGCATCCCGCGCGGTGAGCATGATCACTGGCAGGTCGCGACTGCTGGCATCGCGCCGCAACTGACGTGCAAAATCCAACCCGCTGGTGCCGGGCAACATCCAGTCCAACAGCAACAGATCCGGCGTATTATCGGCCAGCAGAGTGCGCGCCTCCTCCACACTGCCCGCCGCCAGCCAGCGAAAACCGGCACGTTCCAGACTCATGCCGATCATATCGCGAATCGCCACTTCGTCCTCCACCACCAGTATTGTGCTGTCGCTCATCTCTGCCCCCTGCTGTGCATGATGGCATTAAACCGGGACAATGTTACCGTTTTATGACATTCACCACCGCACAGCTCGACTCAATTCTCAAAACCGATTAGCTTGGTTTTTAGAAATGTGTAATACCACCAAGCCAAGTGTTGTAAACGCAAAGGGCGCAAAGAACGCAAAGCTTGCACTGTTTTTCTTTGCGCTCTTCGCGAACTTTGCGTTAAATACTCAGCAATAAATATTGGATTAAATTCTGGAATAACCATTATGTATTTCTAAAACCCGCTGCTTACAAAATAAACTCTTGATTTGTATTTAAAAAATCAGGCTGAATAGTTACGAAAAGTCCATGCTTTTTGTGGTATGTCGAAGGAGAGCAAAGCAAGCAAACCGAAGCTTGCGTGGTATGTTAGGCACACAGTGAAGCTCATACAATGGAAGAAGCATGTCTGATCCGTTAAATAAAAATGCAACAAAAGTAAAACCCGCAGTAAAACAACGCAAATTGAAGTGGGGCATCGCCTTCCTGGTTATCCTGCTGCTGTTTATTTTGCTGCTTCCCGTTGGTGTGCGCTATGGCACCATTCAGGCGTTGAAACAGCAGGGCATACAGCAGGCAGAGATCGCCGATATAGATATCAACCTGTTCAGTGGTGAGCTGAAAGTGACAGGTATGCTGGTCAGTGGCGACGGCCAGGGTCGTGCCCGGCTCGATTCTTTATATGTGAATATTTCCATGCTGGCACTGTTTAAAAAGCAGCTGAAAATAGAAAACATCCTGCTCGATGGTCTGATACTTGATGTCAAAAACAACACGGCTGGCGAATGGATTGTTGCCGGTTACCGTCCACCTCCCGCAGCAGAATCCACCGACGGTGACGCGACAACAGCATCCACCTGGGGCATAGGCATAGATTCCTTTCAGCTGAAGGCGATCAAAACACGACTTGATTTGCCACAACTGCAAACCGTCCTCAGTCTGGATGCGTTACAGATTAAGCAACTCGCCAGTTGGCAGCCGCAGCAACTAACGCAGTTCAACATGCAGTTGCGTATTGATGAATCACCCTTAAACATAGACGGCAAGGTGCAACCCTTTCTTGCCACACCGGAATTAAAAGCCAAGTTGACACTGGATAAGTTGCCGCTGGCACTGGCCAAAGGTTTTGCCTCAGAGGCCAATATAAAAGAGCTGACAGGTGCTTTGACCCTAAGTACAAATCTATCTGCAACGTTTAACGCCGACCAGCCGCATATTGAAGCAGCAACAACATTGACTCTAAACGAACTCTCATTACAGCAAGCGCAATATAAAATTACCGCCAGCCAGTTTAGCTGGCAAGGCGATGTGGCCTATGTGACACCCGTGTCACAACGTGACCTGGGTGTGCGCGCCAGTGGTGATATCGCCATGGAGCAGTTTCAATTGTTTGATAACGATGCTGCGCTGGCATTGCTGCTATTGAAACAGTTAACGGTAAATGATATTCGCCTGATTGAAGACCAACAGGCAAGCATTGTCACCATTCTGCTCAAGCAATTGCAGTTATTAAACAAAAGCAAAGATGATGAATTACTTAATATCGCCAACACCACCATAAAAAAAGTCGATTACGATGGTCTCACAACCGTCGCCATTGATAACGTCACATTGCAGGGGTTAGTGGCAAACACACAGGTGAAACAAAACGGCCAGCTGCATTTGATTGATACGCTGACCAAAACACAAAACCCGACAACGGAAGCAAAAACCACATCAGAAAAAACTGAAAACGAGGCCCAGCCCTGGCGCATACAGCTGGCCAGATTCCACATCGACAAAAGCGCCCGCATCACCTTTGATGACCAAAGCGTCAAACCGCCCTTTCACGCGGAGATATCCCCCTTTGAACTGACCATCGCCAACATCGACACCGGCGCAGTAAATCAGGCCATGGATATCACCTTAAACAGCACCATTAACAAACATGAAAAGCTAAACATCAAAGCCACCGCCCAACCCTTTGATGAAAAACTCAACGCAAAGGCCGAGGTAAAAATCAGTTCCCTCGAACTGCCACCGCTATCGTCCTATGTTGAAAAACAGATAGGCTATTATTTAAAGCGCGGCCAGCTGGATGCCACCATTGATGTCAACGTGAACAATGATCAGCTCGATACCAAAGTGCTGGCCTATCTCAACAAATTCAATATCGAAGAAGGCGACCCTGCCAAAGTGGAGAGCATGACCGAAAAACTCGACATGCCGCTGGATGCTGCGCTGAACCTGCTACGCGACAAGAACGACAACATTAAACTGGAAGTCACCATTGACGGCAATATCAATGATCCGCAGTTTGATGCCAGCAAAGTCATCAACAAAGCCATGGCCAACGCCACCAAAATGGCCGTCGTCAGCTATCTTAAACATATGCTACAGCCGTGGGGCACTCTGCTGACGGTGGTTGACATGGTCAGCAAGGCAACCGAAACACGTTTCGAGCCACTGCAATTCACCGCAGGCAGCGCCGAGCTGACCGACGACAACAAAGACTACCTCAACAAACTCGCCACGCTGATGCAAGAGCGGCCAAAGCTGGCACTCAATATCTGCGGGCGCGCATCAGAGCAGGATCGCACCGCCATTTTGCAACAAAGTCAGGCAAACACCGATGGCCAGCAAACGGAAAAAAATACCGCCGTACCCGAAGTAACAAACGAACAACTGCTCCAGCTGGCCACAGAACGCACCAGCCGCAGCAAAGACTGGCTGGTTAACGCTAAGGTAGAAAGCAATCGACTGTTCACCTGTTACTCCGATATGGCGGGCGCGGAAAAAAATGCCCCCATTGTTGATCTTTCCCTGTAACGATAAACCTTAAGCAATTAAACCGGGCTTCCTGTGTGTTGCAGGTTGGCTGTGAGTTTGCTGAACGGAACGCGTCGCTATTATCACGCGCAACCGGCACATGCCAGGCTCGCGCTGATCACCCCGCAAATTACCACTTCACCTAGTTTAGTTCCCGAAACCGACAGACCACGCTATCATAGCCACCTGCACAGGTGCGGACCCGACAGACATCAGGTGATTGTCGGCAGCATGTGGCACAAAAACACAATAAAAATCATCCGACACAACCGTCGATACCGTTGATGCGGCATCCAATTAAGGAGTTATCGTGGCCTTTACCACCATTTCCAGCATGTTCGGCACCTCACCGGTTCGCCCTTTGCAAAAACACATGGAAAGCGTGCAGACCTGCATTGCGCAGCTCATGCCTTTTTTTGATGCCGTACTGGCCGGAGACTGGGATGAAGCACGCAAACAACAAACCGAAATCTCCCGCCTGGAAAATGCCGCTGATGATTTGAAGCGTGAGTTGCGCCTCAACATGCCCAGAAGCCTGTTTATGGCCATGTCCCGTCGTGATCTACTGGAAGTGCTCACCATGCAGGACAAAATTGCCAATAAGGCTAAAGATATCGCCGGGTTAATCACCGGTCGTGAAATGTGTTTCCCGGCTGATTTTGGCCCGTTGCTCAAGGATTTCATTGCGCGCTCCATTGACGCCTCGGCACAGGCACAGAAGGCGATCAATGAACTCGATGAATTGGTGGAAACCGGCTTTCGCGGCAACGAGGTACAGCTTGTCGAAGCCATGATTCATAAACTCGATGAGATCGAGAGCGACACAGACACCATCCAGGTCAAAATCCGCTCTGCACTGTTTGCTATCGAAACCGAACTCAATCCGGTGGAGGTGATGTTTCTGTATCGCATCATCGACTGGATTGGTGACCTCGGAGACTTGGCGCAACGAGTCGGCAGTCGTCTTGAATTAATGCTGGCCAGGTAGCAGGAAGATGATCATGGAATATGGAATGATTTTCATCGTACTCGCCTGCGTGTTCGGTTTTTTCATGGCCTGGGGTGTGGGTGCCAATGATGTCGCCAACGCCATGGGCACTTCGGTAGGATCAAAGGCAATTACCGTCAAACAGGCAATCATCATTGCCGTTTTCTTCGAATTTGCCGGAGCCTTTTTGGCGGGCGGGCAGGTCACCGCCACAATCCGCAAAGGCATCATTGAAACCAGCAGTGTTGCAAGCTCACCCGAGATACTGGTTTACGGTATGTTGGCCTCTCTGCTGGCAGCCGGTATCTGGCTGTTGGTAGCGTCACGTTTAGGATGGCCCGTTTCCACCACGCACACCATCGTGGGTGCCATTGTCGGTTTTGCCATGGTTGGCATCGGTGTAGACGCCGTAAAATGGGGAAAAATCGGCACTATCGTCAGTAGCTGGGTGGTCTCTCCGGTGTTGGCCGGCAGTATCGCCTATGCGTTGTTTTTCAGTGTGCAAAAATTGATTCTGGGGACCACTGATCCGCTCAAAAATGCTAAACGCTACGTACCCTATTATATGTTTCTGGTGGGTTTCATTATCGCGCTGGTGACCCTGATGAAGGGGCTGAAACATGTCGGCATCCACCTCGAAACCAGTGAAAACATTATTGTCGCGTTACTGAGTGGTGCGGTTGTGATGTTCATCGGTAAATATTTTATCAGCAAATTAACGTTTGATCCCGCCGCTGACAAAGACTTCCATTTCACTAACGTCGAAAAAATCTTTGGTGTATTGATGATAATTACCGCCTGCGCCATGGCCTTTGCTCACGGCTCCAACGATGTGGCCAACGCCATCGGCCCGGTAGCCGCCGTCATCAGTATCGTTGGCAGCGGTGGCGAGCTGGCACAAAAATCGCCGCTGCCTGTCTGGGTATTATTACTGGGTGCCAGTGGCATCGTCATCGGTCTGGTCACCTACGGCCACAAAGTCATGGCCACCATTGGCACTGGCATCACCGAACTGACACCGAGCCGCGGATTCGCCGCGACCCTGGCCGCCGCAACCACCGTCGTCATCGCGTCAGGCAGCGGATTACCCATTTCCACCACGCACACATTAGTGGGTGCCGTGCTCGGTGTTGGCCTGGCACGCGGCATCGCAGCGCTGAACCTCAACGTGGTGCGCACTATCTTTATGTCGTGGGTGATCACTCTGCCAGCCGGTGCCATTTTGTCGATTATTTTCTTCTTTGGCCTGAAAGCCATATTTTCCTGAATACCGGCAAACACATAAAATATGTCCTCCCTGTTTGATTTCGACAAACCTGCCGATGCCTACGCGGTGATGGGCAACCCCATCAGCCATTCCCGGTCGCCACAGATTCATGCTGCCTTCGCGCAACAGACCGGGCAGCGCATCGTGTACACCGCGACCCAGGTGGACCCCGGTGGTTTTGAACAGGCGGTGGGTAATTTTTTTGCCAACGGCGGCAAGGGACTGAACATCACCGTGCCCTTCAAAACTGAGGCATGGAAACTGGCCGGTGAACTGGGACCGGAAGCCGAGCGGGCTGGTGCTGTAAACACCCTGTTAATGAATGCCAAAGGCATATTAGTCGGACGCAACACTGATGGTATAGGACTGGTACGTGACATCCTGCACAACCACGGCGGCAATATCGCCGGGAAAAAAATCCTCCTGGTGGGTGCCGGTGGTGCAGCACGCGGAGTAGTGCAACCACTGCTGGCCGAAGCGCCCGTCCAACTGTTAATAGTGAACCGCACCGCCAGCCGGGCACATGAACTGGCTGCTGATTTCAATATTCTGGACAACAAAAAAACCCTGATCACGGGTAGCGGTTTTGATGACTTGGCGGCACAACATTTCGACCTCATCATCAACGCCACTGCTGCCAGCCTGCAAGGTGAAATTCCGCCCTTGCCTGACGAAACCTGCACTGCAAGCACCTGGTGTTACGACATGATGTACAGTGCCGAGCCCACTCCTTTCATGCGCTGGGCTGAGCAGCACAATGCGGAAAAATCCGTGGATGGATTGGGCATGCTGGTAGAACAAGCCGCAGAATCATTTTTTCACTGGCGTGGTGTGCGGCCGAACACAGCCCCGGTCATTCAAACCATTCGCGCCCAACTGCTAAACACATAAATCGACCCTGCAAGATATACTCATCAATACAGAGTGAAACTGTAGGGTGGAACAAGCGCAGCGGTTCCACCAGCAGGCTATAAAAAACAACAAATCGCCTCTGTGCTCACGACCGCTGACAAAAAAACTGCAACAACGATTCACCGGTCAACGGCGATAACTGATCAATTCTTGAACATATCCCTTTCCTGCTTGGTGGAACCGCTACGCTTGTTCCACCCTACCCGCTTGAACCTGATTAAGTCTGACCAGTAAACTACCGCTATTTTCCAGTGTTACGTTAATACACAATGGCGCACCCTGTTATCAAGCACAAGGTAATTCAATTTACTTATTGCCACTTCAAACACAGTAATTGGCTATATCAAAATATGCTGACATATACTCTGTGACCGTTTTTGAATAACACGCGGCACCAGTAAACCCATCGCCAACGGATAAAGGCCCGATTTTTATGCCAATAACAAATACTGCCAATGGGCAGGAGGTTGCTCTCGAAAAAGGCGTAGAAGTCAAAAACACCACCTGCTACATGTGTGCCTGTCGCTGTGGCATTCGCGTCACCCTGCGTGACGGCGAAGTACGTTACATTCAGGGCAACCCGGACCACCCGCTTAATAAAGGCGTGATCTGCGCCAAGGGCAGCTCCGGGATCATGAAGCAGTATTCTCCGGCGCGACTCACCAAACCCCTGAAACGCCGCGAAGGCGCAGAACGTGGTGCATCAGATTTCGAGGTCATTTCCTGGGATGAGGCCTTCGAGATGATGGAGACCCGCCTGCGTCACTTACGTGCAACCGATCCAAAAAAGTTTGCCCTGTTTACCGGCCGTGACCAGATGCAGGCCTTAACCGGCATGTTCGCAAAAAACTTTGGCACGCCCAACTACGCAGCTCATGGTGGCTTCTGCTCGGTGAACATGGCCGCAGGCATGATTTACACCATTGGCGGTTCTTTTTGGGAATTCGGTGGCCCGGACCTGGAGCGTTCCAAATTATTCCTGATGTTCGGTACCGCCGAAGATCACCATTCCAATCCGATGAAAATCGAGCTGTCCAAATTCAAACGCAATGGGGGACGTTTTATCTCCATCAACCCGGTACGCACGGGTTATTCCGCCATTGCCGATGAATGGGTGCCCATCAAACCCGGCACCGACGGTGCGCTGCTGTTGGCACTGATTCACGAGATCATCAAAACCGGCCTTTATGACCGTGACTTCCTGATCCAATATTCCAACAGTGCCCAACTTATCAACATCGACACAGACAGCGACGATTTCGGTCTGCTGATGCGTGGTGATGACTACGATGAAGGCAAAGCCTACCCTCACGATGAAATGTGGTGGGATCGCAATACTGACAAAGCCGTGCAAACACACACAGAAGGCGCTGACCCTGTGCTGTTGGGCGAATTTACCCTGGCCGACGGTACCCCGGTAAAAACCGGTTTCCAGTTGCTGGTGGAGCGAGTCAAGGATTACACCCCGGAATGGGCGGCCGATATCACCAGCATTCCCGTGGATACCATCCGCCGTCTGGCCCACGAAATGGGTATTACCGCCCGTGACAAAAAGATTGAATTACCCATCGCCTGGACCGATGCCTGGGGCAAGGAACATGAATCTGTCACCGGCAACCCCGTGTCATTTCACGCCATGCGCGGCCTTGCGGCACATTCCAATGGCTTTCAAACCATTCGCGCATTATCAATCCTGATGTCACTGCTCGGCACCATTGATCGTCCTGGCGGTTTCCGTCATAAAGCACCATTCCCACGCCCTATTCCGCCCTGTCCGAAAACCCCCAATGGTCCACACGGGGTAAAACCCGACACGCCGCTCGGCGGTATGCCACTAGGCTGGCCTGCCGACCCCAACGATTTGTTTGTGAACGATGACGGTAGCCCCATACGCCTGGACAAGGCTTTTTCCTGGGAGTTTCCGCTCTCGGTACACGGCATGATGCATAACGCCATCACCAACGCCCATCGGGGCGACCCGTACAAAATCGACACGCTGATGATTTTCATGGCCAACATGGCCTGGAATTCCACCATGAATACAGTGGAAGTCCGCAAGATGCTCAACGATAAAGATGAAAACGGTGAATACAAAATCCCTTTTCTCATCGTTTGCGATGCCTTCCAGTCCGAGATGATCGCCTTTGCCGATCTGGTATTG
>Ga0256830_1002731_pt1 | contig 11423 bp, 7 predicted proteins | sample 128326metaG_FD_190537 | JGI IMG/M metagenome (GOLD analysis project Ga0256830, IMG submission 190537) | Hydrothermal vent microbial communities from Lau Basin, Pacific Ocean - 128-326 | ecosystem: Environmental > Aquatic > Marine > Hydrothermal vents | place: Pacific Ocean: Lau Basin | collected...
GGCGATCCTCACGGCGGTGCCGCTCGCGGGAGCCTCGGGAGCCGGCGGCCCGCCGTCCCTGGAGGGCGCCGCCGCGAACCGGCCGCTTGAGCCCGGCGAGCGCCTGCGGGCGGTCCTGGAGCGCCTCGCCGAGACCACGGACCTGCGTCTGCACGAGAGCCGCAAGGGAGAAGTCCTCCTCCTGAGCGACGGCCGGGGGCGGAAGCTGCGCGCCGCCCTGCAGGGCATGGAGACGGTCCTGAAGCTCCTGGAGCGGAGCCTGGGGCCGGCCCGTCCTTCGGAGGAGCCCCTCGTCACCTTCCTGATCTACGACCGTGAGGACTGGGAGGCCTTCCTGGAGGCGCTGGCCGAGCACCTGCCCGGTCAGGCGCCGCTGCTGCGCAGCTACCGCGAGACGACCGGCTTCACCTTCTACCGGCCGGCCCTCACGGGCGTCTTCCATGATGTCCGCGTCCAGGAGGAGGCACGCCCGGAGCAGGCCGTGGCCCACAACCTCGTCCACCTCGTGCTCTACCGCCGCTACGGCCTCCTGCCTCTGGGGCTGGCCGAGGGAATCGCCACCGCCCTGGAGGAGATGACCTTCGGCAGCGTCTACGGCAACTGGAATCGCGAAGGCTTCGTCGCCGCCGCCTCCCACAGCAGCTGGAGGAGCAGAGCCTCGCGCCTCGTCGCCCGGGAGCGCCTGCCCCTCGAGGAACTCTACGCCTACTCCGCCGATCCCTACGACGACCGCCTCGCCCACGCCGCCTTCGCCTTCGCCCTCTACGGCCTGGAGAAGGACCGGAAGGGCTTCCAGGCCCTCCTGGAGCTCCTGGCCCGGGAGTATGATGCGCGCCAGGCCGGTTCCGGGCGGGTGCCGGCCGTCGAGGACATGGAACGCTGGGTGGAGGAGGCCTTCGGCCCCGACTTCGAGCAGGCGTTCCGCAAGTGGTGGAGGAAGCCTCCCCGCCGCGCCCGCTGAGGCCTCCGGTCCGGCTCCTCGCCTGGGGCCTGACCGCCTCCCCGGCCGCGCGCAGGAGCCGGTCCCGATCCCGGAGGAAGAGCTGAGGCTGCTGCCGGTGGAAGGACAGGTCTTCCCGCCGCTGCGCTTTCCCGTCCTCGGCGATCCGGACCGCTGGCTCGGCCTGCGGGACTTCCGCGGCTGCAAGGTCCAGCTCTTCCCCTTCGCCTCCTGGTGAGCGGGATGCCGGCGAGGGGCCCGGGTGGTACCACGCCCTCGAGGAACTCCGCGACTCCGGGGCGGCGGAGCGGGTCGGCCCCGCCCTGGCGAAGCTCTGATCCTTCGCCCCCTGGACCGAGGAGGCGCGCCGGGAGATCCGGGTGCGGATCCCGCTCCCGCTGCAGGGCGACGGGGAGCGCGGAGCGGGGCTGGCACCGGCGCCCTGCGCCGGGCAGGATCGGCGGCCGTCATGCACCGGCTGCCGCTGCTGTTCCTCCTTCCGCTCCTGGCCTGCACCGCTCCTGCCGGCTCCGATGCCGGCCAGGCGCCGCCGGCCGTCGTTGCGGGCCCCATGCTGGGGCACCTCGAGGCGCGGCGGGCCCGTCTCTGGATCCAGGTGGCGCGGCCGGCCCTCCTCGGCCTGCGCTATCGGGAGGAGGGCGAGACCTCCTGGCGGCGGCCCCGCACCTGCGACGGGCGCCGGCTCAGTACCTGGGCCCTGCCCGAAGGCCACGGCACCGCGGTCCTGGACCTGCCGGGCCTCGAAGCGGAGCGTTCCTGGGAGTGCCAGGTGGTCGCTCTGGAGGAGGGGGAGGAACGGCCGCTCGCGGCCCTCGCCTTCCGCACCCCGCCGCCGGCGGGGATCCCGGAGGCCTTCCGGGTGGCCTTCGGCTCCTGCGCCGGCTCCTCGGGAACGGACCCTGCCCAGCCCGTCTGGCGGGGGATTGCCCGGACCCGGCCCGATCTCTTCCTGTGGCTCGGCGACAACGTCTACTACGAAGTCGCCAGCCGCGAGTGGAACGACCCCGAGGCCATGTTCGCCCGCTGGAGGCGGCAGCGCTCCCTGCCCTTGCTGCAGCCGGTCCTTGGCGCCATGGCTCACTACGCCATCTGGGACGACCACGACTACGGGCCGGACAACAGCGACAAGACCTGGCGCCTGCGCGACGAGAGCCTCTTCGTCTTCCGATCCTTCTGGGCGAATCCCGCCTCCGGCTCGGAGGGGGTTCCCGGCGTCTGGTTCTCCTTCCAGCGCGGGCGGGTGGAGTTCCTGATGCTCGACACCCGCTACCACCGGGATCCGGACACCGACCTCGACGATGGGGGGAAGAGCCTGCTGGGCGCCGCGCAGCGGGCCTGGCTGGAGCGGCGCTTGAAGGCGAGCCGCGCCGACTTCAAGGTGATCGTCTCGGGCACCCAGGTCCTGGCCCGCTACCACGGCTACGAGAGCTGGGATCTCTATCCCCGGGACCGGGACTTCCTTCTCGGCCTGATCCGGCGCGAGCGGATCGGTGGCGTCCTCTTCTTGAGCGGCGATCGGCACCAGGGCGAGGTCCTGCGCTGGCTGCCGCCCGAGGTTCCCTACCCGCTCTACGAGTTCACGAGCAGTCCCCTGGCGGCCCGTGTCCACCGGCCCGAGTCCGAGCCGGAGGCCCCCGAGCGTCTCCCTGGCAGCCTGGTGCGCCAGGAGCACTTCGGGTTCCTCTCCTTCCAGCCCCGGGAAGGGGGGACGGAACTGCGCTTCGAGGCCCGGGACCTGGAGGGCCGGCCGATCCCGGGCACGGACGTGGTCCTCGACTCGCGCGAGCTCCAGGCGCCGGCCCGGGAGCCCGGCGGTTGAGGCTGCCTGGAGCCGGCTGCGGGAAGAGGCCATACTCGCGGGAGTCATGCTCGCGACCGCTCTTCTGCTCCTTCCGCTCCCCGGCGCGGCCGCCCAGGAGCCTCCCGCCGGCGAGCCGGCGCGCATCGCCGCCGGCGGTGCCGAGGTCCGGGCCTTCCCCAAGGACACCGTGGTCGTCGTGGAGCGGCTGGAGCCCGGCACTCCGGTCCGGATCCTCGAGGAGCGTCCGCCCTGGGCCCGGGTGGCGGTTCCGGGAGGACTCCCGGCCTGGATCCACGGCGACTACTTCGAATTCCGGGAGAACGGCCGCGGACGGGTGCGCGGGACCCACGTGCGCATCCGCCCCCTGCCTTCCACGGCTTCGGAGTCCCATCCGCTGGGCCAGTACCGGGACGGCGCGGAACTGCAGGTCCTGGGCCGGGACGGCGACTGGGTTCGGGTGCTGGCCCCGGAGTCCGCGGGCGGCTGGGTATTGCTCGTGCAGCTGCAGCGCGGCGCCGGAGAGGGGCTCTCCTGGGAGGAGGCGGCGGCGCGCCGTCGCGGGGCCTGGCGGACCCGGGGCCGTCAGGAGGAGGCGCGGGCCCGCGCCGCCGTGCGTCACGCCGAGGCCCCGCCGCCGGCGCCTCCGCTCCCCGAGACCGCGGTCGCCGCCGCCCTGGAGGGCGCCCGCCGCGCCCTCCAGGCTGCGCCGGCGGAGCGCGAGGCCGCGCGCCGCGCCCTGGCGGCCGTCGTCCTGGGGGCAGCTTCGCCGCAGTCGGTGGTCGAGGCCCTGGAGCTCCTGGAGGCCCTGGACCGGGACTGAGCCCCCATGTCCGCCGTCCCGGCCGCGGCCGCCGCTCTCCTGGCCTACGTCCTCGGCTACCGCTTCTACAGCCGCTGGCTGGCGCGGCGGGTCTTCCGCCTGGACTCCGGAGCCGTGACCCCGGCCCACGCCCGCGAGGACGGCGTGGATTACGTGCCGACCCGGCCGCTCGTCCTCTTCGGCCACCACTTCGCCTCGATTGCCGGGCTGGCGCCCATGCTCGGGCCGGCGGTGGCGGTCATCTGGGGCTGGGTGCCGGCCTTGCTCTGGGTGGTTTTCGGAGCGCTCTTCATCGGCTGTGTCCACGACTTCTCGGCGCTGGTCCTGAGCGCCCGCCACGAGGGCCGGAGCATCGGCGCCCTCTGCGAGGACATCCTCGGCGGCCATGCCAAGGCCCTGTTCCTGGCCCTGATCTTCTTCGGCGTCGCCCTGGCCATGGGCGTCTTCGTCGAGGTCATCTCGATCCTCTTCTCCTGGGGGCCGGACTTCGACCCGGCGGCCCTCAGCGCGGCAACCACTTCCTTTCCCGAGGTGGTGCTCCCCTCCAGCCTGCTCATGGTCCTGGCCCTGGGATCGGGCTGGCTCCTGTACCGGCGCGGCGCTCCCCTGGCGCCGGTCGCGGGCGCCGGCTTCCTCCTCCTCCTGGGCTGCATCTTTCTCGGCTACCGCTTTCCCACCCTGGGTCTCGCCCGGGAGGCCTGGCCCGAGAAGGCCGGCTGGACCTGGATTCTTCTGGCCTACGCCTGGCTGGCTTCGGTGCTCCCGGTCTGGCTCCTCCTGCAGGCCCGGGATTTCCTGAACTCCCTCCTTCTTCTCTCCGGTCTGGTTCTCATGTATGCGGGCTTCTTTCTGGCGGCGCCGGCTTTCGACGCACCAGCGGTCCGCGCCCACCCCGAGGGCGCCCCCTCCCTCTTTCCCTTCGTCTTCCTGATCATCGCCTGCGGCGCGGCCAGCGGCTTCCACAGCCTCGTGGCCAGCGGCACGACCTCGCGCCAGCTGGACCGCGAGCCCCACGCCCGGCCCATCGGCTACGGCGGCATGATCGGCGAGTCCCTCCTCGGGCTGATGGCGGTCCTGGCCTGTACCTGCACCCTGGGCGGCCAGGAGGCCTGGGGCCGGGTCTACGCCGACTGGCATGCCATCCAGGGCCTGGGTGCCAAGCTCGGTGTCTTCATCCGCGGGGCGGCCTCCTTCATCGAGGAGCTCGGCGCGCCGGGCGATCTGGCCGTGACCCTGGTCGCCATGGTCGTCGTCTCCTTCGCCCTCACGACCCTGGACTCGGCGACCCGGCTCTTGCGCTTCAACGTCGAGGAGATCGGGGCGGCCCTGGCGCGCCTTCCCGGTCTCGGGGCGCGCGCCGGCTTCCTCATGAACCGCTTCGTGGCGACCAGCCTCGCCGCCGCCGCCATCGGCTTCTTCGCCTTCTATGAGATCCGGGTCCCGGACCCGGCGGCGGCAGGCGGCTTTCGGCTGCAGAGCGCCGGCCTCGCCCTCTGGACCCTGTTCGGCACGACCAACCAGCTCATCGCCGGCCTCGCCCTCCTGACCGCGGCGGTGTACCTCAAGCAGAAGCGGCGCCCGACTCTGCCGCTGGCCCTGCCGGCGCTGTTCATGACCGGCAACACCCTCTTCGCCCTGGTGCGCAAGGCCCAGGACTTCGCCGGCGCCGGCCAGCACCTGCTTCTCGCCCTTTCCCTCGCCCTCCTCGGGATCGGCCTCGGCGTCGGCCTCACCGCCGTGGCGGCCTGGCGCCGGGCTTGAAGCGGGCCCGCTCCGGGCGCGGTCCCGGCTCCCGCGGCGGCCAGCGGCAGCGAACCTCCTCGCGGAGTTCCTCGAAACGGCCGCCGGCGAGGGCCTCGCGCACGCGGCGCAGGAGATCCTGGAGGAAGAAGAGGTTGTGCTGGGAGACCAGGAGCATGGGCAGGATCTCCCTGGCCTTGAAGCCGGCCCGGAGGGCCCCCCGCGGTACGCCGCTCTGGCAGGCCTCGCAGGGGCAGTCCGGATCCAGGGGCGAGGCATCGTCCCGGAAGCGGGCGTTCAGCAGATGCAGGCGCCCCTTCCAGGTCAGAGCGGTGGCGAAGCGACCGGCCCGGGTCGGGAAGACACAGTCGAAGAGGTCCACACCGCGGGCGATGGCCTCCACCAGGTCGAGGGGCGTGCCCACCCCCATGAGGTAGCGCAGGCGGTCCACGGGCAGCCAGCAGGTGCTGGCCTCGACTCCGGCCATCCTGGCGGCGTGGTCCTCGCCGACGCTGACGCCGCCGACGGCGTAGCCGTCGAAGTCGAGGGCCACGAGCTCGCGGGCGCAGGCCTCCCGGAGATCGGGGAAGACGCCGCCCTGGACGATGCCGAAGAGGGCCTGGCCGCGGCCGCTGCCGCCGTGCTTCTCGTGCAGGCGCCGCTGGGTCCGGGCCCAGGCCAGGGTCCGCTCCACGGCCCAGGCGGCCTGGTCGCGGTCGCCGGGGCGGTCGGGGCAGACGTCCAGGACCATGGCGACGTCGGGCGCCAGACGCCGCTGGCTCTCGAAGGCGAGCTCGGGCGTCCAGTCCACCACACCGCCGTAGACCGGGTGCTCGACGCGCACCCCGCCCTCGTGGACCCGGTCCAGGGCGCCCAGGGAGAAGACCTGGAAGCCGCCGGAGTCGGTCAGGACCGGACCGTCCCAGGCCAGCATCCCGTGCACCCCGCCGAGGGCCTCGACGGTCTCGATGCCGGGGCGGGCGTAGAGGTGGAAGGCGTTGGCCAGGACCATCTCCACCCCCATGGGGCGGAGGATGGTGGGGGGGTGGCCGCGCAGCATGCCCCGGGTCGCCACCGGCATGAAGGCCGGAGTCCGGACCTCGCCGTGGGGCGTGTGGAAGCGTCCGAGGCGCGGGCCGGAGGCAGAGCCCTGGATCAGGTCGAAGCGGAAGGCCACGGCGCCGGGGGCGCTCAGGGACGGAGGAGGCCGGGGTGCTCGCCCAGGAGCACGATCTCGGCCCCAGGATAGTAGTGCGCCAGGATCTCGCCGGCGCTGGCCCCGGCACGGCTGCGGCGCAGAGCGCCCTCCTGGCACAGGCCGACGCCATGGCCGCGGCCGCGTCCGGTGACGCGCAGGCCGCCGTCGGCCAGGGCCTCGAGGTCCAGCCAGAGCGTCGAGGGCAGGTCCAGGATCCGGCGCAGGGCCTCGCCACCGAGGCTGCGGGTGGCGAATTCGCCGGCCAGCAGGACCCGGAGCACGCGTCCGAAGCGGTCGCGCTGGCTGGCGCGGACGCGGCGCAGCCAGGCGCCCAGCTCGAAGTCCCGGGCGAGGCGGTCCAGCTCGGCGGCCGGGATCTCCTTCTCCCAGGGCCAGTCCTCGGCGCAGCCCGGATCGGAGACGCCGGCCAGGGGCGGCAGCTCCTCGCGGCTGAACTCCAGGCTCCAGGCGTCGGCCGTGCCGCCGCCGCAGTCGGCGTGGAAGTAGGCGTGGAGGAGTTCCCCGTCCCAGACCAGGACCCGGCCCTCGGTGGCCGCCACCGCCTCCCGTGCCTGCAGGGTCTCGAAGTCCACCCCCAGGAAGCGCTGGTCCCGGGCGTCGTCGTTCAGGAAGGGCCGGCCCCGGCGCAGCTCCCAGAGGGCCCAGCTGCGGGCGGCGATGGCCTGGGCGCGCAGGGCGGCCGCCGCACCCGCGGCTCCGGCCGCCATCTCCCCGCAGACCACGCCGAGGACATAGTCCTCGAGGGGCAGATCGAGATAGAGCTCCAGGCGCGGCGCCAGTTCGCCGCCCCGGCGGCCGCGGCCGTCCACGACCAGCTCGCCCCGGTACCAGTCGGCGTCCAGGCGCAGGGCGGCGTCGCCCTCGGGAGCGATGCGGAAGGCCGGGCGCAGGGGGTCGAGGCCGGTGAGCCGGGGGCCGGCGGCGCCGCCCCGGATGGCGCCCCGGTATTCGGCTCCCTCCCAGAGGACCTCCTCTCCCTCCAGGCCCAGGATCCGGTAGCGCCCGCGGATGCGCAGGGGCACGCGCTCGCGGCCGCTCCAGCCGGCGAGGCGGACGCGGACCGTGGGATGGACCGGGTCCACCGCCGGCGGCGGCGGGCCGGGCAGGAAGCGCAGCACCAGGAACAGGAGGCCGATCCCCAGGGCCGTCGCCAGGACGCGGCTGCGCAGGGGAATGCGGCGCGGCAAGGCTCAGCCCTCCGCCGCGGGCGGGGCGAGGCCCAGGGCCTTCCAGCCGCGCTCGAGAAGCACCCGGCCCTGGGGGGTCCGCTCCAGGTAGCCCTCGCGCAGGAGCCAGGGCTCGACGACCTCCTCGAGGCTGTCCTCGGCCTCGCCCACGGCCACCGCCAGGCTCTTCAGGCCTACGGGCCGCCCGCCGGCCCGGGCCAGGGCCTCGAGCAGGCGGAGGTCGGTGCGCGACAGCCCGCGGCCGTCGATGCCGAGCATCTCCCGCGTCCGGGCGACGACGCCCGGGTCGATGCGGGCGCGGCCCTCCACCTGGGCGACGTCGCGCGCCCGGCGCAGCAGGCGGTTGGCGATGCGCGGCACGCCGCGGGCATGGAGGGCGAGTTCCCGCAGGGCCTGGGGGGCGCAGTCCACGCCGAGGAGGGAGGCGGAGCGCTCCAGGATCCGCTCCAGGGCCTCGGCGGTGTAGGGCTCGAAGTGGAGGACATGGCCGAAACGCGAGCGGAAGGCCGAGGTCAGGAGGGCCTCGCGGGTCGTGGCGCCGACCAGGGTGAAGGGCTCCAGGTCCAGCTTCAGGAGGCGGGCGTGGACACCCTGGTCCAGGGTGAACTCGATCTGGAAGCGCTCCATGGCGCCGTAGAGGTACTCCTCGACGGCCCGGGGCATGCGGTGGATCTCGTCGATGAAGAGCAGCGTCCCCGGCTCCAGGCCGCTGAGGATGCCGACCAGGTCCCGGGCCCGCTCCAGGGCCGGGCCGCTCGTGACCTTCAGGGGGGCGCCGATCTCCCGGGCCAGGGCCAGGGCCAGGCTGGTCTTGCCGAGGCCCGGCATGCCGCAGAAGAGGAGGTGCTCCAGGGGCTCGCCGCGGCCCCGGGCCGCCTCGATCATCACCTGCAGGGGCTCCAGCAGCCGCTCCTGCCCCAGGAACTCGCTCAGGTTCCGGGGCCGGAGGCCCTGCTCGAACTCGGCCTCGGCGGCCCGGCCGAGGGTGGGTGCGAAGGCCGCGGGCTCGTCCATGGGGGGGATTCTGCCCGGCGGCGGCTCCCGGTTCCAACCACGGCGGCGGGCGGTCCGGCGGCGGGGTTGTGCGCATCCGCACGGAAGGGGCCGGCCCCCCGGGGGGAAAGAGCCTCCGGACCCCCGGGAAGGGTGGCCTCCGGCGGGGGGGCAGTGGCATGATTGTTGCCCCCTTCCGGCCGAGAGGGGCAGGTGCCATCCTGTCCCGCCCTGGTGGAACCCTAGCCTGCCCGCGCATGAACCGCAGTCTCCTGCCGAGCCTGGCCGCCCTGGCGGCCGGCCCCTTCCTCGCCGCCTGCTTCAACACGGACCAGGGCCCGGGCCCGCTCCAGCAGGACCCGAACGCCACCGGGGCGACCATGCGCATCGAAGAGGTCACCAACGGCTTCGGACGTCTCCTGCCCCATGTGGTCCACGCCGTGGACCCGATCTCCGGCCAGGTCTCCACGGACCAGCTGGTGGAGATCCGGACCATGGACGACCTCCTGGCGAACCCGCCGAGCGAGCTGAACCCGGTGCTGCCGCCGGCGACCTGGCCGACCACGGCCACGATTCCGAGCGGCCAGGCCGGCAACCACTTCGTGTCGGTCCGCTTCTCGCGCTCGATCAAGATCGACACGGTCCTGGATCCGACCGCCAGCGGGCTTTCGAACAACGGGCTGACCGGGGCCATCACCGTCGTCGCCTACGATCCGGCCACCGGCCTGAGCGAGGCCGTGCCCGGGCGCGGCTTCATCAACGGCAAGACCTACTTCGGCAACCCTCCGGTCCTCGAGACCTGGGTGAAGAAGGACGGCCGCGACCACGTGAAGGTCAAGAACGTGGACCGTGACGGCGAGATCTTCACCCCCGGCGAGGGCTACCCCGGGACCGACATCGGTCTCGTGGACGGCTCCTTCCCGAGCGCCGGCCAGCTGGTCAGCCCCACGACCTTCACCTTCGTCGTGGACTCGGATGCCGATCTGCGGACCTTCGAGACCTTCCCCGAGGGACGGATCATCCGGATCGTCATCGACGACACGATCTTCGACCGGACCGGACGGTCCCTGGACGATCCCGGCATCGCCACGAGCACCGTCGGCAACGACACGGTGCCCCCGACCGAACTCCTCGACGGCGTCGGCGGCACGCCGGTGACCTTCCCGGTGGACCTCGCCAACGACGTGCCCTGCGACGTGGAGATCCGCTGGGCCTTCAGCGAGTCCTGCCAGCCGCACTCCATGGGCCCGCTGCCGGGCCCGGTGCCGCCGGCCCTGAGCAACGAGTTCACGGTCGAGTTCACGCCGCCGGTCGCGGTCGGCGAACCCCCGCCGGGCACCACCATCCAGGTGCCCTACACGGTGCTGCCGCGCAGTCCCTTCGACTTCACGGAGTTCGTCCTGACGCCGGTGGTGAACTTCCCCGGCAGCGATCCCTTCGGCGCCGCCTCGACGGCCACCGTCACCCACTTCCTGAACGCGCCGGTGGACCTCTTCGGGAACGGCGACGAGAACAACCTCGACACCACCTCCATCGACTTCGGCATCGGCGACTGCCCGGGTCTGGTGAACGTCCCGGTGAGCCCCGGGGCCCTCTACATCGGCTCCAACGGCGGCGGCGAGGCCGGCGGCATCCGGGTCCTGGACCTGGACGGCTTCGGCCAGGGCACCGGGGATCCGACCCACGACTTCGTGAATGCCTTCTACAACGTCACCTTCGACGAGAACGGCGTTCCCATCGCCGGGGACATCAGCAAGTTCCCCTTCAACCCGAATCTCATCGTCCAGGGCATCTTCCCGCCCCTGAGCGCCGACACCACCTCCCTGGCGGGCGGATCGCGCGGGGTCTTCCAGCTGGCCCAGGACTCGACCCTGCGCACCCAGCTCGTGGGTCCGGACGTCGTCGGCACCATCGCCGACATGATGCTCGGCCATCCCCTGGACCTGGTCTTCAACAACTTCGACTGCCTGAGCGGCGGCCAGAACATGTGCGCCAACTCGGCGTTCCAGCTGCATCCGCTCAACCTCTCGGTGTTTCCGGGCAATTCCATCAGCCACGCGCCGCACCCGAACCCGCCGCGCATCCAGCTGGCCCCGAGCTGTTTCGCGCCCCTGATCCAGACCGAGGAGCCGACCTACCCCGGCGCCAACCTGGCCACCAACCTGCTGCAGCCGGGGGATGCCTTCGGCACGGTCGGCGGGCAGGGCCCGAGCGGACTCCTGACCGAGAGCCAGTTCTACGCCGGCTTCTGGGGGCCCGCGCCGACCAACGTCACCTGCCCGCAGTTCACCCTGCGCCAGCAGATCGGCCACTTCCTCTACGTCCTGGACAGCACCAGCGACCGCGTCGTGGTCCTGAACAGCAACCGGATGACGGTCATCGACACGATTCCGGTCTCCGACGTCCGCGACATGGCCATGGCGCCGGACATGAACCTGCTGGCGGTCTCGAGCAAGGGCACAAACACGGTCAGTTTCATCGACACCGACCCGCTCTCGCCCACCTTCCACACGGTGGTCAAGACCACGCCCCTGATCGACTCGGTGAACAACCGGGTCGGCCTCGGCCCGACGGAGATCGTCTGGCAGCCCGGGGACGAGGATGTACTCGTGGTCTGCGAGGACTCGAGCTCCATGGCCCTGATCAACACCGGCGACCTGGAGGTGCGGAAGATCATTCCGGGCGTGGACCAGCCGCGGCTG
>Ga0256830_1002732_pt1 | contig 11422 bp, 11 predicted proteins | sample 128326metaG_FD_190537 | JGI IMG/M metagenome (GOLD analysis project Ga0256830, IMG submission 190537) | Hydrothermal vent microbial communities from Lau Basin, Pacific Ocean - 128-326 | ecosystem: Environmental > Aquatic > Marine > Hydrothermal vents | place: Pacific Ocean: Lau Basin | collected...
AGGTGCTGGGCCCGCACGTCAAGCAGGCCGGCAGCGTGGTCGAGCCGGGCCGCCTGCGCTTCGACTTCACCCACTACACGGCGATGACGCCCGAGGAGATCGCCGAAGTCGAGCGGCTGGTCAACGAGCAGATCCTGGCCAACACCGAGGTGACGACGGAGGTGATGGACCTCGAACAGGCCGTCAGCGCCGGCGCCATGGCCTTGTTCGGCGAGAAGTACGCGGACCGCGTGCGGGTCGTCTCCGTGCCGGGCTTCAGCAAAGAGCTGTGCGGCGGTACCCATGTGCGCCGAACGGGCGACATCGGCCTGTTCAAGATCGTCTACGAAGGCTCGATCTCGGCCGGCGTCCGGCGTATCGAGGCGATCACCGGCCAGCGGGCGCTGGAGCGCTTCCAGCAGACTTCCGACGCGCTGCGGCGCGTCAGCGAGATGCTGCGCACCACCGAGCCGGAGCTGGTCGAGCAGGTCGAGCGGCTCGTCGCCCAGCAGCGGGCCCTCGAGAAACAGCTTGAACAGCTCAAGAACCAGGTCGCCCAGTCGCGGGCCGGGGCGCTCGAGAACCAGGCGCGCGAGATCAAGGGCGTCCGCGTGCTGGCCGGGCGCGTGGACGGCATGGACCGGCCCCAGATGCGCGCCATGGCCGACGCGCTGCGCAACAAGTGGAAGAGCGCCGTGGTCGTGCTGGCGGCGGCTCAGAATTCGAGCGTCGCTCTGCTGACCGCCGTCACCAAGGACCTTACGAAGAAGGTCCACGCGGGCAAGCTTCTGGGCGAGGTGGCCCGGGAGGTCGGCGGCCGCGGCGGCGGCCGGCCCGACATGGCCGAGGGCGGCGGTAAAGACGTGTCCGCGCTGGACAAAGCCCTGGCCGGCGTCTACCGCAAAGTGGAGGAGCTGCTGTGAGCCGCCACGACTTCGACGTCGCCGTCGTCGGCGCCGGGCCCACCGGCCTGGCCTGCGCCATCGAGCTCAAGCGCCGCGGGCTCCGGGAAGTCGTCTTCGACAAGGGCTGCGTGGTGAACTCGATCTACAACTACCCGACCAACATGGTCTTCTTCACCACGCCGGAGCTGCTCGAGATCGGCGACGTCCCGATGACGTCGCTCTACGAGAAGCCGGTTCGGGTCGAGGCGCTCAAGTACTACCGCCGGGTGGCCGAATATTACCGGCTGGACATCCACCAGTATGAGCAGGTGGAGCGCATCGACGGCGCCGACATGGACTTCACCGTCCGCACGAGGACGCGCATCGGCGAGCAGAAGGCCTACCGCGTGAAAAAGGTGGTTCTCGCCACCGGCTTCTACGACCGGCCCAACCTGCTCGGCGTGCCGGGCGAGGACCTGCCCAAGGTCACCCATTACTACAAGGAGCCGCACCCGTACTACGACATGGACGTGGCCGTGATCGGAGGGAAGAACTCGGCCGCCATCGCCGCGCTGGAACTGTACTGGACGGGCGCCCGCGTGACGCTCATCCACCGGCGGGAAGGTCTTTCGGACCGCATCAAGTACTGGATCCGCCCGAATATCGAGAATCGCATCAAGAACGGCGAGATCAAGGCGTACTTCAACTCCCGCGTCACCGAAATCCGCCCCACCGAGATCGACGTCCAGACCCCGGACGGCAAGATCACCTTGAAAAACGACTTCGTCTTTGCCATGACCGGCTACCATCCGGACACCGAGTTCCTCGCCGCTCACGGCATCACCTTCGACGAGAAGACCCGGCGGCCGTACACCGACCCGGAGACGCTCGAGAGCGCCCGCCCGGGCATCCATTTGGCGGGCGTGATCGTCGCCGGCATGGAGACCAACGAGATCTTCATCGAGAACGGCCGTCTCCACGGCAAGCAGATCGCCGAGACGCTCGCCCGGCGGCTGGCCGCCCCCGATCGCGGTTTGTAGGCCACAACAATTTGTCCCTTTTGTGGCCCGATTGCATCCCATCCGGTAGGAGGTTGGCATGCGGAGTGCTAGCTTGATTGCCGGAGGAGTGATGTTTATGTCGTTGGCGTCTGAATCCGCCGACCGCGAGGTGTGGCGGCCGGATCCGTCCCGGTTCCCGGACCCGAAGATCGACCTGCCCGCCCGGGGCAGCGTTCAGACCGCCGTGCTCGCCGGCGGCTGCTTCTGGTGCACCGAGGCCGTCTTCGAGCAGCTCGAGGGCGTCAAAAAGGTCGTCTCGGGTTACGCCGGGGGCACGGCGGAGACGGCCAAGTACGAAATCGTCAGCACCGGCAAGACGGACCACGCCGAGGCGGTCCGCATCACCTACGATCCTTCGAAGATCACCTACGGGCAGTTGCTCAAGGTGTTCTTCTCGGTGGCCCACGATCCCACGCAACTCAACCGCCAGGGGCCGGACTGGGGACCGCAATACCGTTCGACGATCTTTTACGCCGACGAGGAACAAAAACGCGTCGCCGAGGCCTACATCGACCAGCTCACCGCCGCGGGCGTCTTCAGCAAGCCGATCGTCACCACCCTCGAGCCCCTCGGCGAGTTCTACCCCGCCGAGGACTACCATCAGGACTTCTGCCGCCGCAATCCGGACCACGGCTATGTCGTCATCAACGCCTTGCCCAAGATCGAGAAGGTCCGGACGAAGTTCCCCGGCCTGGTGAAGCGATAGCGCCGCCCATCCTAGCGCCGCGACGGCGCGGTTGTGCAACCTCCCCAGTTGAGGGCTTGACTCTGGACCTCGGTCCAGGCCGTAGGCTTTAGTTGGAAGGAGGCAGTTCAGATGAGCGCGAAGCGAAAGATCGAAGTCTTTACCGCCGGGTGCGCGGTCTGCGAGCCTACGGTGGCGATGGTCCAGCGGCTGGCCTGCCCTTCTTGCGAGGTCGAAGTCGTCGATACGCGTGAGGAAGCGGGGGCCAGGAAGGCCGCTGAGTACGGGTTGAAGAGCTTGCCGGCGGTGGTGATCGACGGCAAACCGGCCGATTGCTGCGCCGGGCGCGGTCCCGACGAGGCGACGCTGCGGGCGGCCGGGCTCGGCGTCCCGCTGGGATGAGCGCGACCGCTACTGCGGGCCGCCGGCGGGCTCCTCGACGACGCGGACGGCGCCGAGCCAGAAGTCGAGCCCCTTCACGTAGACCTTGGCCTCGATCCGGACGCCGGGCTTCAGCTTCTCGAAGTCCGCCGGATCCTTCACCGGGAAGTCCATCGTCATCGCCTTCATCCAGCCGGGGATGTCCTCATGCCGGATAACGGCCAAGCGGTCTTCGGGAATCACCTCGATCACCTCGCCTCGAAGGTCGTAGGTCCTCACCTCCGTTTCGGCGTTGGGTTCGGGCGTCTTGGATTCCTGAGGACGGCAGGCGGTGATCAGCAACAAGCCGGCCCCCAAAGCCAGCGGTGCAATCACGGCGGAAGATCTCATCAACGACAGGTTACCGGAGACCGCGCCGTCAGCGCTCGGAAACGCCGTTTGCGAAGATAGAGAGTTATGAGCGAACGGGGGAAGGCCGGCGTCGCGGCCGGCAGAGCAGCCGAGTTGATAGCGATCGAGGAGAGGTGGGGCGCTCACAACTATTTGCCCCTGGACGTCGTCATCGAGCGCGCCGAGGGCGTCTGGGTGACCGACGCCGACGGCAAGCGGTATCTGGACTGTCTGAGCGCCTATTCTGCCTTGAACCAGGGCCACCGGCACCCGCGCATTCTCCGGGCGCTGATCGAGCAGGCCGAGCGCGTGACGCTGACCTCGCGGGCCTTCCGCAACGACCAGCTCCCGCTGTTTTGCAGAGAGCTGGCCGAGCTGTGCGGCATGGAGATGGTCCTGCCGATGAACACCGGCGCCGAGGCCGTCGAGACGGCCATCAAGATGGCCCGGCGCTGGGGCTACGCGAACAAGGGCATCCCCGACGGAAAGGCCGAGATCATCGTCTGCGAGCACAACTTCCACGGCCGGACGACGACCATCGTCGGCTTCTCTTCGGAAGCCGCTTACCGCAAGGGCTTCGGGCCCTTCACGCCGGGATTCGTGACCATCCCCTTCGGCGACGCCGAGGCGCTCGAGCGGGCGATCACGCCGGACACCTGCGCCTTCCTGTTCGAGCCGATCCAGTGCGAGGCGGGCGTGCGCATTCCGCCGGAAGGCTACCTGCGAGCGGTCCGGGAGATCTGCACCCGGCGGCGCATCCTGATGCTGGCCGATGAGATCCAGACGGGACTGGGCCGCACCGGCAGGATGTTCTGCTGCGAACACGAGGACGTCCGGCCCGACGCCTACATCCTGGGCAAGGCGCTCTCGGGCGGGTTCTACCCGGTCTCGGCGGTGGTGGCGAGCCGCGAGCTGCTCGGCGTCTTTGATCCCGGCAGCCACGGGAGCACCTACGGCGGCAATCCGCTGGGCTGCGCGGTGGCCCGGGCGGCGCTGGCCGTGCTGCGCGACGAGCGGCTGGTGGAGCGCTCGGCGGAGCTCGGCGCCTGGCTGCTCGAGGAGCTGGGTTCGCTCGAGCACCCGGAGATCAAAGAGATCCGCGGCCGGGGTCTGATCGTGGGCATCGAACTTCACGGCCCCGCCCGGCCTTACTGCGAGCGGCTTCAGGAGCTCGGCCTGTTGTGCAAAGAGACCCACGAGAACGTGATCCGGCTGGCGCCGCCCCTGGTGATCTCACGCGACGATCTGGCCTGGGCCGTCGAACAGCTACGGCGGGTCTTCGCCGCCGGATGACGCATCCGGGGGCGGTGAGCCGCTTTCCGGGTCCCAGCCGTAGGCTTTCTTGACCAGCTCGGGTCCGATGCGGCGGGCCGCGGCGCGGAGGAAGATCTCGCGCTCGCCGGCGTCCGGGTATTCTCTCCGCACCTGGTCTTCGACGGCGCGGATGAGCATTTCGGCCATCTCGAAGAACTGTTCGAGCTTCTCGCCGGCGCTCATCCGCCGCTGGCGCTCGATGAGCTTCCGGAAGGCCTCCGGGTTGGTGTCGGCCATCCAGTTGGAGCGCCGGGACATCGCACCTTCCATGTTACGGCGAAGGCGATGGGCAGGGCCGGGAGGCGGCCTCAGAAGACCTTCTTGTCGAGCCGGGCCAGGTTGAACTTCGCCGTGTGGGCGACGGCCATGACGGCCATGACGCCGGCCTGGACCGGGTCGCTGACGACGAGGTCGGCGACTTCCGGAACGCTGCCGGCCATGTTCAGGCTGATGACGATCAATCCTTGGGCGCGGACCTCCTCGACGGCCCGGGTGATCTCGCCGCCCATGAGGGCGCCGGCCAGCACCAGGGCCCGGGCGCGGGGCAGGCGGCCGACGGCGCGCACGGCGTCGGCGAGTTGGCGCTCGCCCACCAGGGGGATCGTGTCTACGGAGATATGCTCGCCGCGGATGTTGTGGCGATCCGCCTCGGCGATGGCCCCCATGGCCACCTGGCCCACTTGGGCGCCGCCGCCGATGATGATGATCCGCTTGCCGTAGATCTTGTGCAGGCTGTGCAGGACGACGGCGCTCTTGACGATGGGCAGGGCCTCGAGGTCGCGGGCGAGGTCTTCGATCTTGCCGGGCAGGCTGACCTCGAAGTCGATCCGGGTCTCTTCGGGCGTGCGTTCGACGATCGCCACCGAAGAGATGTCGCCCTCGTGCCGCGCGATGACGCCGGTGAGCTGATGCAGCACGCCGCGACCTTCGGCGGCGGTGATCAGCAGACCGTAGCGATCTCGCTTCATCGAAGGTTCACTCCACCTCGTACTTTTCGAGAATCTCCTGCCAGGTTCCCTGGGCCTTGAGGATCATTTCGATGACCTCGCGGACGGCGCCGGAGCCGCCGGGGCGCTCGGTGACGACGTGCGCCATGCGCTTGACCTCGGGACGGGCGTTGGCGGTGGCGACGGCGAGGCCGACGCGCTTCATGACGATGGCGTCGGTGAGATCGTCGCCGATGTAGGCGACGTTCTCGAGGTCGATCTTCTCGGCGGCGAGGATCTCCTCGAGGATCGGAATCTTTTCGATATGCCCCTGGTAGATGTATTTTACGCCGACCTGGCGGGCGCGGTGCTCGGTGGCGCGCGAGTCCCGGCCGCTGATGACGCCCAGGGTCAGACCTTTCCAGCCGGCCCAGCGCAGGGCGATGCCGTCCTGCGAGTCGAAGGTCTTCGTCTCTTCGACGGCGCCGTCCGGGCCGACGACGTAGTGCAGCTTGCCGTCGGTCCAGACGCCGTCCACGTCCATGAGCAGCATCTTGATCTTGCGGGCTCGTTCGATGATCTCCTCGGTCACGTCGGTGTGTCTCCGTCGGTGGGTCTCGGGTGGAATGGGGCGCCCGGACGGCGATGGGCGGCCGGACGCCCCGGAATGGGTCAGACGTTGTAGGTGGTCGAAGCGACGGGGCCGCCCTTGCCGGTCCAGTTGGTATGGAAGAACTCGCCGCGGGGCCGGTCGATGCGCTCGTAGGTGTGGGCGCCGAAGTAGTCGCGCTGGGCCTGGAGCAGGTTCGCCGGCAGGCGCTCGCAGCGGTAGCCGTCGTAGAAGCAGAGGGCGGTGGAGAAGGCGGGCACGGGCACGCCCATCTGGACGGCCTGGGTGACCACCCGCCGCCAGGAGTCCTGACAGCGCTCGATGGCGCTCTTGAAGTAGTCGTCGAGCAGCAGGTTGCTCAGCTCCGGATTCTTGTCGAAGGCCTCCTTGATCTTGCCCAGGAACACGGAGCGGATGATGCAGCCGCCGCGCCACATCAGGGCGATGCCGCCGTAGTTGAGGTTCCAGTTGTACTCCTTCGACGCCTCGCGCATCAGCATGTAGCCCTGGGCGTAGGAAACGATCTTGGAGGCGTAGAGCGCCCGGCGGATGTCCTCGACGAAGGCCTTCTTGTCGCCCTCGAAGTGCGGCTTCGGGCCGGTGAGCAGCTTCGAGGCGCGCACGCGCTCCTCTTTCATCGCGCTGAGGCAACGGGCGAAGACGGCCTCGCCGATGAGGGTGACGGGCACGCCCAGCTCGAGCGACGTAATGCCCGTCCATTTGCCGGTACCCTTCTGGCCGGCGGTGTCGAGGATCTTGTCGACGACGTATTCGCCGTTCTCGTCCTTGTAGGCGAGGATGTCGCGCGTGATCTCGATCAGGTAGCTTTCCAGTTCGCCCTCGTTCCACTCCTTGAAAACCTGGTGCATCTCCTCGTTGGACATGCCGAGGCCGTCCTTCATCATCTGGTAGGCCTCGCAGATGAGCTGCATGTCGCCGTATTCGATGCCGTTGTGGGTCATCTTGACGAAGTGGCCGGCGCCGTTCTCGCCCACCCAGTCGCAGCAGGGCGAGCCATCCTCGACCTTGGCGGCGATCGACTGGAAGATGTCTTTGACCAGCGGCCAGGCCTTGGGGCTGCCGCCGGGCATGATGGAGGGGCCGTGGCGCGCGCCTTCCTCGCCGCCGGAGACGCCGGTGCCGATGTAGAGCAGGCCCTTGCTTTCGACGTACTTGGTGCGGCGGATCGTGTCTTTGAAGTTGGAGTTGCCGCCGTCGATGATCAGGTCGCCTTCCTCGAGGTGCGGCAGCAGCATCTCGATGAAGTCGTCCACGGGCTTGCCGGCCTTGACCATCAGCATCACCTTGCGCGGCCGTTTCAGCAGGCCGACCATCTCTTCGAGCGAATGCGCGCCGAGGATGTTGTCGTAGCCCTTGGCCGGCCCGTTGAGGAAGTCGTCCACCTTGCTGACCGTCCGGTTGTAGGCGACCACGGTGAAGCCGTGGTCGGCCATGTTGAGAATCAGGTTCTGGCCCATCACTGCGAGGCCGATCAATGCGATATCGCCTTTGGGTTCCATGATCGATTGCTACTCCTGAAGTCGTCGCTGCCGCCCGCCGGTCCCGGCGCCGACTGAAGGGCCGGACCGGCGGCGCTCATGCAAATCTTCCTTTGTACGCCCACAGACCGAGGGCGGGATTGGAAATGAAAAAGATCTCTTCGCCGTCCACCGTATTCCAGCCGTCGGCGAGGCGCTTCGGATCGTAGCGGCGCATCATCGCCTCGAGGTCGCCGTAGGCGAAGCCGGCCGCTTCGATCTCTTCGCGGCTCAACCCGCCGGGGCAGTAAGTGATCCGGAACCGCCCTTCCGAGGAGCCGTGGATCAAGTGGGCGGCGGCGCTCAGGTTGGCCGCCAGGTCGGCGTTCTTCTCGACGGCGTCGATGGTGGCCGGCGTGCCGCGGTAGCCGTACTTGCGGATGAGCGCGTCGATGGTTTTGTCTTCGCCGAATTCCTTGACGCCCGGGGCGAGGACGACGAGCTCGCCGCCATCGGCAATGGCCATCCTGGTCCGGTAAATGGCTTTATTGCCGAGCCAGGTGCTCTTGAACTCGCCGGGATCGAGATAGACGACGGCCTTGGGGATCTCGCGGTCGAGCATCTCGAAGTTGACCGCCAGGCTCAGTTCGGCGGCCTGGAAGAAACACTCCTGGTCGTCGCCGATGAAGAGCCCCCGGCAGACCAGTCCGCCCTCGCTGTCCCGCGAGACGACGGTATGGATGTAGACGATGGGCAGATCGCGGGCGAACTGTTCGGAAGCGTAGTTCATGAGCCGGCGGACGGGGTTGTCGGCGCGGCCCATGATCCGCTCCATACCGTAGACGGCGCTCAGGTAGTGGCTCTTGTTGATGCCCTCGGCCCCGCCGGCGCCCACGAAGATGTTCTTGTTGTAGTTGGCCATGCCGATGACCTCGTGGGGGACCACCTGGCCGATGGAGAGGATCAGGTCGAAGCCCCCATCGACGAGGAGCCGGTCCACCTGGGCGGGCCAGGAGAACTCGAGCTTGCCTTCGGAGAGCTCGCGGACGTATTCGGCGGGAACTTCGCCGAGGTTGGCGAGGCCGTGGCGCCAGTCGTGGACGCGAAACAGCGACCGGGGCACGGGGCCGAACATCTTTTCCAGTTCGCCCGGCGTCATGGGCGCGTGGGTGCCGAGGGCGGGCAGGATGTCGGTGAGGCGGTCGCCGTAATATTCCCAGACGTAGCGGGTGATGTCGCCGGCCATCGAGTGGTAGCGGGTGAAGTCCGGGGGCACGGCCAGGACCTTGCGCCGCGGCCCGAGCTTGTCCAGGGCGGCGGCGACATGGCGCCTGATCTCGTCCTGGCTCAGTTCGGACGCGGGCGAACCTACACTGCAGAACAGACTCATCTCTCTGGTCGAAGCGCCGGACGGCGGGAGCTGGCCGGACCGCCTGAGGTGCAACGGCGGCCGCAGACTGGATTCACGGGACCTCGCCGGGCGTTCCAGGGCGCCGCCGGGACCACTCTCTTTTATATCACGAGCGTTGCGGCACGCCCTCCGCCCCGGCGCGCGACCGCTCGGGCGAACGGGGCGGCCTCTACAATGGAGGTGTCCGGAGCCGCCGTGCTGGACAAAGTTGCACGCACCATCGAGCGCCACCGCATGTTCTCGGCCGGCGACCGGGTGGCGGTGGCCGTTTCCGGAGGGGCCGATTCGACGGCGCTGCTTCACGCGCTTCACGAACTGGCCTCCCGGTGGAACCTGCGCCTGGCGGTGGCCCACTTCAACCATCGCCTGCGGGGGCGGGCCTCCGAAGAGGATGCCCAATTCGCGGCCGAAATGGCGCGGCGGCTGGGCCTCGAGTTCATTTGCGAAGAAGCGGACGTGGCCCGGCTGGCGGCGGAGACGGGCGACAACCTGGAGCAGGCGGCGCGCCGGGCGCGGTACGGGTTTTTCCACCGGCTGGTGAGGGAGGGGAAGGTGCAGAGAGTGGCCGTGGGGCACACGCGCTCGGACCAGGCGGAGACGGTTCTGTACCGGCTGCTGCGGGGCTCGGGTACGGCGGGGCTGGCGGGCATCCGTCCGGTGACGCGGGAGGGCGTCGTGAGGCCGCTCATCGAAGTGACGCGGGAGGAGCTGCGGGCGTGGCTCGAGGCGCAGGGAATCGAGTGGCGGGAGGACGCCTCGAACCTCGACGTGCGTTTCGCGCGGAACCGCATCCGGCACGAGCTGCTGCCATGGCTCGAGCGGGAGTGGAATCCGAAGATCCGCGAGGTGCTCGCCCGAGTGGCGATGGTCGCCCTGGACGAGGAGGCGTATTGGGAGGCGGAAATGGACCGTCTGGCGCCGGAGCTTCTCGAGCGCGACCTCGGCGGCCTGGTGATCCGCGCGGACCGGCTGCGCGAACTGCCGCCGGCCGTGGCGCGGCGCCTGATCCGGCGGGCGATCGGGACGGTGAAAGGCGACCTGCGGGGCGTCGACGTCGAGCATGTCGAGCGGGCGCTGGAGCTGGCCGAGGCGGGGGCGTCGGGCGCGGCGGACCTTCCCGGGGTCCGCGTGACGCGGTCCTTCGACTGGCTGCGGTTGGCCGCCACGGACGCCGAAAGCGCCCCGAAGGAGTACCGGATCGCCGCCGAGCCGCCGGGCGAGTTCCCGATCCCCGAGGCTAACGCAGTGATTCGGCTGGAATTGAAGGACGCCCGAGAGCTTCGGGGGGGCGAAGAAAGGGCATATAATACGGAAGGGGCGTGGGTTGCCGATTGGGAACGAGTGGAGGGCCGGCTCGAGCTTCGCAACTGGCGTCCCGGAGACCGGCTCCAGCCGAAGGGGGAGGATCGCCCGCGCAAGATGAAGGAACTGTTCGAACGGGCGCGGGTACCCTGCTGGAAACGGGCCTCGTGGCCGATGTTGGTGAGAGGAGAGGAAATCATCTGGACCCGTGGCTTCGGCGTCGCGCGCCCGTATGTTCCGCGACCGGGGCGCCGGCGGTTGCTGCTGATCGAGGAAAGGCCGCTAAGTCCCGGGCGATGAATCAAAAAAAGGCGGCGAGGCGTCTGTATAGTAGAGGGTAGCGTTGGGCCGGCGGGGGCCGGCCAGGAGTTTGCATGAATTCGAACGTCAAGACGGCGGTCTTCTGGGTGGTTCTCATCTGTGTCGTGATCCTGCTGGTGACCGTCGTGCGCACCGGCAGCACCCAGATGGAGCGGGAGCTCACCTTCACGCAGTTCATGGACGAGGTCGAGGCCGGCAAGGTCAAAGAGGTCGTCATCACCGGCAACGAGGTGAAGGGGCGCTTCAAAGACGACAACGCGCCGCTGCGGACGATCATCCCGGCCAACTATCCGGACATCTACAAGCTGCTCAAGGACCGCAACGTCAACGTCAAGATCAAGGAGACGGGCACCGGGCACTGGATGTCGCTGCTGTTCAACGCCATCCCGCTGCTGCTTTTGGCCGCGTTCTGGATCTTCATGATGCGGCAGATGCAGAGCGGCGGCAACAAGGCGCTGAGCTTCGGCAAGAGCCGGGCGCGGCTGCATTCCTCCCAGCAGAAGAAGGTGACCTTCAAAGACGTCGCCGGCGTCGATGAGGCCAAAGAGGAGCTGCAGGAGATCATCGAGTTCCTGCGGGAGCCGCAGAAGTTCCAGAAACTGGGCGGGCGCATTCCGAAGGGCGTGCTGCTGATCGGACCCCCGGGCACGGGCAAGACGCTGCTGGCCCGGGCCATCGCA
>Ga0256830_1002733_pt1 | contig 11420 bp, 6 predicted proteins | sample 128326metaG_FD_190537 | JGI IMG/M metagenome (GOLD analysis project Ga0256830, IMG submission 190537) | Hydrothermal vent microbial communities from Lau Basin, Pacific Ocean - 128-326 | ecosystem: Environmental > Aquatic > Marine > Hydrothermal vents | place: Pacific Ocean: Lau Basin | collected...
CACCACCGTCCAGGACCCTCAGGGCCCTCTCCACCTCCACGGTAAAGTCCACATGGCCGGGGGTGTCGATGATATTGATCCGGTGCTCCCTCCAGAAGCAGGTGGTGCAGGCGGAAGTGATGGTGATGCCCCTCTCCTTCTCCTGTTCCATCCAGTCCATGGTGGCCGTACCGTCATGGACCTCCCCAATCTTGTGGGTCCTGCCCGTATAGTACAGAATCCTCTCCGTGGTGGTGGTCTTACCGGCATCAATATGGGCCATGATGCCGATGTTACGCACCATCTCAAGAGGCACTCTCTTCTCTTCTCCCTTTACTGCCAAGTCTTTACACTCCCTCTCTTGTTTACCACCTGTAGTGGGCAAAGGCCCTGTTGGCCTCGGCCATACGATGGGTGTCTTCCCGCTTCTTCACCGCGGCACCTGTCCCCTTAGCCGCCTCCATAAACTCGGCGGCCAGTCTCTCTATCATGGTCCTCTCTTTCCTCTCCCTGGCCGAGTTCACCAGCCACCGAATGGCCAGAGTGATCTGGCGATGGGGCCTCACCTCCATGGGGATCTGGTAGGTGGCCCCCCCTATCCTCCTGGGCCTCACCTCCAGAATGGGTTTCACGTTCTCCACCGCCCTGTGAAAGACCTGAAGGGGGTCCTCCCCCGTCTTCTTCTCAATGAGATCCATGGCGGAGTAGAATATCCACTCGGCCACGGACTTTTTTCCGTCTTTCATAATATAATTGATAAATTTGGTCACAAGGGTGCTGTTGTACTTGGGATCGGGCAACACTTCCCTTCTGGCTACGGGTCCTTTCCTGGGCATCTCGTCTCTCCTACCTCTTGGGCTTCTTGGTGCCGTACTTGGATCTGGACTGTCTCCTGCCTTCAACTCCCGCTGCGTCCAGGGTGCCCCTGATGATATGGTAGCGAATACCCGGCAGGTCTTTCACCCTGCCTCCCCGAATGAGAACCACAGAGTGCTCCTGGAGATTGTGGCCGATGCCCGGAATATAGGCCGTCACCTCTATGCCATTGGTGAGTCTCACCCTGGCCACCTTCCTCAAAGCGGAGTTGGGTTTCTTGGGAGTAACGGTGTATACCCTGGTACAAACTCCCCTCTTCTGAGGACAGTTCTGAAGGGCAGGTGATGCCGTTCTCTTCTTTATTCTCTTCCTTCCCTCTCTCACCAACTGGTTTATAGTGGGCACCCTTTCACCTCCAATTCAGCCAAAAATATAGGCCCGGACAAAGCGGGCCGAATAATAATCACCTCACTCATCACTGTCAAGGGGGTTTTCCTTGGGGATGAACTCCCTTTTGATCCGTACTTCCGTCTCCCTGTACTCCTTCACCCCCGTCCCCGCAGGGATGAGTCTCCCCAGAATGACGTTCTCCTTGAGGCCCCTGAGGGGATCCACCTTACCCGCCACGGCAGCCTCGGTGAGGACCTTGGTGGTCTCCTGGAAGGAGGCGGCCGATATGAAACTGTCACTGTACAGGGCCGCCTTGGCAATACCCTGGAGGAGGACCTTGCCCACGGCGGGGCGTCCCCCCTCTTCCATGACCCGGCGGTTCTCCTCTTCGAACTCGAACCGGTTCACCTCGTCCCCGGGGAGAAACCTGGTGTCACCAGGATCGTCCACCCTCACCCTCTTGAGCATCTGGCGCACTATGACCTCAATGTGCTTGTCGTTGATGTCCACTCCCTGGAGACGATAGACCTTCTGTATCTCGTCCACCAGGTACTTCTGGAAGGCCTTGACCCCCAGGATTTCCAGGATATCGTGGGGATCCACCGTACCCTCCACCAGGGGCTCACCGGCCCGGACATAGTCTCCCGTGCGGACCACTATGGTCTGGGCCCTGGGGATGAGGTACTCCCGGGTCTCCTCCTCTCCCTTGATGATCACCTTGCGCTTGCCCCTCACCACGGGACCGATCTCCACCTCGCCGTCTATCTCGGCGATGGTGGCCTTGTCCTTGGTGCGTCTCGCCTCGAAGAGCTGGATCACCTTGGGGAGACCACCGGTGATGTCCTTGGTCTTTGCCGTTTCCCTGGGAATCTTGGCCACGATGTCGCCGGCAGAGACCATGTCGCCCTCGGCCACCATGATGTAGGCGCCAGCAGGAAGGGAATACCTGCCAATGGTCTTGTTGTTCTCGTCCTTTATGGAAATGCGGGGCAGCCTCTTCTCTTCCTTGAACTCGGTCACCACCCGCTGGACCATACCCGAGACTTCGTCCACCTCCTCCTTCATGGTGACGCCCTCAACGATGTCGCCGAACTTCACCCGGCCGCTCACCTCGGAGAGGATGGGTATGGAGTAAGGGTCCCAGGTGACCAAGAGATCTCCGGGCTTCACCTCCTGACCGTCCTTCACCTTGAGGATGGCACCGTAAGTGACAGGGTAGCTCTCCTTCTCCTTACCCTGGTCGTCCACTATCTTGATTTCACCGTTGCGGTTCATCACCACCAGGTCTCCGTCCTTGTTGGTGATGGCCCGGATGTTGTGGTACCTAACGAAGCCCTGGGTCTTGACATCGTGGGAGGAGACCTCGAAAACCGTGGCGGTTCCACCGATGTGGAAGGTCCTCATGGTGAGCTGGGTCCCGGGCTCTCCAATGGACTGGGCCGCTATGACTCCCACAGCCTCCCCCAGGGCCACCATCCTCCCCGTGGAGAGGTCCCGTCCGTAACAGACGGAGCAGATGCCGTCCTTGCACTCGCAGGTGAGAACAGACCTGATGCCCACCCGCTTGATACCCGACTCCTCTATCCTCCTGGCCTTCTCCTCGTCTATCTCCTCACCGGCCCGGACAATGTACTCTCCCTCCTCGGAGAAGGGATCAAGGATGTCCTCCAAAGAGATGCGACCCACTATCCTGTCGGAGAGGGACTCGATGATGTCCCCCCCCTCCACGATGGGTTCCACATAAATGCCTTCGATGGTGCCGCAGTCCCTCTCCACAATGATCTCCGAGTGGGCCACGTCCACCAGCTTTCGGGTGAGATACCCGGCGTTGGCCGTCTTGAGGGCCGTGTCTGCCAGCCCTTTCCTGGCCCCGTGGGTGGAGACGAAGTACTGGAGAACGGTGAGTCCCTCGCGGAAATTGGCCGTGATGGGGGTCTCTATGATCTCTCCCGAAGGCTTGGCCATGAGTCCCCTCATGCCCGCCAGCTGACGGATCTGGCTGGTACCCCCCCTGGCCCCCGAATTGGCCATGGTGTAGATGGAGTTGAACTCCCTGGGAGTGCCATCGGGATGGTATCCCTCCTCGTTCATGATCTCCTCGTCCTTGCGACGGAGGTTCTCCATCATGTCCCGGGTCACTTCCTCAGTGGCCTGGGCCCACAAGCCCACCACCTTGTTGTACTTCTCCCCCCGGGTGATGTATCCGTGGAGATACTGGTCTTCCACCTCCAGGACCTCTCTGAAAGTCCTCTCCACCACATCGTTCTTAGTGGGAGGTATCTCCATGTCGTCCACGGAAATGGAGATGCCAGACTTGGTGGCATAATAGAAGCCCAGGGTCTTGAGATCGTCCAGGAACTTGATGGTCCTGGCGTTGCCCACCCTCTTCACCGCTTCCATGACAAGCCTCTGGAGGACCTTCTTGTCCACCACCTGGTTCACCATGTCGAAGGGAATCTCGGGAGGCACAATCTCATAGAAGACCACCCTTCCCACGGTGGTATCGTAGAGTCTCCCGTCCATACGGACCTTGATGCCGGCCTGGAGGCCCACCATGCCCTCGTCGTAGGCCAGCCTCACCTCCTGGGGACTGGAGAAGATCTTTCCCTCTCCCCTAGAACCCGCCCGGGGCTTGGTGAGGTAGTAGCAACCCAGAACGATATCCTGGGTGGGATAAGTGAGGGGCTTGCCATGGGCAGGGGAGAGGATGTTGTGGCTGGCCAGGATGAGGAGGGAGGATTCGGCCTGGGCCTCGTAGGAGAGAGGTACGTGTACAGCCATCTGATCCCCGTCGAAGTCGGCGTTGAAGGGTGTACAGACCAGAGGATGAATCTTGATGGCCTTACCCTCCACCAAGACAGGCTCGAAGGCCTGGATACTTGGTCTGTGGAGAGTGGGGGCCCTGTTGAGGAGCACGGGATGCTCCCTCACCACTTCGTCCAGGGCATCCCACACCTCGGGATCGCCCCTCTCCACCATCTTCTTGGCCGCCTTGAGGGTAGGAGCCACACACCTTTCATACATGAGCTTGTGGTAGATGAAGGGTTTGAAGAGCTCTATAGCCATAACCTTGGGCAGACCACACTGGTTGAGCTTGAGCTCAGGCCCCACCACGATGACGCTACGACCGGAGAAGTCCACCCTCTTACCCAGGAGGTTCTGCCTGAAGCGCCCCTGCTTGCCTCTCAAGGCATCAGAGAGGGACTTGAGGGGCCGCCCGCTCTGGCCCTTGATGGGTCTCGCCATACGGCCATTGTCGAAGAGGGCATCCACGGCCTCCTGGAGCATCCTCTTCTCATTGCGCACGATGATTTCGGGAGCCCTGAGTTCCAGGAGCCTGCGGAGGCGGTTGTTCCTGTTGATGACCCTACGGTACAGATCGTTGAGGTCACTGGTGGCAAACCTGCCCCCGTCCAGGGGCACCAGGGGCCTCAAGTCGGGAGGAATGACGGGAATGGCCTCCAGGATCATCCATTCGGGCCTGTTGCCCGACTCCCTGAAGGCCTCCACCACCTTGAGGCGTCGAATGATGTCCCGCTCCGTCTGCTTGGAACCTGTGGCCCTCAGTCTGTCCCTCAACTCCTGGGAGAGCTCCTCCAGATCCATCTTTTTCAAGAGGTCCCTGACGGCCTCAGCCCCCATACGGGCATCGAAGGCGTTACCAAACTCCTCCCTGTAAACCCTGTACCTGTGTTCAGACAGGATCTCCTTCTCCTTCAAAGGCGTGTTCCCCGGATCCACCACAATGTAGGAGTCGTAATAGAGAACCCTCTCCAGATCCTTCATGGAAATACCCAGCAGAAGCCCGATCTTGCTGGGCAGCACCTTCACGTACCAGATGTGGGCCACGGGAGCCGCCAGCTCTATATGGCCCATGCGCTCCCTGCGCACCCTGCTGGAAGTCACCTCCACGCCGCACTTGTCGCAGATGATGCCCCGGTGCTTGATCTTCTTGTATTTACCGCACAGACACTCCCAGTCCTTAACAGGCCCGAAGATCCGGGCACAGAAGAGACCGTCCTTCTCAGGCTTGAAGGTCCTGTAGTTGATGGTCTCCGGCTTCTTCACCTCCCCGTGGGACCAAGACCTGACGGCCTCAGGGGAAGCCAGCTTCACCCTTACAGCCTCGATCTCATTGGGATCCTTGGGCTTCTCAAAAAGCTCCAAAATGTCGTTCAACACCTTTACACCTCCTGTGAAGGGCTCATCCCTTCACAACCTAGCTTGTTCCCCAGCCCCCGAAGGCCTCTCATGCCTCTTCCACTTTCTTCTTCTTTTCCAGGATCTCAACGTCTATACAGAGCCCCTGGAGCTCTTTCACCAACACCCTGAAAGACTCGGGGATTCCCACTTCAATGGCAGGGTTGCCCTTAACTATGGCCTGATACATCTTGTTCCTGCCCGCCACATCGTCTGACTTGACGGTGAGCATCTCCTGGAGGGTATGGGCGGCTCCATGGGCCTCCAAAGCCCACACCTCCATCTCGCCCAACCTCTGACCTCCAAAGTGGGCCTTGCCCCCCAGGGGCTGCTGGGTGACCAGAGAGTATGGACCCGTAGACCGGGCGTGGACCTTTTCCTCAACCAGATGGTGAAGCTTTATCATATAAATATATCCCACCGTCACCGTTTGATCAAAGGGCTCTCCCGTACGCCCATCGTAGAGTCTGGAACGCCCCACCACAGGCAGGCCCACCTTCTCCAGGAGGGCTTTGATCTCCTGCTCCCGGGCACCATCGAAGACCGGAGAAGCCATGGGCACCCCCTTCTCCGCCAGCTTTCTGGCCAGGGCCACCAGGTCCTCATCCGATAAATGGTCCAGAAAGGCCTCCTTGGGAGTGTAGATCCTCTTCAACTCCTCCCTGAGCATCTCCACCATGCCCTCCCTGGCCTTCTCCAAGATCTCCCCCAGCCTCTTGCCCAGACCTGCAGCGGCCCACCCCAGATGGGTCTCCAGGATCTGGCCCAGGTTCATACGGCTGGGGACACCCAGGGGGTTGAGAACGATCTCCACGGGGGTCCCGTCGGGCAGGAAGGGCATGTCCTCTTCTCTCAAGATCTTGGATATGACGCCCTTGTTTCCATGGCGCCCCGCCATTTTGTCACCCACCTGGAGTTTCCGCTTCATGGCCACATAGACCTTCACCCGTTTCAGGACCCCGGGGGGCAGCTCGTCAGGCCTCTGGAGCTTGTCCAGAGCCTCGGACTTGAGGACCTTGGTCCTCTCTATCTCGCCGCCTGTCCTCTCAATGATGGCATCCCACTCCTTCTGCTCCCTGGCACCCAGGGAAACCTTGAGATTCCTCAAGTAGTAGGGAGGCAGCTTCTCCAGGACCTGGGCAGTGATCACTTTCCCCTTGGGTAGAAGGATCTCTCCCGTCTCAGGGTCCTTGATGTCGGCCTTGGCCTTCTTGCCCTCCAGGATGAGGCGAAGCTTTTGGGCCTCCTCTTCCCAGATGATTTCCATCTGGTCCTGGTACTCGGCCTCAATCCTCCTCCTCTCCTCCTCCTCCTGGCGCTCCTTGGCAGGATCGGGACCCAGGGTCTTCCTGGAGAAGACCCTCACGTCCATGACAATCCCCTCCACTCCAGGAGGAACCCTGAGAGAGGTATCCTTCACTTCCCGGGCCTTCTCCCCGAAGATGGCCCTCAGGAGCTTCTCCTCAGGGGTGAGGTACTGTTCCCCCTTGGGGGTCACCTTGCCCACCAGGATGTCTCCGGCCTTCACCCGGGTCCCCACCTTTACGATGCCCGTATCGTCCAGATCCTTTAAGGCCTCGGATCCCAGGTTGGGGATATCCCTGGTGATCTCTTCGGGGCCCAGCTTGGTGTCCCTGGCCTCCGCTTCGAAGACCTCTATATGAATGGAGGTATAGGTATCCTCCTTCACCAGCTTCTCGCTCACCAGGATGGCGTCCTCGAAGTTGTACCCCCCCCAGGGCATGAAGGCCACCAGAACGTTCTTGCCCAAAGCCAGTTCCCCTTCGTCGGTGGAGGCGCCGTCGGCTATAACCTCCCCCGCCTCCACCCTCTGGCCCTTCCTCACGATGGGCCTGTGGTTGAAGCAGGTACCCTGGTTGGAGCGCTGGAACTTAGACAGGCGGTAGACGTCCATCCCGCCCCCCGCCTCCTGGTCCACCATGACGATGACCCGGCTGGCATCCACACTCTTCACCACACCGGGACGCCTGGCCACCATCATCACTCCCGAGTCCCGGGCCACCCGTCTCTCCAAGCCCGTGCCCACCAAAGGGGCTTCGGACGTGAGGAGGGGCACGGCCTGGCGCTGCATGTTGCAACCCATGAGGGCCCTGTTGGCGTCGTCGTGCTCCAGGAAGGGGATGAGAGAGGCCGAGACAGAGACCAGCTGCTTGGGTGACACGTCCATGTAGTCCACCTCTTCGGGAGGCACCGTGACGAACTCTCCACCCTTTCGGGCCGAGACCCTGTCCTTGAGGAAACGCCCCTCTTCGTCCACAGGGGCGTTGGCCTGGGCTATGGTGTGGCGCTCCTCTTCGAAGGCGGTGAGGTAGACCACTTCACTGGTCACCCGACCATCCACCACCCTCCTGTAAGGGGTCTCTATAAACCCAAACCTGTTCACCCGAGCATACACGGAGAGAGAGGTGATGAGTCCGATGTTGGGACCCTCCGGGGTCTCAATGGGGCAGATCCGACCGTAGTGGGAGGGATGGACGTCCCTCACCTCGAATCCTGCCCTCTCCCTGGTGAGGCCTCCCGGCCCCAGGGCTGAAAGCCGCCTCTTGTGGGTCACTTCCGAGAGGGGATTGGTCTGATCCATGAACTGGGAGAGCTGTCCGCTGGAGAAGAAGCTCTTCACTACAGCCGAGAAGGGCTTGGCCGACATGAGGTCGTGGGGCATCATGGACTCCACGTCCTCGATGCTCATCTTCTCCCTGATGGCCCGCTGAATCCTCACCAGCCCCGCCCTGAGCTGATTCTCCAGGAGCTCGCCCACGGCCCTCACCCGTCGGTTGCCCAGGTGATCGATGTCGTCCACCTGCTCCTGGCCCATCTTGAGACGCATCATGTACTTGATGATGGCGACGATGTCCTCTCTCCTCAGGACCCTGACGGAGAGGGGTACCTCCTCGTCGGAGAAGCCCAGCTTCCTGTTGATCTTGAGTCTACCCACCTCGGACAGATCGAAGCGCTCAGGATCGAAGAAGAGCCTCCTGAAAAACTCCCTGGCCACATCGGGGGTTGGGGGTTCACCGGGCCTCATCTTCTTGTAGATCTCTTTCTGGGCCTCCTCGGTCGTGGTACACTTGTCCTGGGCCAGGGCCTCCCTCACCGAGGGATCCACATTATCCCCCTCCAGGACCACCAGCTCCAGCTCCTTGGCCACGAGCCTCATGCGCTCCAGAAGTTCCGGGGTGATGCTGTCGTTACACTGGGCCAGGATCTCCCCCGTATCCTCGTCCACCACCTCCCTGGCCAGTACCCGACCATAGAGGTCCTCGTCCTTCATGGGGATGGTCTCAAGCCCCGCCGCCCTTATCCTCCTGAAAGAGGCCTGGGTCACCTTCCTACCGGCCCTCACCAGCACGTCGCCCGTCTTGGGATCCACCACATCCGTACTCACCCTCTGGCCTATGAGACTCTCCCTCACCTCCCTCAGGAATGCCTTGCCCCCATCCTCTATGAGGACCTTCTCCACATCGTAAAACTCCCTGAGGATCTCCTCGGGTGTCATGCCCATGGCCAGCAGGAGGGTACTGATCAAGAACTTGCGCCGCTTATCTATCTTCACATAGAGAAAGCCCTTGGCGTCGTACTCAAAGTCCAGCCAGGACCCCCTGTAAGGTATCACTCTACCCAGGATGGATGGTTTACCTCCCGAAGCCGTCCGAAGCTCTTCGAAGACCACACCAGGGGAACGGTGAAGCTGGCTCACCACCACCCGTTCTACGCCGTTTATGATGAATGTGGAGTTCTCCGTCATAAGAGGGACTTCTCCAAGGTAGACCTTCTGCTCCCTCATGTCCCGCACGGAGAACGCCCCGGTGTTTTCGTCCTTGTCGAATACGATGAGTCTCAGCAAAACCCGCAAAGGAGCCCCAAAGGTGAGTCCCTTCTCTTTACACTCCTCCACGGTATACTTGGGGACATTCCAGACCTCTTGGCCACACCGGTCGCACACCACCCCCGGGGCACCCAGCCCCTTGTACTCACCACACTTGCATCTCCAGCGACCTATCTCATAACCCAGGTACTCCAAACGGGCCGTCCCCGTGAAGTCCTCTATGGGGAACACATGGTGGAAAACGGCCTCCAGACCCACCTCTTCCCTCTCTTCGGGCTTCCTGTGGGCCTGGAGAAAGGTGGCATAGGAATCCTTCTGGAGTTCAAGAAGATAGGGAGGCTCAACTATCTCTTTAATTTTTGAAAAATCTTTCCTTTCTCTTCTTATCATGCCTCTCCCTCTTAAAATTAGGGAATGGGGCGGCCTGTATAATCAGGCCGCCCCGTTTATGCTATTTGATCTCTACTGTAGCTCCCACTTCTTCCAGCTGAGCCTTGATCTTCTCCGCCTCCTCTTTGGGCACTGCCTCTTTCACAGCCTTGGGGGCACTCTCCACCAGCTCCTTGGCCTCCTTGAGTCCCAAACCGGTGATGGCCCTCACCACCTTAATGACCTGGATCTTCTGGTTGCCAATCTCCTTGAGGACCACGTCGAATTCTGTCTTCTCCTCGGCGGGAGCCGCCTCGGCAGCCCCGGCAGCAGGAGCGGCAGCCACGGCCACAGGGGCAGCAGCCGAGACTCCGAACTTCTCCTCCAGCTCTTTCACCAGCTGGGAGAGCTCCAGCACGCTCATGTTCTCGATAAACTTGATCACATCTTCCTTGGTAATCTCCGCCATCTCTTACGCCTCCTTCTCCTTCTCATCTTTTATCGCGTTCAACACAGTGACCAGCCCCCTCAAGTTGGCCGCCAACACGTTGACGAAGCCTGTTATGGGAGCATTGAAGGTAGCCAGCAGGGTGGCCAGGAGCACCTCTCTACTGGGCAGCCTGCTCAGGGCATCCACGTCATCGGCGCCGAAGACCTTTCCCTCTATCAGTCCACCCTTGAGCTTAAGGTGCTCGGCCTCCTTGGCGAACTTCACCAACACCTTGGCCGTCTCCACAGGATCCTTGTAACCGAAGACAAAGGCGGTAGGCCCTTTAAAGAGATCCAGGGCCTGGGCCAGGTCTGTAGCCTCCGATGCCCTCAAAGCCAGGGTGTTCTTCACCACCCTGAGCTCAGACTCCTTCTCTTTGAGCTGCCTCCGGAGGCTGGACATCTGCTCAGCCGTAAGGCCACAGTAGTCCACCAGGATCACCGCCTGGGAGGCCTCCAGCTTCTCCCTGATGCCGTCCACCAATACCTGCTTCCTGGCCAGGGTCCTCCTACGAGTCTCTGCAACTTCTGCCAACTTGTCTCACCCCCTTTTCAAGGTTTTATTGCCGGGGGTATGCCCACCGGTCTCCGCGGGCGGCCTGTTGCCTTTAAATCCCCCAGATACCCGCTCTCTTCGACCAGACAGTCTCACAATCGGATCTCCTCCAGGGCCTGGTTGGGATCCACCTTGACACTGGGACCCATGGAGGGAGAGAGGGCGATGCTCCTGAAGTAAGTCCCCTTGGCAGCTGCAGGCTTGGCCCTCCACAGGGCATCAAGGATGGCCTTGGCGTTCTCGTAGAGCTGCTCCTCGGTGAAGGAGGCCTTGCCAATGGGTACATGGATATTGGCCCCCTTGTCCACCCTGAAGTCCACCTTGCCCGCCTTGATCTCTTTCACTGCCTTGGCCACATCGAAAGTGACCGTCCCCGTCTTGGGGTTGGGCATGAGTCCCCTGGGACCCAGAATGCGCCCCAACCTCCCCACCAGTCCCATCATGTCAGGCGTTGCCACGGCCTTGTCAAACTCCAGCCACCCTTCCTTCTGGATCTTTTCCACCAGATCCTCGGCCCCCACGTAGTCGGCCCCTGCCTCCAGCGCCTCCTTCTCCTTGTCGCCCTTGGCAAAGACCAACACCCGAACAGGCTTACCCGTCCCGTGGGGCAGGGTGACGGAACCCCTGACCATCTGGTCTGCGTGGCGTGGATCCACCCCCAGCCTTGCAGCCAGCTCAATGGTCTCATCGAACTTGGCTGTGGCCAGCTTCTTCACCAGTTCCACGGCTTCCCGCAGCCCGCACTTCTTGCCGGTATCCACCAGCTTCTTCAGA
>Ga0256830_1002734_pt1 | contig 11415 bp, 12 predicted proteins | sample 128326metaG_FD_190537 | JGI IMG/M metagenome (GOLD analysis project Ga0256830, IMG submission 190537) | Hydrothermal vent microbial communities from Lau Basin, Pacific Ocean - 128-326 | ecosystem: Environmental > Aquatic > Marine > Hydrothermal vents | place: Pacific Ocean: Lau Basin | collected...
GCCTTCTCCTGCTCGAGCTCCAGGACGTCCTCGCTCGGGAACTTGACTTCGAACTCCCGAGTCAAGACGGCGACCGCTACCGTCTGCGTGAGTTGCGCGGCCGCCCTGTCGTGCTTTACTTCTGGGCCACCTGGTGCGTCCCCTGCCGGAAAGATCTGCCCGTCCTCGAGAGCCTCCACCGCCGCGGCGAAAGCGCCCCCGCAATCCTCGGCCTAAGCGACGAGGAACCGGAAAAGGTCCGGAGCTTCTACAAGGAGCATGAGCTGACCTTCCCCACCCTCTACGACGCCGGCCGTCAGATCCACGACACCTTCGGCGTCTCCGCCGTACCCGTCACGGTCGTCCTAGACGCCGAAGGCAACGCCGCCGGGCGCATCACCGGCAGCTTCGAAGAAGAGCACTTGAGACGGCTGCTCGAGAAAGCCGCCCGGGCGCCCCGCAACACCGCGTCGAAGCCCGGACTCAACTGACCACGATGTCCCAGCCGAATCCCGGCTCCTCGGAAGGTTGCGTATAGATCCCCTCGGGCCCGCGCGTGATCCGGTTGTCCTCCTCGTATCGCCGGTAGACCTCCGGCGGACCGCCCGGCGGGGGCATGAACAGCTCCGCCCAAGGACTGTTGACCGTCGCCATGATCCAGTGCACGCTGTCCCGGCTGCCGCCGCCGTGCGGGATCACCGCGATGTCGTAGGCCGCCGCCAGCGCCCCGATCCGCCGCAGCTCCGTCAACCCGCCGCACCAGTGGATGTCCGGCTGCCAGATCTCGGCCGCCTGGTGCTCGAGCAACTGCCGGAAGCCGTAGCGCGTGTACTCGTGCTCGCCGGTCACGATCCGCGTCGAGGTGATCTTCCTGCGCAGCCGCCCGAAACCCGCGTAGTCGTGCGGCGGCAGGCACTCCTCCATCCAATAAACGCGGTACGGCTCGAGCAGCTCCGCCATCTCCAGCGTGTAGCGCTCCGTCCACGCCATCCAGCAGTCCAGCATGATGTCGCCGTCCGGCCCCAGCGCCGCCCGCGCCCGCTTCACCAGCTCCACGTTCTTGCGCTGGCCTTCCCGGCCGTCGGCCGGCCCGTGGGGCATGGCCAGCTTCAGGCGCTTGAAACCGAACTCGACGTGCTGCTCGATGTCGTTGCCCGTACAATAGGCCGGAATCCGCTCTTTCGTCTTGCCGCCGAGCAACCGGTAAACGGGCATCCCCGCCGCCTTGCCGATGATGTCCCACACCGCCAAGTCCACGCCGCTGATCGCGTGGATCACCGCCCCTTTGCGGCCGTAGTACATCGTCGAGCGCCAGAGGATGTCCCAGATCCGCTCCACGTCGAACGGGTTCTCGCCGATGAGCAACTTCTTCAGGTGCCCCTCGACGATGCGCCCGCCGGCCGTCCCCCCGCTCCCGTAACCCTTGATCCCCTTGTTGGTCGAGATCTCCACCCAGAAGCCGCCCAAGGCCCCCGGCTCCGGCATGAACAGCGCCCGCCGCGCCTTGTATTTGGGGTAGACCGACATCGGGCTGGCCACCTCCACCCCGCGAGTGGACCACGACCCCGGCGCCGGTTTGTACTTCGGCAAAGGCCGCCGCGGACGCACCCGCACCAGCCGCACCCCGGTGATCTTCAGATCCCGCTGCTCCTCGAGGGGAATCACGGTTCCCGGCGCCGCCTCCTGGGACCGGGCGTGTCGCGCGCCGGCAGCCAGCGCCATACCTGCGTGAAGAAAAGCCCTCCGATCCACCGATTCCTCCCGGACTTGCCCGATTATTCGCCCGGCAGGAACCGTTGTCAAGCTGCGGAGCGCCGGCGGCCCGCACCGCCGCTCTGGCTCACTTCTTCTTGAAGATCAGGAAGTACTGGTAAGGCAGGAAGTCGAACTCTTCATCCAGCCGGTAGCCCGCCTTCTCGAACTCGGCGATCACCTCTTCCCGGGTGAGCTTCATCGAGAGCGGCGGCCCCACGGGCAGCTCCCGCTTGTAGAAATCGATGTTCACCACCCGACCGCCGGGCTTCAGCGCCCGGGCCAGCTTTTCGTAATAGGCCGGGCGGTCCTCGATGTGGTGCAGCACGTTGCAGAAGAATATCGTATCCACCGCCGCCTCGGGCAGCTTCGGATCGTCGGGTTCGGCGTGCACGATCTCGACGTTCGGCAAGCCGGCCTCTTCCAGGCGCTTCAATCGCTTCCGGCTGACATCCACGGCGTAGACCTTCGCCACCAGCGGCGCGAACCGCCGGCTGAAGTAGCCGGTGCCCGCCCCGATGTCGGCCACCACCTCGTCGCGGCTCAGCTTCAGCGCCTCGACCACTTTGTCCGGCTGCTGCCACTCGGCTCGCGACGGCGCCTCCAGGGCGCGGTCGTACGCGCCTTCGTTCCGCGGCGGATGGTGCCGCTCATGGCCCGTTTGCGCCCAGCCTGGGGCCGCGGCGGCGAGAAGAAAAATTGTCAGAAGTCGTCTCATTGCGCCAGTCCACTCCGTTTCTTGCCGAAGCCGAAATAGATCCCCATACCGATCAGCAGCCACACGAAGAACCGGATCCAGGTCTCCAGCGGCAGGCTCAGCATCAGCAGCAGGCAGCAGGCGATCGAAACCAGCGGCAGCCACGGCGCCAGCGGAACGCGGAATCCGCGCGGCCGCTCCGGATCGCGGATCCGCAACAGGATCACCCCCGCCGATACCACGATGAACGCAAACAGCGTGCCGATGTTGGATAGATCGGCGAACGTCCCGATGTCCCAGATCCCCGCCGGAATCCCCACCGCCAGCCCCGCCACCCAGGTGCTGATGTGCGGAGTCCGGTACTTCGGGTGCACCTTCGAGAAGACGTCCGGCAGCAGGCCGTCCCGCGACATCGCGAACCAGATCCGGGCCTGCCCGTACTGGTAGACGAGCAGCGACGACACCATCCCCACTACCGCCCCGATACTCACCCACCGGCGCACCTCGTCCATCCCGATCGCCTTCAAGGCGTTGGCCACCGGAGCCGCATTGTTCAGCGTCCGCCAGTCCGCGATCCCCGTCAGCACCAGCGCCACCGACGTATAGAGGATGGCGCAGACCACCAGCGTCGCGATGATCCCGATCGGCAGGTCCCGCTGCGGCTTCCGGCACTCCTCGGCCGCCGTCGAAACCGAGTCGAAGCCGATGTAGGTGAAGAAGACGATCGCCCCGCCCGTCAGCACCCCCTGCCAGCCGTTCGGCATGAACGGATGCCAGTTGCCCGGGTCTACCGCTCGCGACGCTGCGATCACGAACAGCAGGATCGCCGTCACTTTGACGAGGACCATCGCGTTGTTCGTCCGGGCGCTCTCGCGCACGCCGTGGACCAGGATCACCGTGAGGATCAACAGCACCAGCGCCGCCGGCAGGTTGAACCAGGCGCCGGAGAACTCGCCCCCCACGATCATCGGCTGGGCCAACTCGGGCGGTATCTGGAACCCGAAGACGTTGTCCAGGATGTCATTGAAATAGGCCGAAAAGCCCACCGCCACGGCCATGTTCGAGACCGCGTACTCCAGAATGAGGTCCCAGCCGATGATCCAGGCAAAGATCTCGCCCAGCGTGGCGTAGGCGTACGTGTACGTGCTGCCCGCCACCGGGATCATCGACGCCAGCTCCGCGAAACACAGGGCGGCGAAGCTGCAGGCTACGGCCACCAGCAAAAAGGACAGGGCGATCGCCGGGCCCGCCCCGGGCCGCCCGATCGTCGAGCCGGTCTCGGCTCCGTGCAGGATGAGATCCAGGACCGGAGCGTGCAGCACCGAATGGAAACTCAGCGTTTCCCCCGCCGCCGCCGTCCCGGTGAGGACGAAGATTCCGCTGCCGATTACCGCGCCGAGCCCCAGCGCTGTCAGGCTCACCGGCCCGAGCGTCCGTTTCAGGCGCCGGTCTTCCCGCTCGGAAGAGGCTATCAACGCCTCGATGGACTTGGTGCGGAATAGCTGGGATGACATCGACCGTGCCGCTTCCCGGACGAGCGGCGCTTTACCGCCGGCCCTGCCCCTTGGCCATCTTCGGAACCTTCTTCTTGTGGGCGCCGCGGGGCACGTCCGGCGGTCTCTTCTGCTTCGGCGGCGCTTTCTTGCGTGCCTCCCGCTTCAGTCGCTTGCGCTCGGCTCTGTCGGTGATGTGCTTGGTGTTCATTCGGCTATCTTCAATGACGCATATTTCACCACCATCTTTCGCAGGCCGTAGCCCTGAAAGTTGATGGTGAGCTTCGCATCATCGCCCTCGCCTTCCTGGCGCAGCACCATCCCCCGCCCGAAGCGGGGATGCTCGACCATGACCCCTGAACGGAACCGCTTCCGCGGCTTCTTGGCGTTCCGCCCCGCCGGCGGCGCCGTCTCCGGCCGCCGCGGCTTCTCGGCCTCGGCGGCCGCGGGAGGCGGCTCGAGGCCGCGCTCGCGGAAGAACTGGGCGATGTTCTCTAACGAATTATAAGTCTTTCCGGTGTAGGCGTTCTTCTCCGCCGCCCGCCGCACGGCATGGCGTTCGGCGAACAGATCCAGCGGCTCGGCCTCCGCCGCCCCCCCGGGGCCCAGTCGCACCGTATACTCGGGCGGAATCTCCCTCAGGAACCGCGACGGCCGGCACGCCTCGTTCATCCCGCCGCCGAACCGCCGCCGCTCCCGCGCCCACGTCAGGTAGAGCCGCTTGCGGGCCCTTGTCATCGCCACGTAACAGAGCCGCCGCTCCTCCTCCATCGCATCGGCCGACTCGAGTGACCGCGCGTGCGGGAACAGCCCCTCTTCGAGCCCCGCTAGGAACACCACCGGCCACTCCAGCCCTTTGGCGTTGTGCATCGTCAGCAGCGAGACCGGCGCTTGCAGGTCCACCTGGTCGGCGTCCGAGACCAGCGCCGTGTGGTCCAGGAACTCCCGCACCGACTCGCCTCGGGCAGCCGCATCGGCGGCCGCATTCACCAGCTCGTTGAGGTTCTCCAGCCGTGACTCGGCCTCCGGCGTTTCGGCCGCCTCCAGCGCCCGCGCGTAACCGGTCTCCTCCACGATCCGCTGGATCAGCTTGTCCACCGGCTCGGCCCGCGCCGCCTCGATCAGGCCCTCGAGCAACGAGCGGAACGCCCCCAGGGCCGCCTGGCTCCGCGCCGGAAGCGACCCGGCGTCGAGCAGCGACCCGATCGCCTCCCACGCCGGGAGCCCGCGCTCCCGGGCGTGCGCCAGAATCTGCTCCACCGTCGTCCGCCCGATGCCCCGCGCCGGCCGGTTGATGATGCGCAGCAGGCTCACGTCGTCCTGCGGGTTCAGAATGAGCTTCAGGTACGCTAGGATGTCTTTGACCTCGGCCCGCTGGTAGAAGCTCAGCCCTCCCACCACCGCATACTGGATCCCGTAGCGCCGCAGCGCCTCCTCGAGCTGCCGCGACTGCGCGTTCGTCCTGTACAGCACCGCAATGCGGTCTTCCGGCTCCGCCTGAAGCAGCCCGTGGATCGTATCGGCGATGAACAGCGCCTCGTTCTCCGCATCGGCGGCCTCGTAGAGGCAGAGCTTCTCGCCCGCCGGCGCCCGCGTCCACAGCGTCTTGCCCTTACGCTTGCGGTTGTGCGCCACCACCGCCCCGGCCGCCTCGAGGATGTTCTTCGTCGACCGGTAGTTCTCCTCCAGACGGATGATCACCGCCTCCGGGAAGTCCCGCTCGAACTCCAGGATGTTCCGGATGTCCGCCCCCCGCCAACTGTAGATCGCCTGGTCCTCGTCGCCCACCACGCAAACGTTGCGGTGCGACTCGGTCAGCAGCCGCATCAGCTCATACTGGATCCGGTTCGTGTCCTGGTATTCGTCCACGAGCAGGAACCGATACCGGTCGTTCGCGGCCCGCCGTACCCGTTCGTCGTGGCGCAGCAGCCGCACCGCTTCGAGCAGCAGGTCGTCGAAGTCCAGCGCGTTGGCCCGCCGTAGCCGCAACTCGTACTCCTCGTAGATCACCGCCAGCCGCGCCGTGTTCGGATCCGTCGCCTGCTGGTGCATCTCGGCCGGCGTCACCCCCTGCGTCTTGGCCCGGCTGATCCGCGCCAGCGCCGTCCGGTACGGCAGGAACTTCTCATCCAGCCCTACCTGCCGGTAAGCCGCCTTCACCGTCGCCAATTGCTCGTCCTCGTCGTAGATGACGAAGTCCGGCGTGAACCCCGAGCGCAGCTCCGCCAGGCTCGCTCCCTGTCGCCGCAGCAATCGAACGCAAAAAGAGTGGAAGGTCGATACCAGCGGCAGCTCGATCTCCCCGCGCGCGGCCAGCAGCGCTCCCACCCGCTCCCGCATTTCCTCAGCCGCCTTGTTGGTGAAGGTCACCGCCAGGATCGACCGCGCCGGCACGCCCCGGCCCTGGATCAAGTAGGCGATGCGGTAGGTGATCACGCGGGTCTTGCCGCTGCCGGCCCCGGCCAGTACCAGCAGAGGACCCTCGAAGTGGCGCACAGCTTCCCGCTGTGGCGGGTTCAATTCGTCCAGGAAGTTCATGCGACTGAGCGGGGCATTGACAATCTTAGCACGCCGCCCCGAAGCGGCACACGCGCCGGTACCCGCAATTGCGGGTATAGAAATCCCCGCAAATCCATTAAATTTTTCTTGCTTTAGTACTTCTAGTACTGGTATAGTTTGGGCTATGAGGACACGGCAGTACACCTCCCCCAAGACCCGGAATATCGAGCAGATGTTGGAACAACTCTACCAGCGCCGCCTGGTAGTGGATCACCTCATCGAGTTGCTCCAAGAGTATTCGCGCTCTGCTCCCGCAGAACTCCCCGCGCGGATGGGACCGTCGAGTTCCCCGGGTTCGCTGGCTTGCGGCGAACGCGTGGCCAGCCCTGCCCAGTGAGGCCGTCAACCGTTCCCGGACGCGCCGGACATTGAAATCCGCCGCCGCCCACTAGTAACCTGACGGGTGACGGGCACGCCTTTCGTTTTGGGTGCGCGCAGCCCGCGCCCCGATCGCGTGCCGGGTGGGATGGACGGCGTGGATGTTCCCGACTCATTGGTCCGGCGCGCCCGGGAGGGTGACGATGAAGCGTTCAACCAATTGGTGCGGGCGTACCGGAAACGCATCCTCGGCACCATCGCCCGGCTCATCGGCCGTCCCGAGGACGTCGAGGACGTGGCGCAGGAGGTCTTCGTCCGCCTCTACTTCTCTTTGGAGCAGTTGCGCTCGCCCGGCGTCTTCGAACCGTGGCTGTACCGCCTGACTGTCAATGCGGCGTACGACTACCTGCGGCGGCAGAAACGGCGGCCGGAGACGAGAATGGCGGATCTCTCCGAGCAGCAGATGCTGTTGGCCGATGCGGCCGAAGGCGCCCGCGTCTCCGGCGAGCGGGACCGCCGGGCGCGCCTGCGGGACTTCGTTCAGTCGCTGCTGGCCGAGGTCTCCGAAGACGACCGCATCTTGTTGACCCTGAAGGAGATCGAAGGACTTTCCCTCAAAGAGCTCCAGCAGATCTACGGGGCCAGCGAGAATGCCTTGAAAGTTCGGCTATTCCGCGCCCGGCGCCGCGTGCTGCGCGCTTACCGGCGCGCCCAGGCGCTCGAGCGTAAGGAGGTAGCGAGCCGCTGAGATGAAGCGAAGCGAGGGCATGGGAGATGACTGACGAACACGACGATCTGGACCGCCTGTTCGCCGCCTACCGCGAAGCCTGCCCGGCGCCGGAGCCCGGCCCGGACTTCATGCCCGGCGTCTGGCGCAAGATCGACGCCCGCCGCCGCCTCACGCTCCTGATTCCCCGGTGGGCGGCCGGTTTCGTCGCCGCCGCGGCGGCCCTTTGTATCCTGATGGGCGGCTATCTGCTCCTGCCGCGCCCGGTCGAGTCGCCCGTCTACACGACTACTTACCTCGACACGCTCGAGGACAGCCCGGCGCTCGAGACGCTGGCCTACATGGAGGTCGTCTCCTTCGAGACGTCCGAATCACAATGAACCGCCCCACTCGCACGCTCGCTCTGTGGCTCACGCTGGTCTTCCTCAGCGGCGTCGCCGTCGGCGCGCTCGGCTATCATCTCTTCCGGACCCGCTCGGCCGAAGCGGCCGGCCGCCGCCACCTCTCGCCGGAGGAATGGCGCGCCCGCTACGTCGAGACCATGCGCTCGCGGCTCAACCTCACCGCCGAACAGCTCGAGCGTCTCAACCGTATCCTCGACGAGACCCGGGAGAAGTTCCACTCTCTCGAAGAAGAGGTCATCAAGCCTCGCAAGTCGGAGATCATTCGGGCTCAGCGCGAAGCGATCGCCGCCATGCTCACCGAGGAGCAGCGCGCCGAGTACGAGAAGCTCCGCCGGGAACGCGCCGAACGGCGCCGGAAGGCACGGGAACAGGGCCAGCCGCCACACCCGCCCCGGCGCGGATGGAGGTAATCGGCCCGGCGGTGCGGCTCCCCACCGGCAAACTACCCGCCGCTCTGCTCGCCCGGTTCCTCTCTTCACTGCCGCCGCCCGGCGACGCGGTCATCGTCGGTCCCCGGCCGGGTGAGGACGCCGCCGTGATCGACCCGGGTGGGCCGGAGCTGCTTGTCGCCGCCGCCGACCCGATCACCCTCGCTTCCGCCGGCGCCGCCCAGGCCTTGATCGCCGTCAACAGCAACGACATCGCCGTGATGGGCGGCGAGCCCCGCTGGCTGCTCACCACGCTGCTGCTCCCGGAGGGGGTCGAGCAGGACCGGGCCCTCGATCTGCTCGAAGAGCTCGCCGAGGCCTGCCGCCGGGCGTCCATCTCCCTGATCGGCGGCCACACCGAGATCACCGCCGGTCTGGACCGCCCCCTGCTGTGCGCCACCCTGCTCGGGACCGTGCCGCGGGACGGTTTGAAGCTCAGCCGCGACCTGCGGCCCGGAGACGCCGTCTTGCAAGTCCGGCCGGTGGCCCTCGAAGGCGGCGCCGTCCTGGCTCGCGAACACGCTCCGCGCCTGCTGGCGGCCGGAGTCCCACCGGAGGTCATCCGTGCCGCCGCCCGCTGGCTGGACTCGCCCGGCATCTCTGTGCTCTCGCCGGCCCGCGCCATCCGCGCCATCCCCGGGGTCCGCGCCATGCACGACCCCACCGAGGGCGGCATCGCCACCGCTCTCCGTGAGTTCGCCGAGGCCGGCGGCGTGGACTTCAGAATCGACCCCGCGGCCATACGGGTGCTGCCCGAGTGCCGGACCATGTGCGAGGCCTTGGGACTCGATCCTCTCGGCCTGCTGGCTTCCGGCTCGCTGCTGGTCGGCGTCGCCCCCGACGCCGCAAAGGCCGTCGAGGAGGCTCTCGAAGGCGCCGGCTCGCCGGCCTGGGTGATCGGCGAGGTCGTCGAGCGCGGCGCCGGCAACCTGGACGCGCTGCCCGCTTTCGAAGCCGACGAGATCACACGAGTCCTTTGAGAGTCGTTCTTGACGGGATGGACGATCGCCGCGCGGCCGGCGAGGTCAGTCGAGCGGCCGCATCTTGAGATTGCGGTACCAGACGGTGCTGCCCGGGTCGTGCTGCTGCAGCGCCAGGTAACCTTCGGTGTAGGTGTTCTTCTCGTCTACGTAGTCCACCACCGTCTTGCCGTTCACCTTGATGACGATGTGGTTGCCTTTGACGATGATGTGCTGGGTGAACCACGTATCCGGCGGCACGAGCTGCTCTTTGATGTTGACGAAGTTGTACAGGCTGCCGGTGCGCTTCCAATCCTTGTGGGTCGAGTTGACCTGGGCTTCGTAACCTTTGGGCCAGCCCGGCCCGAACTGCGCCCGGAAGTACATGCCGGAGTTGCCGCCGTCGCTGATCTTCACCTCGGCCTTGAACTCGCAGTCGCGGCACTTGCGCTTCATCCAGAACAGATGGCTCCGCTCGCCGCGGCCGACGATACAGCCGTCCTCGACCGTCCAGTTCTCCGGCCGCTCGTTCGCCTTCCAGCCCTCCAGCGTCTTGCCGTCGAACATGCTGATCCAGCCGCCTTCCTCAGCGCTCGCCGCAGGCGCGCCGAACAGCAGAGCCGATGCCAGAAGGAGTGTCCCTGCAGTCGTCTTCATCGCTGTGCTCCATCCGCTGAGTTTACCAGAGGGTCGGACCGCCGGAAGAGCCGGGGGACCTAACGGATGGGAGGCCGGGTTCCGGTGCGTTTCGCCCCCCTCAAACGCGCATTACGTTCTCGGCCTGCCAACCCTTGGGACCCTGCTTGAGATCGTATTCGACCTCGGTGCCCTCGTCCAGGGTCCGGTAGCCCTCCATCTGGATGGCCGAGTAGTGCACGAACACGTCTTCACCGCTGGCGCGCTGGATGAACCCATAGCCCTTGGCGGGATTGAACCACTTCACAACACCTTTTTCTCTCACTGCGTCACATCTCCTTGAAGGGCGCCCGTCGCGCTGGAATCCAGCCGCGCGCAGCCCGTCAACAACGTCGTCCTATTCTCGCAGACTGCCCCGTGCCGGGGCAACGTAGGATCGGCCCCCTGTTCGGCGCCCCATCGGGCCGGCCGGCGCCGGGCGGCGCTAGAAGCCGTTGAGCAGGCGCCCGAGGCTGTCCTTGAGGAGCAGATAGGCCGGCCCGAGCGTGACGGCGAGCACCGCGGGGAAGATGAAGAAAAAGGTCGGGATCGTCAACTTCACCGCCAGCTTGCGGGCCTGTTCCTGCGCTTGCTGGCGCAGCCGCGTCCGCAGATAGCGGCCGTGGGTCCGCAGCGCCGGGCCGAGGCTGGCGCCGAACCGGTCGCCGTCGAGCAGCACCGTTACGAGCTTGGCCAGCTCCGGTTCGGGACTCCGCTCGGCCAGGTTCCGCAGCGCCTCGGCGCGGTTCTTACCGGCCCGCACTTCCAGGTGGACGAACACGAACTCGTCGCTGAGATCCGGATACGAGGCGGCGAGCGCCTTGGCGACTTCCAGCATCGCCTGGTCCAGCCCCTGGCCGGCCTCCACCGCTAGGACGAGCAGGTCGGTCGCCGGCGGCAACCCCGAACGCAACCGCCGCGCGCGGGCGCGGATCGCCCGATCCAGCCACCGCTCCGGCAGCAGGTAGCCGAAGCCCGCCGCCGCCAGACACGGCAGCAGCGCGCTGTCGGCGGCCCGGTTGGTGAACAGGATCAACCACCCTACGATCCCCGCCATGCCCAGCGCCGTGGCCACCTTGATCCCCTGGAACACCGTGGGCGCCGAGGGCCAGCGATACCCGGCTTGCAACAGGCGCCGCCGCAGCGGCTCCTGGCCCTTTTGCGAGCCCGGCAGCGCCTCCCCGATAGCGTGCAGCGTACGCGCCAGCCTCGCCTTCAGGCCCGGCGCGGGCGCCGCCTCGAGGAGCAGACTCTCCCCCGTCCCCGCTCCGCCGCCCGCCGGAGCCTGCTTCCAGCGACGCAGCAGCACGGCCCCCACCGCCGTCACCGAACCAAGCACGACGGCGAAGAACATCGCCAGCAGCCACCAGATCGCGCTCATACCCGGATGTCCACCATCTTTTTGATCACGAAGTGCGCCACCA
>Ga0256830_1002735_pt1 | contig 11410 bp, 8 predicted proteins | sample 128326metaG_FD_190537 | JGI IMG/M metagenome (GOLD analysis project Ga0256830, IMG submission 190537) | Hydrothermal vent microbial communities from Lau Basin, Pacific Ocean - 128-326 | ecosystem: Environmental > Aquatic > Marine > Hydrothermal vents | place: Pacific Ocean: Lau Basin | collected...
GCTCACGAAATCGTGGAGTTTCTCCTCGGGAACACCGACGAGGAGGATAGGCTCGCTGTGATGAACGACACGAGCCCCGACGATCGTTCCGGCAGTATCCAGACCGATCAGCGTCACCAGGGGTTTGCCTGAGTACCCCTTGATATCGACCACGTCGGTGGACATGACGACCCAGCCGAGAACCTCGCCCCCGACACCCTGCCCCTGAACCCAGGGACGGCCTTCCACAGCCTGAAAGTCGACTGCACCGGGAAGGACGAGCGAGCACGGATCGACCGAGCAGTCGAGTTCCCGATCGAAGCTCCCGAAAAACGCGTCATCGCCTCGAGCCCATGCGCCCAGCACGAAGAACACAACCATCGCCATGGCCGGTAGGCACCGACCCCATCGAAACGAAACCATCGTTGCCACCGGATATGGGCCGATACCCCGGCCTCCGTCATTGGAGCCCAGGGTATCCTTTCCCTCCTACTCGACGATCATACGCCCGCGCATCTCCAGATGAAGCGCATGGCAGAACCAAGTGCAGTAGTACCAGAACACCCCCCGGGTCTTGGACGCCGTAAACGTGATGGATTGGGTATCCTGAGGATTGATCAACATGTTGACGTCGTGCTGACACACGGCGAAGCCGTGGCTCAGATCGGCGACGTTGTCGATGTTGGTGAGAATGATCTGCACCTCGTCGCCGGGCCGCACCGTAAACTCGTTCATGCCGAACTTCGGCGCTTGACTGGTCATGTAAACGCGGACCTTCTTGCCCTTGCGCACGACCTTGTTGGCCGTCATCAAGTCGACACCATCGGCCTTGGCCCACTTCTCGTACATCCGGAAGCGATCGTCTTTGCGGTCCTGGACCTGGATCGTCTTGATCAGATCCCGCGCCACGATCACACAATCGTGCGGCTCGGGGTAGGTCGCGCCGTCGTGTACGACCTTGAGCTTGTCCATCGTCATGTCGATCAGTTGGTCGTTTTCGTGCTGCAGAGGCCCGACGGGAAGGAAGCGATCCTTGCTGAACTTGCATAGAGCCACCAACCACTTCCCGTCGGCATCCTTCGTCTCGGACATGGAGGCGTTGGTGTGCCCGACCTGGTAGTGCACATCGACCTTGTCGAGAATGGGGTTGACGTCTTCTCCCTTGAACTGACGAATGGCCTTGTCGATGTTCCACTTGGTCATGACCGAGTCGATGAAGATCGAAGTGTAGGCGTTTCCTTTGCCATCGAAAGCGGTGTGCAGCGGCCCGAGTCCGACCTCAGGCTCGGCGACCACGCAGTCGCGGGGTTTGATCTTGCCGGCAAAAGCGTCGGCGAGCTTGCCGATCTCGATGACCGAGCAGGTGGGCGACAGCTTTCCAGACGCGATGACGTACTTCCCATCCGGGCTGACGTTCACTCCGTGAGGGCTTTTCGGTACGGGCACACGCAGCACATACTCACTGTCGGCGCCGCGGGCATCGATCGCCTTGACGCCGTTGAGATCGATGGTCTTGCCGGCATCCACCGCCGCCTGAATCGCCTTGAGATTGAAGACGTAGACGTGATCGAGGTCGGCACCCATCATCTCTTCGAGCGTGACGCCGCCCTCGGAGTTGTAGCAAGAGGCGAAGGAGTAGTTGCCTTCGTAGTCGGTCGCGCAGAGGTCGAGGTTTCCTTCTACGAGCACCTGCCACTTCACCTCCATCGTTTCACCGTCGATGGCGGTATGCGTGCCGGCATACTTGGAAGGATCATGCATGTCCCGCCCATCATTAGGCTGAGGAATGCGGAACTCGGAATTGCAAAGCACCAGACCTGTCTTGTGCCGCTGCGGGAAGATACCGTGCGTACCTTGAGCGTTGGGAATGTCGACGATCTTGTCGGTTTCCATCGTGGCGATGCGCACGCGCGCGAGACGGGCGGACATCTTGTCGTTGACGTAGACGTAGCGGCCGTCGTAGGTGCCGCCGGTGTAGCTCAGATGAACGTGGTGGGTATCACCGGCGAGCCGGCCCTTGAGCAGTTTCTTGGAGAAATCTGTGGATCCCCATCCCGAGGCGCTCTCGCGATTGAAGACGGGAATACGCTTGAGTTCCCGCATCGAAGGCACACCGATGATGCGAATCTCACCTGAATGCCCACCGGACCAGAATCCGTAGTAGTCATCCATCTGGCCCGGGGCGATGTGAATGTTCTGCCCCTCGTGCCCGGCTGCGGCCCCGGCGCCCGAGTCCGCCCCTCCTTGCGGGGCGCATCCCGTCAGCTTCAGTGCGACGGCGGAGCCGCCGATAACGGCCCCCGCACCCACCAGAAAGTTTCTGCGACCGGAGACGTCCACCTCCTTGTCGCGATGGCCCTTCGTCTTAGGGGTCGTTGCGTCTTTGTCGTTCCTGTCTTTCATCACGGCCTCCTCAATCCGAAACTTGAATGACCCGATTCTCCGACCGAGTATCGGGACGAAAACCACGCTCTCACGGGCGCTCTCCGGTGCATCGAAGGGGGTACATCGGCCTTCGACAGTTCCAATCCACGGATCCCACCTCGTCTTCAGTCGCGACGATAGACGAAAGAACCCGTGCGCGCTGTCACCTCTCGCCGTTTTGGTCATTGATCGAAGTGACTTTGGTCAAATCGCTGAATCAGGTTGCAGAGTTTTCGATTTTGATACCAATAGCATACATCATTCTACTTCGTTAGCCTGCCCAGTTAGCCCGCAACCTCGACAGATGATGCGCGCGCGGCAGCATCGCCCAGACGAAAGATTCACCATGGGAACGACCCGTACGAGAATGGTGTCTCGGAGAGCGTTGCGAAGAAAGCAGGGCGAAGAAGCGTCACTCTGAGTGGGCAACCAGGCTTGCCAGTTCTTCTTCGAGACTTTCGAGAGCGGTGTGGCGACTCACGGCCTCGGGCGTTGCCAGGGGCTCGAAAATCCATTCCGACGCTTCGTCCGCCCGATAGGCCTGCACGGCCATCGTCTCACCATCGCCCTCTCGTTCACGAAGGAAGAGACGGGAATCGGGCTTGAATCGAGCCGCTACATCGCGCGCCTTTTCGAACGCGCCCGCCAATGCCAATGAATCCAACTCGGAGATGCGCTGCGCTGAATCGATCTCGCGCCACGTTCCGCATGGGCCGCTGGAATGAGCCGAAGGCGAACGCGAATCGGAACGGACCCTCCATTGAATCTCCGTACTCTTCTTGCCGCGCCCCGCCGCAGGCAAGTATCCCCGAAACCGACGCGCCCAATCGCGCACCCACTCGGCGGGCCGACGCAAGGGGTGCTCGGAATCGACTCGGAGTTCCCGGCGCAGCGTCTCGGCGCGCGCCATGAAGCGATGAATGCCGGGATAGGGTGCACCACACCAGCAGACTTGTGCTCTCGAGATCAGCCCGCGATCCCAGTTTTCCTCTCCCCTCGGCATGCAGAGAAACGAAGACGCCCGATCGACTTTGGTCAGATGCTCGAGTATCGCGACTTTGACGATGGCGCGTGGTGCAAGAATCCGTTTCGTCGGATCGGCTAGGGTGACGATTTCCGCCGCCCGTCCCCGGTCCATCCAAAGTGCGGATGCGGCCATCGGCCGATCGCGAAAATGGACGACCGCAACGCGCAGGCTCCCCGCTCGAGAGTAGTTCTCCAACTGGGCCCAGAGCAGCTTGGCTCGCGGGCTCTGGAGGTCGTAACCCAGGCGGTCTGCCAATTCGCGCAACAGTTCCGCCCCGCCGCTTTCTTCGCTGTGAAGAACCTCGACTCGGCAGCCGCCGAGCCGATTTGCCCGTTTCATGCCGTCTTGTGCGGCGCGCCGCAGCGTGGCGCTCAGCGATGCCCTGACCGGCTCCCAGCCCCCTCTGAGGGAAATCTCGCATTCCTCGGTCGAATGGGACGAAAACCAGCCCGGAGCCGTCTTCAGACCGCGCTCCAGCCATGCGCTCGCCGGATGTTCCGGATGCAGCCCGTCCAATTCGAAGAAAACGGCCTTTCCGATTTGCGCCGCCGTATCCCGCAGAGCATCCGCAGCATCGATCTGCATGGCCGCGGGAATCACCAGTGGCCCATGACGAGGGAGCAATCCGCCCCCCAGCCACCGGACGCGGTGACCGGAGAGCCATCGCTCGGCCTGCAATGGAAAGATGCCGACGGGATTCTCACCGTGGCGGATCACCGCCGTCAACGGCACCGCGGGCGCCACGGAGACCTCGCGCAAGGCCATGACCGACTCCCAGGAAAAGCAGGGAAGCGCGTGGCGCTGAGTGACCAACAGCTTCTTCCATGTCGGCTCGAGGTCCAGCAAGCCTCCCCATCCGAGGTGTATGTCGGTCGTAGAATCGCGCTGCACCAGCCGCATGCAAGGCTCGTTTCGGGAATCCGGCGCGGAAAGAGCGAACGGAACCACTCAAAGCGGTCGGCCGCCCCCGAGCCGGGGTGTCGGTCATTGGGGTCGTTTAGACAAGATGGCGCCCCAACGCGCCGGAATCGACACATCCAGCCCAATCGACAAAGATCGGATCAGATTGAAGGCAAGCGGCTTGCGGCTGAGATTTGGCGGATACCCCAACGGCCCAATGCAATTCCGATCAAAGCTCCGCCGCCACCGATGAGGGCGGGTGCCATCGGCTCGCTGACGGACATACTCGACGCCAGCACTGTTGCCGCGAGCATGAGAAAAAATGCGCCGCACAACGCAAGCACCCCCCTCCCCCGACGTGGCCTCCGGCGATACTTCACCATCGGTGATCCTCCTGACACATACGAGTGGTGATCCCTGACGGCGAAGTTACGTCCCCTCCGACCGACGGCAAGTCCGCCAACGCATCTCGAACGATATTGAACTTCCAAGGAGCAGGATAATTTGAAGCAAGCCGCCGAAGAACCGCGCACTAGGGAATCATGACGAACAGCGGTTCGCGGCTGTTTCCACTGCGCAGGCACCGACACCGCCAATCCAGCAGGCCATCCCTCATCTTGGTGAGTAGTCGTCTCGGCGAGAAGTCGTGATGCGGACCCGAGTCGAGCGCGAAAAACGAACTACCAGCGGTAGAGCGCAGCGGCCCAGGTAAACCCGGAACCGAATGCCGCGCAGAGAACGAGATTCCCCTCGCGCAGCCGTCCCGATTCCTCGGCATCCTTCAGCGCCATGGGAATCGAAGCGGCCGAGGTATTGCCGTACTTGTGAATCGTCAGATAGACCTTTTCCATGGGAATCCCGGCGCGCTCGGCGGTCTTCTTGATGATGCGCACGTTGGCTTGGTGGGGCACGAACAGATCGACATCCTCACCGCGAACACCGGTCCGATCGAGCACCTCGCCTACCGCGCGCTCCATCGCCTTGACGGCATGCTTGAACACCTCATTTCCGCACATGTGGATCGTATGCTTCCGATGCTCGACCGTCTCGTGCGTAGCGGGAAAACGTGTGCCTCCGGCCGGCAGCCACAGCAATTCGGCCAAACTCCCGTCAGCACCCCATGTCGATCCGAGCAAACCGCGGTCGTCGTTTTCTGAACGCCCGATCACCGCTGCACCGGCTCCATCACCAAAGAGCACACAGGTTCCGCGATCGCGCCAGTTCGTCAGACGAGAAAGCACCTCCGAACCGCAGATCAAAACACGGCGCGCGCTGCCGGTGGCAACCAACCCTTCCGCGACGATGTTGGCATAGAGGAACCCGGAACAGGCCGACGAGATGTCGAACACGGGAATGCGACGCAAACCGATCTTCGGCTGCGCCCACGCCGCCGTCGAAGGAAAAAGCGTGTCCGCCGTTGCGGTCGCCGTGATCAGAGCATCAATTTCCTCCGGCTTCACGGCGGCGTCCGCCAAAGCATTCACGCACGCTTCGGCGACCAGATCACTGCAATCGCGCCCGTCTTCTATGCGGCGGCGTTCCTCGATCCCCGTGCGGGAGCGAATCCATTCGTCCGAGGTATCGACGATTCTCTCGAGGTCGGCGTTGGTCAAGATCTGTTCTGGAATCGACGTACCTAGTCCAAGTATTCTGGTGCGCATCCAAATCCTCCGGACTCTCCGTACCTTCCCAGTCGATCGATCTCCCCGGTGTTCTCTAGGCACATGGTGCAGGCGATGTGTCATGGCTTGGTCAAGACGACCGATCCTTATTTCCGGCCCGGTGCGCCGGGCCCTCCGTGCTAGCAGCCCGTTGAGAAAGTCCCCGCGAGCGTAAAGCCTCCCAACTGGCGCGAAGATTGTGAAGTCCCGCTCCCGGAAATTCCGCGCCGCTAGCCGGAGCACGCCGAGCGGTTGCCGAGGCCCCCAAAATCCCGCATCCGCCCCTCGATCCGGAACAGGTGTTTCGTCCCGATGTTGGGATTGCGTCGATCTTGGAGTCGCGTTTTCCCGTGAAGGTTCAGGATGCTAGGGGTAAATCAGCCAAGAGCGGCGTTCTTCGAGGAACTCCTCTTCGGACCGTGCGTATTCCTCGGCGAGATCTCGTGCGGTGGCGCCGTTTTCGATGCCCCGGCGCCATGCATCCGTCCCCGCGAGCAGATCGATGGCGAGGCGATCACTTACGAATTCGTAGGTCTCTCGACGCCAGCGGAAGGAGTCCGGATCCTGTTTTCTCGCCTCGATGAGCAACGCCAAGCCCGCCAGTAGCGGGGAAAAGGCCTGACGATCGTGCACATGATATTGCACCCCGCCGCACAACGTTCCGGCGTGCTTGTGGAAGGCGGGCTCGAAAGTCAACGGCCGGAAGAGCACACCTTCGAGACCAAGGGCGTTGAGCGAGTCGGCGAGTGCTCGAGCGGCGATCCAGGGCGCTCCCACGATCTCGAAAGGACGTGTGGTACCGCGCCCTTCCGAGAGATTCGTCCCCTCCAACAAACAAGCTCCCGGATAGACCAAGGCCGTCTCGGGGGTCGGCATATTTGGCGATGGGAGAACCCAGGGGAGGCCGGTTTCATCCCAGTACCATGCGCGATTCCAGCCTTCCATCGGCAGAACTTCGAGGTCGACATCGATCCCCCTCATGGAGACGGCGGCGCGGGCGATCTCCCCCATGGTCAAACCGTGCCGGTTGGGTATGGGAATTTCGCCGACGAAGGAAAAAAAGCTCGGCGCGACTCGATTGCCCTCGACGGCGACCCCACCGAGCGGATTCGGCCGATCGAGCACGAGCACCGGCAGCCCGGCCTCGGCCGCCGGCGCGAGGCAACGGATCAACGTTGCGGAAAAAGTATAGTAGCGCGAACCGACGTCCTGAAGATCGCAAAGCAACAGGTCGAGGCCTTCGAGATCAGATACCTTCGGCGTGAGCGAAGCTTCATCGTCGCCGTAAAGGCTGACGACCGGAAAACCGGTGATGGGATCCCAGGCTTCTTCGACGGCGATCATATCTTGCGCGCTGGCCCCGATTCCGTGCTCGGGCGCGAACAGACGGACGCTCTTGGCTCCGGCCGCTTCCCGAAGACAACACGCTGCGGTCTCGAGGTCGCGGTTGACCGAAGCAGGGTGCGCCAGCAGGCCGATGTGCCGGCCGCGTATCCGAGCAGAGCCGGATTCGAGCAGAACTTCTAGGCCGGTCTTCAAGTGCTCAGCAGTTCAGAGCGCCGCTCCCAGTAGATCTTGGCGGCCTCTTCCGGAAGAATCGATGCAGCCACGTCCGCCGCTCCGACGATCCAGGGAAGCAGGGTCGAAGAACGCATCAAGTCGGCGGTACTCGGAGCGAAAGTCGTCAATGCCACCAGCATTCCGGCGATGGCCAGGACGGAACCGCCGAGCCCGACCAAGCCGCCCGCGCAGCGATCCAGCCAGCCGATCTGCGCCGCCTTGACCACTTTCCATGCCAACCAGGCCATCGCCGCCGTGGCGACCAAGCCCCCGACGAGCACCGCGATGAAGGCGGCCAGCCAGGAGAGCTGCTCGTTGGCGAAAACCCCCTCGAACCAGCTCGGCCCGGAGGTCGCCATGCGCAAGGCGAGCGCTAAGCTGACGGAGAGTCCCGCCACTCCGATGGATATCCTGACGAAGCCCTTGAGCAATCCATAGATCGTGCTGACGCTCAAGATGACCGCGAGAATGATGTCGAGTCCGTTCATGGAATCGAGGATACCATCACCACCCGGGCTGCGAGATTTGCCAGATGCGTTATCCTCCGGACCTCCGAAACGAAACACACTGAGGAATTTTACGAGAGAGACGAAAGATGAGCGAAAGACCCCACGATTCGCCCCCGGCCGAGGTCCCCACACCGCGCGCCTCCTCGGTGGGCATCGTGATCCGCAAGGGCCGCAACGGTCGCTGGCAAGTCCTGCTCGGGCTGCGCGCCCGCAATGCCCGTTTTCTTCCCGGCCATTGGGCCTTTCTCGGGGGACGCGTGGACGACATCGATCGTCCGGGCGAAGAAGGCGATTTCCTTCGGTGCGTCGTGCGCGAAGTGCGGGAAGAAAGCCGTCTGAGAATTCATGAAGATCGCTGGATCGAGGTCGGCGAACGCGTGACACCGCCGTTTTTTCCGGTTCGCTACCGCACGAAATTTTTCCTAGCTCAAGCTCCCGAGGGCGCGAGCGTCGGCTCGCGAAAGCCGCCTTCCGATGAACTCGAGGCGCTACGCTTCGTTCCGGCCAACGAAGCCCACGACGAGTGGCGGCGCGGCGCGATCATGATGCCTCCCGTTCTCCCGCCGCTGCTGAGCGTCATTGCCGAAGAGCCGGTGCTCGACCTGCAGCAACTCGCCACCGGACTCGAGAAGGCCAACACCGAAGAGGAGCGTGCGCCTCGTGTGGAGTTCGTGCCGGGGATCTGGGTTCTGCCGCTCCTGTCTGAGACCCTTCCACCGGCGACGCATACGAATTGCTACCTCGCCGGCGGCCAGAGCTATGTCATCGTCGATCCGGGCAGCGCAGAGACCGACGAGTTGGCCCTGCTGCGCACCGTCATTTCCCGGCGCAAGGGATATGGGGGAATCGCCCGCGGTATCGTGCTGACTCACCACCACCGGGACCACGTCGCCGGCGCGGCGACGATCGCCCGAGAGATGAATATCCCGGTCAAGGCTCATCCGCGAACACTGGAACTCCTCGCCGAGCAACTCAACGGCATCGAGACCGAGGCGCTAGCCGACGGCGACACGCTCGATCTCGAAGGCATCTCGCTCAACGTGCTGGAAACGCCGGGCCATGCTCCCGGCCACATCGCTCTCTATTGCCCCGACCGCGACGTCGTCATCGCCGGTGATCTGCTCAGTGGGTTTTCTTCCATATTGATCAATCCGGAAGACGGCGACATGAGCGAATACCTGACCTCCTTGCGGAAGGTACGCGACATGCGCGCCAAACATGTCTTCCCTTCGCACGGCCCGCCCCTGCCCCCTCAAGCCCCCGACCAGGCGCTAGATCACAGGCTGCACCGTGAGAGCATGGTTCGTTCCGCGCTTTCTCGATCGCCGAAACCCCTCGTCGAAATCGCGTTCGATGTCTACGAAGACGAAGACAACATTCCGGCGACGGTCTCGCGTATGCAGACCCATGCGCATCTCCTGCGCTTGCAGGCTCGGGGCATTGCGCAAAGCGCCGGTGACGAGATGAATAGCTGGTCGCTCACCTAGAAGCCATGGCGCGCAGATGGGCTTTGACCGATTCAACCAGTGCTGCGAGGTGGTAGCCGCCCTCGAGCACGCTGACGATGCGCCCCCCGCAATACGATTCGGCTGCTTCCACCACAGATTTCGTCATGAGCGAGAAATCTTCGATCTCTAGACCGAGCGAACCCACCGGATCGAGTCGATGAGCGTCGAATCCTGCAGAGATCAGGATGAGGCCCGGCCGATGCGCGCTCACCGCTCGATCCAGAGCTGATCGAAAATGATCGAGGTACTCCTTTCGCGAAAGGCCGAAAGCCAGGGGGATGTTGAGAGTCGTACCGAGGCCGGCGAGCGCCCCGGTTTCGCTCTCGCTGCCCGTTCCGGGATAGAACGGGGCACGGTGCAGCGACAGGAAGTAGACTGTGCCGTCCTCGTAGAAAATTTCTTGTGTACCGTTGCCGTGATGCACGTCCCAGTCCACGATGAGCACACGTTCCACGCCACAGACATCCACCGCATAGCGCGCAGCGACGGCAACGTTGTTGAACAGACAAAAACCCATCGCCTGCTCGGGTCGCGCGTGATGCCCCGGAGGACGCACCCAAGCCATCGCCCGCGACGCGTCGACCCCGTCCGCTTCGAGCACGGCCCTCGTCGCCGCCAAGGCCGCGCCCGCGGCATCCGTCGCCACGTCGAAGGAATCCGCGCACGCCACCGTATCCGCGTCGAACCAGCCGCCTCCACGCGCCGATACGGATCGAACGTGATCAATGTGCTGCCGGCCATGAACCCGAGCGAGATCCTCCGTCGATGCGGTTTCGAAGGCGGCCGTCTCGATCAGACCGTCTTGCTCCCAGTGGGAAATCTCGTCGATCAGAGCCTTCACCCGCAGCGGTGTTTCGGCATGGTCGCCCGTATGGTGTCCTTTGAAGATCTCTCCGGTGAAAACCCGTACTCGGCTCATCACACAGGTCCTCCGTTTTCGCCGCATAGCCGCCACCGGTGTATCGAGCGGCCCTAGACCACCGGACTTTGCGCCCGAACACCGACCCGATCGAGCCGTTTTTTTGCGCCGGATGGATCCTTTTTTCACGAATGGGCGGGGCTGAGCGTTCAGGATTATAGTGCGCCGAATGAGAGCGAGCGCAGCGTATCATTTCGAGCCTCGGGTTTTCGCACTGCGGCCCGCGCCGGGGGTCGGGCGCGTACTCTCTGCTTTGCGCGACCGGCGCGGGCTGATCGGGCTTGACTCCCGAGGCGGAAAGCCGAGACGTTTCAGCCTCGTCGGCTTTGATCCCCTTCCCGATGACGCAGCACGGACAAAGGAAGAATCACGACGAACGATCAGCGATTTACGCTGCATGTTGTCTCGACTGAGCACATCGCGAACAGCCGACCTCCCCGGTCCCTTTCACGGCGGATTCCTCGGCGCTCTCGCCTATGACATCGGCGTGGAGGATGAAGATCAAGTCCTTCCCGCGGATCCCTTGCAGATGCCGCGAATCGTCGGGGGGCTCTACTGCGACTTCGTATTCTTCGATCATCCGGCGAACGCGGCCTGGCTCGTGCTCGGTGAATCGCCCGGCGACGACCGCGACAGTGTGAATCGGCGCCGCGAAGCATTCTTGGCGGACCTCGCCTCGGACGAAAACCGCACACCCGAATCGCCGACGCTCCTCTCGCCGCTCGAGCGCAAGACATCGGCCGATCGACACCGACAGCGCATCGAAAAAGTTCGCCGATTCATCGCGCGAGGAGAGATCTACCAAGCCAATCTCGCTCATCGACTGACCCAGCGCGTCGCCGGCCATCCGATCGACATCTATCTGGGCCTACGCGAAGCCAATCCTGCTCCCTACATGGCTTATCTCTCCTGGCACGCGGGGA
>Ga0256830_1002736_pt1 | contig 11409 bp, 12 predicted proteins | sample 128326metaG_FD_190537 | JGI IMG/M metagenome (GOLD analysis project Ga0256830, IMG submission 190537) | Hydrothermal vent microbial communities from Lau Basin, Pacific Ocean - 128-326 | ecosystem: Environmental > Aquatic > Marine > Hydrothermal vents | place: Pacific Ocean: Lau Basin | collected...
AAACCTACTGATTGAAAAACTGCTGAAACAACTCGCAGATGAAGCCGACGAAAAAACCTTAACCGTCTCGCCTGAAGCCGTCCGTGCTTATTATGAAAACAACCGCGAGCAATGGCATGTCGGAGAACGCCTCAAACTGCGTCAAATCGTCGTTGACAATGAAGAAAAAGCCTTGGCGCTCCGAGAAAACCTGCTAAAAGGCGCCGATTTTGGCGAGACGGCGCGACTTCACTCCTTACAGGCCCAGGCAGAAAACGGAGGAGCGCAACCCTATGTCACACGTGAAGAAGTGCCCACAGCCTTCGACCCGCTTTTTCAAGGGGAGATCGGATCAATCAGCGAAGTCATTAAAAGCCCTTTCGGCTATCATATTGTAATGATTGAAGACAAACAAGCGGAGCAAGTTCTGCCTTTCCAAGAAATCGAGGAAAAGCTCTATCAAACCCTGCTGGACAGAAAAAGAGAAGGGGTTTATAACGAATGGATCGAAAAATTACGCAGACGCACAGAGGTACGTATCAATGAAGAACTTCTTAAAACAGTTTCTTAATCTTTTCACGATTTCCTTCCTCGTATTGATGATTGCGCCCCCCTTCAATCGTGCCGCAACCCCCATTGATCGCGTCGTTGCAATTGCCGGGAACGAAGTGATTACACAAAGCCAACTCGACCGCATCATCCGCACCCGGAAAGATATCGGAGACCCCGTAGAGGCCGTCGGGGATCAATGGGAAATTTTACGGCAACTTATCGAAGAACAACTGCTTATTCAGGAAGCGCGGGCAAAAGGGATCACCGTCTCGGATGAAGAAGTTGAATTTGCCCTGAAAGACATCGAAACACGCAATCGCATTCCAAACAGAGAAGCCCTCAAACAAGCCGTATCCAGGGATCACATGTCCTGGCAGCAATACGTCGAAAACCTGAGGAACCAGGTCATGGCGATAAAACTGATCAGCCGCGAAGTGAATACAATGGTCAGCTTGAGCGATGAAGAGGTCAAAAACTACTATCACGATCATCCGGAGGTTTTTGCGCTGCCCGACCGCGTGAAAGTCACGCAAATTTTATTACGCATTCCCAAAAATACCAGTGAAACCATTGAAAAACAAATCAAAGAAAAGGCGGAAGCCATCTATACCGAAGCACGCAGCGGGACGGATTTCATCCAACTGGTTCAGGAATACAGTGAAGGACGCGAGAAACGACAAAACGGGGATCTGGGTTTTTTCAAAAAAGGGGAGCTCACACCGAAAATCGATGCCGAAATTTTTCGTTTGAAAGAAGGAGAAATCACCGCTCCGATTCGGACCCCCTTAGGCATTCATATCTTTAAGATTGAAAAGCAGGAAATCGGGAAAATGAGACCCTTTGATTCCGTCAAAGATAAAATCAAGGAAAAGCTTATCGCGGAAAAAACCGACCGTCAGCGCAGCGAATGGATCAGCGAACTCTGGAAACGCTCCTTTGTAGAGATCAAGTAGACTTCATCCGAGCTTCCTTAAAGAATTGCCTCAATCTTTTTCCATACGGCAGACTTACCTTCTTTTTTGAGTGACGAAGTCACGGTGAGTTTCTCAAAGCCGTATGCGGATTTAATAGCATCGAGGTAGGGTTTTCTCTTTCCTTTGGCGATTTTATCTCCTTTTGTCACAATACAGCAGGTCAGGATCTGATGATAGGCTAGCCATTCACGCATTTGAAGGTCAAGCGGACTGTCCGAACGGCGAATATCAATGAGCAGAGCGACGGCGCATAAAGTCTCTCTTTTTGTCATGTAGGCATCCACCATCGGCCCCCAGGCCTTTTTGGTTTCTTTTCCTACCTTTGCATAGCCGTAGCCCGGCAAGTCCACGAGATAGAAGGCGTGGTTAATCAAAAAATACTGAATCAACTGCGTTTTTCCCGGCGTTTTGGCGACATGCGCCGTTTTCCGTCCTGTCAGCAGGTTAATGAACGAAGACTTGCCCACATTAGAACGCCCGATGACTGCGATCTCTGGCAGACCATCTTTTGGTCCGTCCTGCCAGCGTGATGCGGCCTTGAGGTATTCAATCGAACGAATATTCATCGTACTTTTAGTCTCAAAAATGGTTGTATTGAGCGGTTTCAAATGCCGCAATCGCGGCATTTGGGTGGTTAGAGTTTCCTTGACATGGCCTACACAAAATTATACTATCGCCTTCTTCTTGCCGAAGTGGTGGAATTTGGTAGACACGCACGTTTGAGGGGCGTGTGGGGCAACCTGTGGGGGTTCAAATCCCCCCTTCGGCACCAAATTTTTTACTCTTATTTACTCATTAAATAAAAGCGCGTCCCGTATCTTTGTATTCCCGGAATAAACATGGATGACTTCATCTACATATTAGCCGATTTTTCCTCATTCAGTCCATTTTCCCCACCGCGAACTTTTATAACACAAGGCGCTTCCTCACATAATGAGGAAGCTTTGGTAAAGTCTGGGCCATCGCCGGCTCTTCAATATACTCGCATAGAGGATATACAGCCTTGCCTTTCAGGTGACTTGACGGTTTCTCCTAAAATCAACCGCTGATTTCGGGTTTGATGTCGTAAGCTGAATCCTTGCTTGAAAACCTGTTATAATCCGAGCACCATGCCATCTGAAATTATCGGAACGGGGCGCGCATTGCCTAAGTTTGTGATGGGTAATGATACGCTTTCGAAGCAGTTTAAAATCAGCGCCTCGGAGATTGTTCGTAAAACAGGGGTTCAACAACGCCACTGGGCGGCTCCGGAAGACAAACCTTCCGGTCTTGCGCTTGAGGCTGCAAAAAAAGCCCTCACATCCGCAGGGCGTCAGCCGGAAGATCTTGATCTTATTTTAGTCAGCACGACGACACCGGATATGTATTTTCCTTCTACGGCCTGTCTTGTGCAACGTGATTTGAAGGCTCGGCCTATTCCGGCCTTCGATATTAATGCGTCCTGTTCCGGGTTTCTGTACGCACTTTCGCTTGCGGATCAATCCATTCAAGACGGTTCGGCAAAGACAGTCCTGGTGATCGCAACAGATGTGAAGTCTCGTTTTATCGACCCGAAGGATGAATCGACAGCTATTTTGTTTGGCGATGGTGCGGGTGCCGTGGTTTTAAGTTCAGGGACGCACGGCATCCAAAAGATTGCCTTGGGTGCGGACGGGGCATATCATTCCCTTATTCATCTGCCCGGTGGCGGTGCGCGTCAGCCGATTACCTACAGATCTTTAAAAGACGGTCAGCATTATATGCAAATGCAGGGAAAGCGGCTTTTCCGTGTGGCGGTCAGAAAGATGGAAACGGCGCTGAGTACTTTTTTAGCTGAATTAGAATTATCTTTTGATGAGATTGATTTCTATATTTTTCACCAGGCCAACGTGCGGATTTTAGAGGCACTTTTTAAGCGAATTTCGCTTCCGCCGCACAAAACCGAAATCACGCTTTCACAATTTGGAAATACTTCGTCTTCAACGATCCCGATTGCTTTAGATACCGCTGTACGTGCCGGAAAGCTGAAAAAGGGGGACCGTGTCATCCTTTCGGCTTTTGGCGGCGGGGTGACCTGGGGCAATATTTTGCTTAAATGGTAGGAGTTAATCTCAGGCCGGTTTTGGCTTTCTGTGTATATTCGATAACCGAGTTGCGGCACGTCCTTACAAAGAGACAGATTGTTTTTGATGGTCCTCTATCGGAGAGAGTCCTTCAAATTGATTCTTCTCTGATTTTGTTATATTCTCAGGCAATATCAAGATTAAAAGTTTGGAGGATAAAATGACGATGACGCCCTTGGCGCTGCTCATGCATAAAAATATCGAGCAAGTTTCTCCCTTAGCGAGTTTGCGTGAAGCCGCCCAGCAAATGCGGGATAAATCCGTGGGTTCTCTCGTTGTTACCGAAGGCGAGCGCCGAATCGGCATTGTAAGCGATGTGGACTTTGTGCGAAAAGCCCTTGCCGAGGGCCTTGATCCTGAAAAAGCCACGGTGGAAAGCATTATGAGCCGACCCATTATTTCGATTGATATTGACCAAACGGCAAAAGAGGCCAATGATAAGATGGCCGAAAAAGGCGTTCGGCATCTTATTGTCACAGACGGAGACAAAGTTGTCGGCATTATTTCAATGCGGGACCTGGTACTTTGTTTTAAGAACAGGATTTAATCAAAGCTTTTTTTAGATACAAAAAAGCCGAAGACTTCTTTATGAAGCCTCCGGCTTTCAACAAGCATCTTTCTTAAATTTCATTTAGCCGCGAACACCGCTCCAAACTTTATCAGGATCAATTTCTTTATCCGGATTGAGTTTTCTCGCCTTTTCCAAGAGAGCTTCAGCTGTTTCCGGATAAGTGGGATCAGAAATACAGCAATCCGATACCGGACAAACGGCCGCACATTGCGGCTCATCAAAATGGCCGACACATTCCGTGCATCGTTCGTAGGTAATCACATAAATGTTGTCGCCATCGACATAGGACATTTGCGTTTCGGTGTCTTCGCCTTCTTCCTCGCCGGTAACCGGTAAGCCTTCGGCTTCACAATCGCCGAGATTTTCGAAAATTGCCTCGTTCGGACATTCAGGTAAGCAAGCTGCACACGCAATGCATTCGTCCGTAATCAATAGTGCCATATTTCTTTCCCCTCCTTAAAATAAGATGTTCAAACAAGATGGTTGTATATAGCATGGCATTTTCTGAGTTGTCAATTTTTTAAAATGCCTTTTTTTTATATTTTTCAATGCTTAGGACACTTCAAATGGATGAGAGCACCTTGTCCACATGCCCTTTTACTTTCACCCCGTAAATGGCTTCGATAATCTTACCGTCTTTTCCGATAATGAAGGTCGAACGTTCAATGCCCATGTATTCCCGCCCGTAGTTTTTTTTGAGTTTGTACACCCCGTAAGCATTGCAGACCACTCCTTCCGGGTCGCTCAAAAGTGGGAAATTGAGTCCTTGTTTCTTGACGAAATTTTGGTGCGATTTCAAGGAATCACGACTCACACCCAGCACGACCGTCTCTTTTTCATCAAACCGTGAAGCGGCATCACGAAAGTCACAGGCCTCAAGCGTGCAGCCCGGCGTACTGTCTTTGGGATAAAAATAAAGCACAACATTTTTCTTGCCTTGAAATGATTTGAGGTCCACTGCTTCGTCACGATCTGAAGTCAATACAAATGGCGGCGCTTGATCTCCCGGTTTTAAAACCGGCGGGTTTGTGTCTGGCATATTTTCTCCTCTTATTTTTAATGAATGTTTTATGTGATTTTATGAATGAGCGGCGCTGCAGGGACGAGATGATGCTTCATGCCGAGGGATTCAGGGCTGTATCCCATGGCCAAACCCAAAAGTTGCGGCAGATGCAGCACGGGCATATCAAATAAGCGGCTTGGTCCTTCTTTTTCACGATGGATTTTTTCGGCATCTTTTTGACAAAAATCCAAGGCCATGTGGCAAAGCGGGCAGGGGGTCACCATCGCATCTCCAGCGGCATTTTTTGCAGATCCGACCCGTTTTTCGACCAGTTCGGTTGCGATTTCCTGTTTTTCCAAAAAGACGGGAAAACCACAGCATTTTGTACGACCGTCGTATTCGACGGGATAGGCCCCGATGGCTTTGATTAGTTTTTCAAGCGACTGCGGATTTTCCCAGTCATCAAAACCTGTCGCCGATTCCGGTCTCAAAATATAACAACCGTAAAAGGGGGCAATCGAAACATCGGTGAGAGGATTTGTAATAAATCGTTTCAGTTTGTCCACGCCGAAGTCTTTCACCAAAATCCACTGAAAGTGTTTGACCCCCACCGTGCCGCCGTAACTGAGCCCCGTTGTTTCTTTCAAACCCGCATTAATCCGACTGCGCAGGGCCTCATCCTTTTGAAGTTTTTTGTTGATGCCGCCGAGCACGCCCTGGCAAGTCCCGCAAACCGTCATAATATTCAGCCCAAGCGCCTCTGCGATTGCAAGCGTCCGTGCATTTAAGGTGTAGGCCAAGTCGGGATCGGCCTCGGAAATCACGCCTGCACCGCAGCAATTAAAAGCCTCCAATTCATGGACGGCGATACCCAACCCCTCCACTACTTTCATGGTCGATTGATGAAGCTCCGGAGTCGCTCCTTTTCCCGCACAACCTGGGTAATAGGCATACTTCATTTTTTTCTCCCTTTGAAAATGGCGCGCACCGCTTCGTGTCCTGCCGGGGGATCGGCAAAAGGGTTCGGCGATTTTCCGTGAATAAACATCTTGATGCCGAGCGGAATCATTTGAAACATTTTTTTGAAATTGCCCCAGGTCATGAGGATGGGCAAACGTGTTTCGTTCAAGCGCCCTTCTTTACCCACGACTTTTGTAAATTCCGTAATGTGTTTTGCGCCAATAGATTCCGTGAACCCTGCGGCAATGGATCGACGCCGCAGACGCACAATTTGCTCCATCGGGGCCACGTCTTTGGGGCAAACCTGAACACAGTACACGCAGCGCACACAATCCCAAATCCCGTTTTCCGTTTGGAGCGTTTCCAGGCGATTCTTTCTGATTTCATCCCTGGGATCGACTTGAATCCGGTAGGCTTTGGCCAGTGCCGCAGGGCCGAGGAAATCAGATGAAGCCTCGAAGGTGTTGCAGGCGGAAAGACAAGCCCCGCACATGATGCAGGCGTCTGCGTTTTCAAGATTGTCTTGAATCGTTGTCAAGGCTTCGCTTTGAACGGGCAGGTCGTCATTTTCGCGCACGACATAAGGCGTGACGGCCTTGAGTTTTTTCCAGAAAGGGTCCATGTCCACCACCATGTCTTTAATCACGGGCATGTTGGCCATGGGGGCGATTTTCAAGTGACCATGACGGTCCAACTCCTCCAGCACCGAAGTCCGGCAAGCGAGTTTTTGCATGCCGTTGATCATCATGAGATCGGAACCGCAAATCGAAGCACGACAGGAGGCACGAAAGGAAAGCGATCCGTCGATTTCGTCCTTGATTTTCAGCAGAGCCAGTAAAACCGTCGTTTCACGCCCGACTTCAAGAGTGTAGTTTTCCCAATGGGGTTTGACATCAATTTCGGGATTGAAACGTCGGATCGTTATCGTGATACGCATCGTCGCTGCTGCTCAATTTTTGACAAATGAGTGCTCGAAAGAATGAGAGGGTGTGTCACCAAAACTTACCCGTATTTGTAGGAAATCCCGTACCCGCCTTTGGGGTAGTGCATTTCAATGTTGTCAAATTCATTGCAGGCCACCACACAGGCACCCATTTCCATGCAATTTTCCCATCCGACAATGGTTTTCCTGCTGTCTTCATCCCAATTGTAAACACCGGCGGGACAAATCCAGGTGCATTGTTTTTTTTCGCATTTCAGACAGACCGCAGGGTCTTTTATTTTGAGATGCGCTTCGGAATCAACTTTGTATTGATCCAGAAAGAGCTTGTCTTCGAGTTTCATGATTACACCACTTTATGAGGTGACAGCCAATATTCATCAAATTCAGCGAGGTGGGTCAAGCTTGAAAAATCAGACATGCGATCCAAAAAAACCTTTCCAAGCAAGTGGTCGATCTCGTGCTGTAGCACCACGGCCGGAAAGCCCTCGGCCTCAAAGGCCAGCGGTTTCATTTCCCGGTCAAAAGCGGTGAGCTTCACTTTACGATGCCGACACACCTTGCCGCGCAAATTATCCACGCTCAAACACCCTTCCCAGCCTTCGATCATTTCTTCGGAGTGATCGCTGAGCACGGGGTTGATAAGGATCATCAGCGGGTGATCGGGCGCTTCGGGGTAGCGGGTGTTGCTTGTTGATCTTAGCACGACGGCCTGTTTGGATTGAAAAACCTGTGGTGCGGCCAAGCCGATGCCCTCCAGTTTTTCCATCGTTTCGACCATGTCGTCCAAAAAAATTTGGAATTTTGGGTCTTTGCATTCATCGGCCGTAAGCGGCGCGGCAATTTTTCTGAGGATGGGGTTTCCCAATTTTGCGACTTTTAAAACGGCCATTACATCCCGTTCTCCCGACACATGACTTTATCCCAATGTACCATGCCGTGTTCCACTGTGCAACGCCGATCCGCCTGCTTATACGGCGTTACCGGTCATTTTTTTGCTCACCGTACAGGTGAGTAGGCCTCGGTCGCCAAAATGGCCGCAGGCCGTGTTTTTCAGGCGGCTTGACGGTTTCCCCCAAAATCAATCGCTGATCTTGGGTGCAAAGCGCAAAATTGACAGCTTTTTCAAGCCGCTGTATCATAAACTCCTTTTTCACACGGGTCCGGATTTTATGGCAAAGCAATTTTATATTATTGACGGCAGTTCATATATTTACCGTGCTTTTTACGCCATTCGGGAACTCTCCAATGCCGCGGGTTTGCCCACCAACGCAACTTACGGTTTTACCAAAATGCTGCTTAAAATCATCAATGAGAAGCAGCCTGACTACATCGGTATCGCTTTTGACGCCAAAGGCCCGACCTTTCGAAACGAAATGTACGCCGAATACAAAGCCCATCGCCCGCCCATGCCGGATTTGCTGCGGCAACAAATTCCTTATATTCACAAAATGGTAAAGGCCTTTCAAATCCCGCTGCTGGAAGAGCAGGGTTTGGAAGCCGATGACCTCATCGGCACTTTGGCCAAAAAAGGGGAGGCGGCCGGACTCGAAGTCGTCATCGTCACGGGCGACAAAGACATGAATCAACTCATCACGCCAAAAATCACCGTTTATGATTCGATGAAGGATAAAATATTCACCGAAGCGGGCATTCAAGAAAAATTCGGCATTACCGCACATCAAATCGTTGAAATGATGGCGCTCATGGGCGACAGTTCGGACAACATCCCCGGTGTCGCGGGCATTGGGCAAAAAACGGCGGTGCAACTCATCCAAACCTTTGGCAGCATCAAAAATTTGTTGAATCACACGGATGAAATAAAGCGACCCAAACTCAGGGCATCTCTCGAATCACAGAAAGAAATGGCCTTGCTGAGCCGTGAGTTGGTCCTGATCAAAACCGATTGCGACCTGCCTTTCGACCTGAAAGACTACGAAACTCAGCCGCCGGACGCAGTGCAACTGCGTCCGCTCTTAAAAGAACTGGAGTTTACCGCGCTCTTAAAAGAACTGGTTCCCGCCCCGGAAGCCAAAGCATTATCTTTTGAAATTATTGATGAACCGGGTCTTGCGCCGCTGCTTTCAGAAATTAAAACCGCAGGCAGCACGGCAATTCGAATGTGCGCCAGTGAAAGCAACGCGATGAATGCCAAAGCCTTGGGTTTTGCCTTTGCCACGGCATCAGGTCAAAGGGCTTATTTCCCGCTGCCGGAAGGCGGCGTGCTTCCCGAAAACCTGAAGTCCCTCTTTGCTTGCGGTGAGCTGCTTTATTACGGGCATGACTTTAAACCTTTTTTAACAATTCTCCAGCGGCAGGGCCTTGCCTTTAAAGGGCGTATTTTTGATGCTAAAATCGCAGCCTACTTGCTTCATCCCATGAAACGGGACTATGTGTTGGACACACTGATGCTCGAATACCTCAAGGAACACGTGAATTCTGAAGCAGAAGGCCTTTTCCCAAATACAGATTACCGACCTGAAGCCGTCGCTCCTGTATTGTGCCGTGAAGCCGACGGCATCCGGCGTCTCTCTAAAAAACTTGATGCACAACTTGAAACCCTTTCTTTGAAAAGACTTTTTGACACGATGGAAATGCCGCTTGTGTTTGTGCTTTCCGACATCGAGCAAAACGGCGTAAAAGTTGATCCGGAATTGCTTGAAAAGATGTCGCTTGAATTGGAAGAAAAGCTTTCCGTCATCACACAAAAGATTTACGAACTGGCGGGCGGGGAATTTAACATCAATTCGCCCAAACAACTGGCGGACATTCTCTTCAACCGGCTGGGTTTGAAACCCATTAAAAAAACAAAAACCGGCTACTCCACCAATGAAGACGTGCTCACACAGCTTTCACTGCATCACCCCCTGCCCGCTGAAATCTTAAACAGCCGCCAGATCGTTAAATTGAAATCCACTTATATTGACGCCTTGCCCAAACTCATTCACCCCGAAACGGGACGCATCCACACACAGCTCAACCAAACCGTCGCCGCCACCGGACGGCTTTCCTCCACCGATCCCAACCTGCAAAATATCCCCATCCGCGGCACCTTGGGGCAACGCATCCGAGAAGCCTTCATTGCGGAACCCGGTAATGTCATTCTCTCTGCCGACTACAACCAAATCGAGTTGCGCCTGCTCGCACACCTTTCCGGAGACCCGAAATTATTGGATGCCTTTCAAAACGGTGAAGACGTGCACACCCGCACCGCGATGGAGCTCTTTCATTTACCGAAAGATGCCGTTACCTCCGATATGCGCCGCGCTGCAAAATCGGTTAATTTCGGCATCATTTACGGCATCAGCCCCTTCGGCCTTGCCAAAAACATCGGCGTCTCCCTGCCCGAAGCAAAAGGCTACATCGACCGCTATTTCGCACTCTACGAAGGCGTGCGAACTTTTCTGGATGATACCCTCAAAACGGCGGCGGAAAAGGGCTACGTCACCACCCTCTTTGACCGACGGCGGGACATTCCCGAACTTGCCAGCCACAACAGTTTCACACGGAGCGTGGGGGAGCGGCTCGCGACCAATACGCCTTTGCAGGGCAGCGCCGCCGACATCATTAAAATCGCCATGATCGATGTTTGGCGCTGGATGCTCGAAGCCGAAGTCAAAAGCCTGATGACCCTGCAAGTCCATGACGAACTGCTTTTTGACGTGCCTGAAGAAGAAGTCCCGCTTATCAGCAAAAATATCCGTGCCCTGATGGAAGGGGCCGTGCAACTGAACGTTCCGATTACCGTCGATGTCGGCGTTGGAAAAAACTGGGCCGAAGCACATTAGTGAGCCGTGACGATTGTGTATCCCGCCGTAGGGGCGGGTTTTAAACCCGCCCCTACGGTAAAAAACGCCATAAGAAGGAATATTTTAGATGTCTAAAAAAGTACGTGCGCTATTTATTACTTCCGGTTTAATCATTTTTTTGTCGTGGGCCTTCCGGCTTTATGTGCTTTTTACACGATGGGGCACGGATCGTTTCTCGGCCTTTGACACCTTTATCGTCCTCCTCTCTTTCAGCATGGGTCTTTTCATCCTTTGGATGGCAAAACAGGGTGAAAAACTGATTCGCCGCGACTATACCCTCCTCATTGCCATTGCCGTCTTTAATCTCTTCTGGTGGGGAAACCGCTGGATCAAAGTCACCCTGCATCCCGAAAACGATCCCAACCCGCGGGCGCATTTGCACTTGGCATCGCTTTATCTGGTGATGAGCGGTTTGCTGCTTTTAACCGGCTGGCTGGGCCGGAAAAAACTAAATCGGCAAAATACCTTGCGTGACTGATCAGATTCAATGGAAACCTCTGAAAAAAGGCTTGATCTTAC
>Ga0256830_1002737_pt1 | contig 11405 bp, 12 predicted proteins | sample 128326metaG_FD_190537 | JGI IMG/M metagenome (GOLD analysis project Ga0256830, IMG submission 190537) | Hydrothermal vent microbial communities from Lau Basin, Pacific Ocean - 128-326 | ecosystem: Environmental > Aquatic > Marine > Hydrothermal vents | place: Pacific Ocean: Lau Basin | collected...
GGCCTCGAGATCCAGCAGGCCGACATACTCGGGTGGTTCCACCTTGAGCACCACGTCGGTGTGTCCCGGCGTGCCGGGGGGGTAGAAGCGCGGCTGCGCGGCGGCGGGATCGATGGCCACCAGCAGCTTGGGGATCATGCCGCCCACCGAGGGGGTGGGGCCGAGGATCTCTTCCACCACCTGGGGATCGAAGCTGACGTTTTCGTCCAGCACTTCGCGCTTGAGCATGCGCCACAGTTCCGAGCGCGCCTCGCCGGGCGGCGCGGCAGCGTGTTCCGCATCGATGGTCCGGTACCAGTCCTCGGCGCCGAGGTCGTCGGCGAAGACGTCCACGTGCCCTACCCCACCGTGGCCGCCCAGGGTGAGCAGTTGCCATTCGGTGTCGATGCCGGGGGGCGGCTCGCGGCCGAGGCGCGCGCGCAGCAGGTCGAGGTAGTGGCGGCGCTGGAGGTTGCGGGGGTTGTTGCCGGGGATGAGCGCCAGCAGGCGCGGGAATACCGGTATGCGCTCACTCACCGGGTAGGCCACGGTATCGGGGCCCCAGATGGCGCCATCGCCCAGCAGGCAGAAACCGGGCAGGCCGCTGTCGAGCCACTCGGGGGTATAGGTGAAAAAGGCGTCCGCGTCGGCCAGCACGAGATCGCCCATCTTGCGGGGCGTGCCGCCGAGGCGGCTCCAGATGACGGCGTGGTGGTGGCGCGCCACGGGCTAGCCCCGTCGCCTCTCGCGCCCCGTGCCGGTATGGAAGAAGTCGCCCTTGCGGATGGCGCGTACCACCTGCTCGCGGCGGCGGCGCGGGGTGACGGTGAGTTCCATGTCCAGCGCCTCGGCCATGGCCGCCAGGCTGGAGGCGCGGATGTCGCCGCGGTGCTTGGCCTTGCTCAGCCCCACGGGGGTGAGGCCGGCGCGCTCGGCCAGCTCGGCCTGGGAGATCCCGCGGGCCTTCGCGGTGGCCACCAGGTGCTCGATGAGTTGTTTGACCTGTTCAGACATTAAACTTTCGTTTAATTTACAGGGCGATTTTGCCCGTTTCCGTAGTTTAATTATACGTTAGTTTAATGTTTTGGCAAGGTGGATAAGATCAAGGGGCGAGTAGCGAGCAGCGAGGGCTGAGGATCTACGCCGTCGCCTTACAGTGTTATTCCGGGCGAGCGGAGCGAGGCCCGGAGTCCAGTGGCCTGTTTCCCTGGATTCCGGATAAGGGCTGCGCCCTTTCCGGAATGACCTGCGATATGGGATAGCGAGGCGCGAGAGCTGAGGATTTTGATCCCCGCCCGACAAAGTGGCGAGGTTCGAGGCGCGGGGGCTGAGGATTTTGATCCCCGCCCCCTGTCCCCCGCCCTGAGGGCGGGGGGACGGAGATACGCAGCCGCTCGATGCCGGCTCGTAATGACGATGGGCTATTTCGCCGTGGTTAATGAAGGTTTTCCCCGTGTGCCCCGTGCCCCCCGTGGTTAAACGCTTTCAATCCAGATCGGCGAGCAGGCTCTGGCGGGTGGCTTCGGGGACGGGATCGACTTCGCGCATGGCGTTTTCGTGGTCGATGCCCATGGCGAGGCTGGCGCCCTTGCGCAGATCGGCGATCATGTCCGGGGTGAGTTCGAAGCGCATGAAGTGCACGGAGGAGGTCTTTTCCTCGGTGTCGCGTTCGAGGTCTTCGTCGGCGATGGCATAGACCTTGTCGTGGCCGGCGACGCGCACCCAGACCTTGTCTTCGATGCCGATGAGTCTGGCCAGCGCGGCCTTGCGCTCGTTTTCGTCCTCGTACTCGATCATGAAGGTCGCCTTCCAGTTGCTGCCGTCGGGGATCAGCGGGTTGTAGGCGTCCAGTTCTTCCTGGATGCCGTCTTTCTCGAAGATCTTTTCGATGCGCAGCATTTCCTGGATCTGGTACTGGATGGTGAGCCGGTCCTCGAAGTAGAGGGTCTCGTGCTCGCCCAGGTGGACCTTGCGGTCCTTCTTGTGTTCCATGACGCGCTTGCGAAAGTCGGCGCGCTGTTCGGCGTATTCTTCCAGGCTGAGAAGATCGTCGCGTGTGAGTTTGCTCATGGTGTGCCTCGCTCTGATACCGCTATATCAAACATCCGATCATTTGAAAGATTCATGTTCTTCAGATCCCGTAGGCCTTGCGTAGCAGGCTCAGGGGATGTTCCGGCTGACGGCCGTCGCGCAGGCCGTTTTCGATCTGGTGGCCGGCCATGGGGCAGTCGCTGGTGTAGTGATCGGCGCCGCTGTCCCTGACACGGTTGACTACCGGGCGGGCGATCTTCATGGACACTTCGTGGAATTCCTTTTTCACCGCGTAGGTGCCGTCGTGGCCGGAACAGCGCTCGATGGCCTTGACCTCGGTATTGGGCACCAGTTGCAACACGTCGCGCGTCTTCATGCCGATCTTCTGCACGCGCTGGTGGCAGGCGACGTGGTAGGCCACCTTGCCCAGCGACTGGTTGAAGTCGGTCCTGAGCTTGCCTTCCCTGTGGCGCAGCATGAGGTATTCGAAGGGATCGTAGATGGCCTCCTGGACCTTCTTCACCTCCGGGTCGTCGGGAAACATGAGCGGCAATTCCTGCTTGAACATCAGCACGCAGGAGGGCACGGCGCCGATGATGTCCCAGCCTTCGTCCACCAGCTTCGCCAGTTGCGGGATGTTGACCTTCTTCGCCTTCTCCACGGCCTCGAGATCACCCAGTTCCAGCTTCGGCATGCCGCAGCAGCGTTCCTTCTCGGCAAGCCGCACGGGAATGCCGTTGTGCTCCAGCACGGCGACGAGATCGTCGTTGATGTGGGGCTCGTTGACGTTGCAGTAACAGGTGGCGAAGATGGCCACCTTGCCGCGGGTGCGCTCGCCCGCCTCGGGGCTGATCCCCTCGCTGGGACGGAAGTGCTTGCGGAAGGTATTGCTCTCGAAGCGCGGCAGGATGGCCTCGCTGTGCACGCCGCCCACCGATTGCATGAGCCTGCGCACGGGTTTCATGTTGTTGGCGGCGTTGATGGTCTGCGCCACCACCGGAATGCTGCCGATGCGACCGACGAGATCGGTGTTGGCAAGCAGCCGGTTGCGCACGCTGGTGCCGTGCTTTTTGTAATGCACCGCCTTGGCGCGCAGCATGAGGTGCGGGAAGTCCACGTTCCATTCGTGGGGCGGCACGTAGGGGCACTTGGTCAGGTAGCAGAGATCACACAGGTAGCAGTGATCCACCACCTTCCAGTAATCGTCCTTGGCGACACCGTCCACTTCCATGGTGTCGGACTCGTCCACCAGGTCGAACAGGGTGGGAAAGGCATTGCACAGGCTGACGCAACGGCGACAACCATGACAGATGTCGTAGACGCGTTCGAGTTCGGCGAAGAGCTTGTCCTCGTCGTAGAACGCTTCGTCCTTCCAGTTCAGGGGGTGGCGTGTGGGCGCCTCGAGGCTGCCTTCACGGTGACCGGAACCTGCCATGTGCTCTTTCCTCCGTGTTCGAATCGCGGTTTGAAAATCAACAGGTGGAGACGCACAGGGCCGGAAGACCGGCCCTGTGCACGCATTGCCTGGAAAGCGATGCGCTTAGCCGTCGAGGTTGTCCAGCGCCTTCTGGAAGCGGTTGGCGTGGGAACGCTCGGCCTTGGCCAGGGTCTCGAACCAGTCGGCGATTTCGTCGAAGCCTTCGTCGCGCGCCGTCTTGGCCATGCCCGGGTACATGTCGGTGTACTCGTGGGTCTCGCCGGCGATGGCGGCCTTGAGGTTGTCGGCGGTGCCGCCGATGGGCAGGCCGGTGGCGGGATCGCCGACGGCTTCGAGGTACTCCAGGTGGCCGTGGGCGTGGCCGGTCTCACCTTCGGCGGTGGAACGGAACACGGTGGCCACGTCGTTGTAGCCTTCCACGTCCGCCTTGGATGCGAAGTACAGGTAGCGGCGGTTGGCCTGGGATTCGCCGGCGAAGGCGTCCTTCAGGTTCTGTTCGGTCTTGGATCCCTTGAGATCAGCCATGATAGTAAACCTCCCGTTGTTTGCGTTATCAGGTCGAAAAAACAGCTACCGGGGCCGGTCTGCCTGGCCCGGCGGGCCCGCTTCCGGGGCCGACCCCGGAAATTAGACTTAATCTAATTCAAGTCAGGGGGCTTGTCCAGCCCCTTTTTTCCCCGCCGCGCAGGCCGGCGGCAGCCTTATATATGGGGGCGGATCCGCGCAAGCCCAGCCGCCGGCCCTCAATTGACCCGGTAGAGCACGTAGGCTAACGTAAGCGGCCGCAAAAAACCGGAAAACCTGCCATGGCCACCCGCAAGACGACCCGCAAGACCACCGAGGAGAAGCCCGACTTCGAGACCGCCCTGGCGGAACTCGAGGAACTGGTGGAACGCATGGAAAAGGGCGAACTGTCGCTGGAGGACTCCCTGCGGGACTTCGAACGCGGCGTGGAACTGACCCGCTTCTGCCAGCAGGCCCTCAAGGAGGCCGAGCAGAAGGTCCAGATCCTCAGCAAGGACGGCGGCGAGGGCGAACTGCAAGCCTTCGACGACGGGGACTGAGGCCGCCGTGTCCTTTCCCGACTACCTCGCCGAGTGCGGCGCGCGCGTCAACCGTGCCCTGGAGCAGCGCCTGCCCGAGGCCGAGACCCTGCCCGTGGTGTTGCACCAGGCCATGCGCTACGCGGTGTTCAACGGCGGCAAGCGCATCCGCCCGACACTGGTCTATGCCACCGGCGCGGCGCTGGGCGAGACGGGCCCGGTGCTGGATGCCCCGGCCTGCGCGGTGGAGCTGATCCACGCCTACTCGCTGGTCCACGACGACCTGCCCGCCATGGACGACGACGACCTGCGCCGCGGCAAGCCCACCTGTCACAGGGCCTTCGACGAGGCCACCGCCATCCTCACCGGCGACGCCCTGCAGACCCTGGCCTTCCAGGTCCTCGCCGAGGGCGAGGAACCGGAGCCGGCGCGGCGCCTGCAGATGGTGGGCGAGCTGGCGCGCGCCTCGGGCTCGCGCGGCATGGCCGGCGGCCAGGCGCTGGATCTCGCCGCCGTGGGCCGCAAACCGGATCTCGCCGAGCTGGAGGCCATGCACATCCACAAGACCGGCGTGCTCATCCGCGCCAGCGTGCGTCTCGGCGCCCTGTGCGTGGACGGCGTGGCGGAGGACAGCCTGCGGCGGCTGGATCACTACGCCAAGTGCATCGGCCTGGCCTTCCAGATCCAGGACGACGTGCTGGACGTCACCGCCGACACCACCACGCTGGGCAAGCCGCAGGGCTCGGACGCCCGCCAGGACAAGCCCACCTACCCCGATCTCCTCGGCCTCGACGGCGCCCGCGAGCTGGCCGGGGAACTCATCGATGACGCCCTGGCCAGCCTCGCGCCGCTGGACGAGCGCGCCGAGCCCCTGCGCGCCCTGGCGCGCTACATCATCGCCCGCGAACACTGAAGCCCGCCGGGGCGGCATGGCCCCAAGTGCCTGAAAAGGCGAGCCGGATTAGTGGTCGTCGCCGCGCGGGCTTCCATGTAAAATAGGCGTCATCGTTGTTGCCCGGTTCGCCCGCCGCCCCCATGGAAAACACCACCGCCTATCCCCTCCTCGCGCAGATCGACGATCCCGCCGATCTGCGCGAGATGGACATCGCCACCCTGGAGCAGGTGGCGGAGGAACTGCGCGACTTTCTCATCAAGCTGGTCAGCCACACCGGCGGGCACCTCGCCGCCGGCCTCGGCACCGTGGAGCTGACCCTCGCCCTGCACCACGTCTTCCAGACCCCCTACGACCGGCTGGTGTGGGACGTGGGCCACCAGACCTACCCGCACAAGATCCTCACCGGTCGACGCGAGCAGATGGCCAGCCTGCGCCAGCAGGGCGGGCTGGCGGGCTTCCCGCGCCGCAGCGAGAGCGACTACGACACCTTCGGCGTGGGCCACTCCAGCACCTCCATCAGCGCCGCGCTGGGCATGGCGCTGGGGGCCAGGCAGCATGGCGAGGATCGCCAGGTGATCGCCGTCATCGGCGACGGCGCCATGACCGCCGGCATGGCCTTCGAGGCCCTCAACCATGCCGGCGACATGGACGCCAACCTGCTGGTGATCCTCAACGACAACGACATGTCCATCTCGCCCAACGTCGGCGGACTGTCCAACTACCTGGCGCGCATCCTCAGCGGCCAGCTCTACACCAGCATGCGCGCCGGCTCCAAGAAGGTGCTCTCCAAGATCCCCTCCATGTGGGAGTTCGCGCGCCGCGCCGAGGAACACTTCAAGGGCATGGTGGTGCCCGGCACCCTGTTCGAGGAACTGGGCTTCAACTACATCGGCCCGGTGGACGGCCACGACATCGAGACCCTGGTACGCACCCTGAAGAACCTGCAACGCCTCGAGGGGCCGCGCTTCCTGCACGTGGTGACGCGCAAGGGCAAGGGTTTCAAGCCGGCGGAGGACAACCCCTGCGAATACCACGGCGTGGGTCGCTTCCATCCCGAGTCGGGCAAGCTGGAGCAGAAGGCCAGCAGCGGCAAGAGCTATACCTCGGTGTTCAGCGACTGGCTGTGCGACATGGCGGCGCGGGACGAGAAGCTCGTCGGCATCACTCCCGCCATGCGCGAGGGCTCGGGCCTGGTGGCCTTCTCGGAGCGCTTCCCCGAGCGCTACTACGACGTGGGTATCGCCGAGCAGCATGCCGTGACCCTCGCCGCGGGGCTGGCCTGCGAGGGCCTGCACCCGGTGGTGGCCATTTATTCCACCTTCCTGCAGCGCGCCTACGACCAGCTCATCCACGACGTCGCCCTGCAAAACCTGCCGGTGCTGTTCGCCATCGACCGCGCCGGTGTCGTCGGTCCCGACGGCCCCACCCATGCGGGCAGTTTCGATCTCAGTTTCCTGCGCTGCGTGCCCAACATGGTGATCATGGCGCCGGCCGATGAAAACGAATGCCGCCAGATGCTCTATACCGGCTACCTGCACGACGGCCCGGCGGCGGTGCGCTATCCGCGCGGCAGCGGCCCGGGGGTAGTGCCCCGGGCGGCCATGGAAGCCCTGCCCCTGGGCAGGGGCGAGATCCTGCGCCGCGGCCACGGCATCGCCCTGCTCGCCTTCGGCAGCCCGGTGAGCGAGGCGCAGGCCGCCGGCGAGGCCCTCGACGCCACGGTGGTCAACATGCGCTTCATCAAGCCGCTGGACGAGGCCCTGCTGCTGGAGCTGGCCGCCGATCACGAGCTGCTGGTGACCCTCGAGGACAACGTCGTCGCCGGTGGCGCCGGCGCCGCGGTCATGGAGGCCCTGGCGCGCCACGGCTGCGTGATACCCGTACGTAACCTGGGGCTACCCGATCGCTTCCAGGAGCATGCCAGCCGCGAGGCCCTGCTCGCCGACGCAGGGCTGGACCGGGATGGTATAATCGAGGCCGTACGACGGACCCTGGCCCAGCCGGAACTTGCCAAACAGGCCACACTGGCTTAAATTCCCACCTCTTTACTCAACTACCTGCCATGACCGCGACCTATACGATGAGAGTCATCACTGACTTCGCTGCCGCGCACGCCCTGCGGGACTATCCCGGCGACTGCGCGCGCGTGCACGGTCACAACTGGAAGGTGGAGGTAGAGGTGCGCGCCAGCGCGCTCAACGACATCGGCATGGGCATGGATTTCAAGGACATCAAGGCCGCGACGAAGGCCGTCATCGGCGGGCTGGACCACCGGCATCTCAACGAGATCCCGCCCTTCGACACCATCAATCCCACGGCGGAGAACATCGCGGCGTATTTGTACAGGGAACTCGGCACCCGGCTCAACAGCGAGGTGGTGCGTGTGCACCAGGTGACCCTGTGGGAGACCGAGCGCGCCTGTGTCAGCTACAGCGAAGACAACCCGGTTGAAAAAGTTTCATGAGTGTAAAACAGAAAGAAGTCTCCACCGCGACCATCGCCGACGTGCAGAGCTCGGCGGACACCCGCCAGATCCCCATCAACAAGGTGGGCATCAAGGACATCCGCCACCCCGTGCTGATCTCCGATCGCGATGGCGGCGAACAGCACACGGTGGCCAACTTCAACATGTACGTCAACCTGCCGCACGACTTCAAGGGCACGCACATGTCGCGCTTCGTGGAAATCCTCAACATGCACGAGCGCGAGATCTCGGTGAAGTCCTTCAAGCAAATGCTCTCCGAGATGGCCGAACGCCTCGAGGCCGCCTCCGGCCACATCGAAATGAGCTTTCCCTATTTCGTCAACAAGGCCGCGCCGGTCACCGGCGTGCAGAGCCTGCTGGACTACGAGGTCTCCTTCATCGGCGAGATCCACGACGGCGTGGAGCAGATGAAACTGCGCGTGCAGGTGCCGGTGACCTCCCTGTGCCCCTGCTCCAAGAAGATCTCCGAGCGCGGCGCGCACAACCAGCGTTCACACGTCACCGTCACCGCGGCGGTCAATGACTTCGTGTGGATCGAGGAACTCATCGACCTGGTGGAAGAAGAGGCCTCCTGCCAGCTCTACGGCCTGCTCAAGCGTCCCGATGAAAAATACGTCACGGAATACGCCTACGACAATCCCAAGTTCGTCGAGGACATGGTGCGCGACGTGGCCGCCCGCCTCAACGCCGAGGATCGTATCGATGCCTATGTGGTGGAATCGGAAAACTTCGAATCCATCCACAACCACTCGGCCTACGCGCTCATCGAGCACGACAAGCGCGAAGACGAACAGTAGAAACGACCGCGCCTGAAGATGGAAAGGCCGCCCGCCGGGCGGCCTTTTTGCTTGCGCGCCGGCCTACCACTTCTTTTCCAGCAGGAGTACACCGCCGTCGCGCACCATGCGGGTGCGGCCGAGGAAGGACATGCCCAGCAGGATCTCCTCGGGGCTGTCGCCCTCGATGACCGCGCCCTGCACGTTGAGCAGTTCGATACCACCGACCTTGACGCGATCCAGCGCCACCACCCAGATGCGCACCGGGCCGTTGGCGGTGGAGGCCATGCCCTCCTCGCCGCGGCGGAGATAGTCGATGCCCAGGCGCCGCGCGGCGACCTCGCTCATGGCGACATAGGTGGCGCCGGTATCGACGAGAAAGCGCACCAGCTGCCCATTGATGAGACCGGCGGTCATGTACATGCCCTTGACGGGATAAATGCGCACCTCGTTGGCGGAAGGCGGCGGCGTCCCCTGGGCGCCGGGCGACAGGGTGATATGGGTGGTGTCGCCAAGGGGATAGCGTTCCTCGCGGCCATCGATCCGCAACACCGCCGCCTCGCTGTCGGCGGCCACAAGGGTGATCCCCTCGGGGGTGCTCTCCCCCACGTGCAGGGTATGGCGCCGGCCATCCACGCTGAGGATGGCGACATCGCGGAAGAGGCCCTCGACGACGATGTCGGCGGCATGGACGAAGGGTGTCAGCGACAACAGGACAAGGATGACTGCCGAAAAGGCGAAACCTCTGGCGGCGGGAGGGAGTGAGCCTTTGCGCAGCATTGGGTCGGTGGACGATGCGGCAGGCGTGCTCAGTCCTTCCCCTTCGGCCGCGGTTCCAGACCCACGGCCTTGCCGCGACCGAACACCGGGTTGAGTTCCACCTTCATGCGTTGCGGGGCCCAGCCGTGTTTTTTGTCGTGTGCCTCGATGTATACCACGGTGGTGTCGGCGGGGATCTCGATGTCGCGCAGGCTGCGGGTGAAGGGCTGCTCGTCCACGTGCGGGTGGTAGAGGGTGCGCGTCTTGATGACCCTGCCCTGTGCATCCACCACGCGCCAGGCATCGGCGTAGTGCTCCCAGCCGGTATCGGCATGCCTGAGCGTCACCGAGGCGTTCCAGTGCGCGCCGGCGCGGTTGAATACCGCATCGACGATGGTGACCTCCCCTGCCGACGCGAGGGGAGCATGGAGCAGGCCCGCCAGCAACAGCACGGCAGGCGCGCGGCGGAGGAACGCGAGAGACTTTTTCATGGCACTATCCTGTGGTGTAACGGCTCCAGGCATACAGCAGGCCCTGCATGGCGCCGAAGGCGTACAGCCCGGCGACCACGTCGTCGAGCATGATCCCGGCGCCTCCCTTGACATGGCGATCCAGCCAGGAAGCGGGCCAGGGCTTGAGGACGTCGAAGAACCGGAAGAGAACGAAACCGGCCACCATCCATACCAGCCCCGGCGGCATGAGGGTCATGGTGATAAGGTAGCCAACCACCTCGTCCCAGACAATAGCCCGGTGGTCTTCCACGCCCAGTGCGCGGCTGGTTTGGCCGCAAAGATAGAACCCCGTCACAAGAAAGAGCAGGGTGACGGCTATATATAATGGTATCGGCAGCGAGAGCATGAGCCAGTAGACGGGGATGGCCGCCAGCGTGCCGGTGGTGCCGGGCGCCCAGGGGGACAGGCCGGAGCCGAAACCCAGGCTGAGAAAGTGCACGGGATTGAGCAGCATGCGCGCCGGCGGGATGGCGTTGGGACTGCGAAACTCGATACTCATGGCATTACCTGAAGTGTTGAAAGCCGTCCGCCGCCATCGTCACCGGCCGGCCCGCCGCATCGACGAGGCGCAGGCCCGGCTCGGCCTCGATGGCGCCGATCACCGCGGGCCGGCAGCCCACCGCGCGCAGATCGGCGCAGATCCGCTCGAGCCTGTCCGGCGCCACCGCCAGGCACAGCTCGTAGTCCTCGCCCCCGGCCAGCGCCAGGTGGCGGCGCAGATCCTCGTCGGCCACCTGTTGGACCAGCGCAGGATGACAGGGAACGCGGTCCACGTCGAGATGCGCGCCGACGCCGCCGGCCTCGAGGATGTGGGCGAGATCACCGAGCAGGCCATCGGAGATGTCGATGGCCGCGTGTACCTGCCCGCGCAGGGCGAGTCCCGCGGTGACACGCGGCCGGGGCCGATGCAGGCAGGCCAGGGCGGCGTCGAGACCGGCCGCGTCGGGCGTGGGAGGCATGTCCGGCAGGCTGTCCTCCAGCAGGGCCAGACCCAGCGCCGCGCCGCCCAGCGGCCCGGTGACCACGATGGCGTCACCCGCCCGCGCGCCGGCGCGACCCAGCACGCCTTCGGGCGGTACCAGTCCCGCCACCGTCACGGTAATGCACAGGGGACCGCGCGTGGTGTCGCCGCCGACGAGGGCCACGTCGAACTCGGCGGCCAGCGCCGCCAGCCCGCCCGCGAAGCCCTGCAACCAGTCGGCGTCCGCCGCGGGCAGGGTCAGGGCCAGGGTGAACCAGGCCGGCGTCGCGCCCATGGCGGCGAGATCGCTGAGATTGACCGCCAGCGCCTTGTGCCCCAGCGCGGCGGGATCGGTGTCGGCATGAAAGTGCCGGCCGGCGACCAGCGTGTCGCAGGCCAGTACCAGGCGCTGCCCCTCGGGCACCGCGAGCACGGCGCCGTCATCGCCGACACCGAGCAGCACGTCCTTGCGTTGGGGAAAACCGGCGCTGAAATAGCGCGCGATGATGTCGAATTCACTCAGCGA
>Ga0256830_1002738_pt1 | contig 11405 bp, 9 predicted proteins | sample 128326metaG_FD_190537 | JGI IMG/M metagenome (GOLD analysis project Ga0256830, IMG submission 190537) | Hydrothermal vent microbial communities from Lau Basin, Pacific Ocean - 128-326 | ecosystem: Environmental > Aquatic > Marine > Hydrothermal vents | place: Pacific Ocean: Lau Basin | collected...
CAACCCGCGGGCGCATTTGCACTTGGCATCGCTTTATCTGGTGATGAGCGGTTTGCTGCTTTTAACCGGCTGGCTGGGCCGGAAAAAACTAAATCGGCAAAATACCTTGCGTGACTGATCAGATTCGATGGAAACCTCTGAAAAAAGGCTTGATCTTACCCGGACGTTTGTGCCGCTTGCGGAAGAAACCGACTTGGTTGTACCGATAGATCGTTGGGTCCTGCGCCAAGCCTGCCAACAAATTAAACTTTGGCAGCAGATCTACCCTCAAACCCTCAGCTCAAAATCAGCGTTAATAGCGGCGGGAGCGGTTTATTTTTGCGGTGTTTGCAAAGGGGAAAAAATACCGCTTTCTTTTTTGATCTGAAGGATGGCGATTTCCCGGTCATAGAGGGCATTGGAATATTTTCGCTCGGCATCCAGCAGGGACGCATTCGCGTCAAGCACCTCAATATTGGTGCCAAGCCCGACCTCAAATTGTCGTGAGGCCAGAGAAAAGGCTTCCCGTGCAAAACGCACCTGATCTTCCAAATGTTTAAGTTCGCTGGTGAGGGAGGCAAGATCGAGTCTCGCGCGACGCACACGCGAGGCAATTTCATCCTGCCGCCGCTTTTTTTCCAAGTGAGATTGCCGCAGCCGAGAGCGGGCCAGGGCGAGTTCCGCCTTGCTCAGCATCCCTTCAAAAATCGGCATCTCAAATTTTAAAATGGCCAAACGGTCGTTTCTGATAAGAAAAGAGCCTTCTGGGTTTTCGTCGGCCCAGCGATACTGCAAGTCCAGGGAAAGTGACGGCAAAAAATTACCCCGCGCAAAATCAATGCCTTCTGTTGCTTGATCGATGCGGATGTTTTCCTGTTTCAATTCCAGTCGGTTTTCATGAGAAATGGCAACCCACTCCGATTCCGTGCGCTCGAAAAAAGGCACGGGTGCGGGATTTTGAAGTGTAAAGGGGCCTTCGAGCCGCGCCAAGAGCGCAAGTTGGTCTTTCGCTTCCAAAACCGCATTTTTGGCCCGGATCAGATTCGCCTGTGCATCGGACAATTCCGCATCCGCGCGAAGCAGTGCGGTTTTGGTGACCTCTCCTACTTCGAGTTGTTTTTCGGCGCTTCTGCGATGGGCGGCCAGCCGTTCAACCTCCTTTTCTTCAATCCGCACATTGTTCTTGGCTTTGAGGGCGGCGTAGTAGGCTTGGGCGATTTCAAAGAGCAGATCTTCTTGTGAGAGATCAAGCTGAAGGCGTTCCAGTGTTCGACCCAGTTTGGCCTCCCGGTAGGTGGCTTGCGCGCGCCCGCCAGTATAAAGGGGTTGTGAGAGCGTCAGGTTGAAGTTGGTTTGCGACTTTGAGCGGAGTGTAAATGTGTTCCCGTTTCCGAGGCTGCCCTCAAGTGCTCTGGGGCGTCGCAGATAATCCAGGTTGGCCTTGAGATTGGGAAAAAGAAAACTGCGCATGCGTTTGACCTCGTTCTCGGACCGAATGAGGTGCTCGCGTGCGATGGCAATGGTTTCACTGTGAAAAATCGCGGAACGGTAAGCGTCTTCCAGGCTGATGATTTGTTCCGCTGCTTTTCCGGGCGCAGGCAAAGTAAAAAGCAGCATATGGCTGATTAAGATGAAAAGAGATGTTTTATTCATCACGGCTCCATGATAGCGCATAATCGTCGTTTATTTCTCAGGGAAGTTCCGATTAAGTTTGTTTGAATTTTTCAAGAGATAAAATTTTCAAATTCAAGGCGCAAATTGCGGAGAATAGCCCGAGATTTTTAAAATTTGCAACACAGAAGCCGGGAATTTGGGCTTCGAAAAAACAATTCATGACTTATTTAGAGCTTCCTCAGCAAGGTTTTTTCGAATGAGGGCGCGTACGTCCGTTGCCACTTCCTCAACCGCGCGGCCTGTGACATCGAGTGTGCCCCACTTCGGGTGCTGCCGGTAGATTTCGCGGCAGTAGTCGAGTTCTTGTATGATGGGACCGATTTTGTCGTAATCGCTCTTATTTTGTTTGAATTTTTTGAGGCGCGCCGAGCGGATTTCCATGAGACGATGCGGATCAATGATAAGGCCGACGACGCGGTTTTGCTCTACTTCTTCCAGTACGGCCGGGATGGGGATGTTTAAAACCAGCGGGATATTGGCCACTTTGAACCCGAATCGCGCCAAGTAGATCGATAAAGGGGTTTTTGCGGTGCGGGAGGGGCCGACCAGAACGATATCGGCTTTTGGAACGCCGTGAAGGTTTTGTCCGTCATCATGTTTTACCGTAAATTGCACGGCCTCGACCCGTCCAAAATACTCCCGGTCGATTTGATGAAGCAGGCCGGGTTCCGAATGGGGTGAGCGATCAAAAAAATGACTCATAGCGGTCAAAAGCGGACCCAGGAGATCGACGGCGAGCAGGCCGGATTTTAAGGCGGCCTCGCGCATTTTCAAGCGCAGTGTTTCGGAGACAAAGGTGAAGACGATCAGGGCGTTTTTGGTTTTGGCTTCGTCAATCACGGCATCGATTTGCTGCTCGGTCCGGATATACCGTCTGCGCACAATTGTGGTTTCCGTTTTTGTAAATTGCGCCAACGCGGCCGTGGAGATTTTTTCCGCCGTTTCAGCGGTTGAGTCCGAAATGAGAAAGATGGCCGAGGGATCTTTTTTTTTCATCCGATCAACTCCTATTGCTGCGGGCTGAAACTACCCAGTCCCTTCAATGTAATGAAGAATGAAAACTCGTCTCGATCATAAAACTCGATATAGGAAAATCCGATGCCCCAGCATTGTGCCTGATAATGCACAATATGATCCACTTCGACTTTTTCGCCCGCGTCGAGATCAAAGCGAATTTTGTTGGTATAGCGGATGCCCCAGGGCGTATTGACTGTGGCTTCTCCCGAAAAAAATTCGACTTTGGGCGCAATGTTTTCGAGGTCTCCCAGATAATAGGGGTTAAAGAGGTCGCCTTTTTGAGGGACTGCCCCTGCGCGCGAGGATCGGTGACCGACTTTAAAATTGAAATATGAAACGGGGGTGACGCTCAGGTCGCTGTTGATTGTATTGAGTCGCCCCTCTTCCAGATTATAGAAGGTATCGACTTCGAGGGCCAAGGTCGTCCAGGGTCTAAAATGGAACTCAGTGCGCAGGTCGGAAAAGCGTCGTGTGGTATTCGAGACTTTGGGGATTTTATTCAGGTGATAGGTTTCCGTGAAGCGGAGCGAGGCTTTTTCTTCGATTTGTCCTTTGTCATTCAATTTCAAAAAACGTTGCATAAGGCTTATTGTGAGGTTTTCCCGGTCGTGCAGCGCATCCAGTTCATCGATTTGTATCAGATTATCACCATCGCTGACGTCGATTTTTTCATACATTATCGCGCTGCTGATACGTTGCGTGGTTTTGCCCCAGTTTAAAGTCCCGTTTCCTTCAAGCGTGACCCCGAGAGGAAGGGTTTTGCGGCTGACGGCTTCCTCACCCTGTGGGCCTTGGCTTTTGTCGCCATGCCGGTACCAGGTTTCCCGGAACCCGGCCCAGGGCGTGAGTGTGGCGTGTCGGCTCAGCCGAAGCGGCAGGGAGAGTTTGGGATAAATATCGACGCGCTGAAGATTCAATCCCCCTTCGCTCCAAAAATTAACTGCTGTGGTATCCACATTGAGATAGAGCGGGGTCTGTCCAAGGCGGTATTCGATTACGCTGAAGCCGATTTCCGGCAGGCGCTGCGGGGTCGCACTGTTGTTGTTTTGTGTTAAATCCTGTGTGTAACGGGCTAAAAAATAAGCATAAGTGTGATCGCCCTGATACGTGAGAGAGAGGTTGGATTCGATGTTTTGTTTTGCACGTTCGACGGTCCGGTCTGAAAGTTGGCGAAGATTGGAGGCTTCATTTACATATTTTATATCCAGTTTGCCTTGCACCCGTGTGGTAAATTGTTGATTGTGGTGCATGCGCACTTCCCAGCGGTCCACGTTATTTTCTTTGTCTTTAAAAAAATCGACGTTAATTTCCCCGCGCCCTTTTTTTGAAAGAACGTAGCGGTATTGAAGTCCCAGCCCGTTTCCCTTTTTTCCGCGGTGATCGACCGAAATCGTGGCGTCTTTATTGTCCGCAAGGGCCAGAAAAAATCTTTGATTGTAACGAAAACCGTACCTTGAACTCATCCCGATATTAGGTGTCAATAAACCGGTACGGCGTTCTCGGTTTGCCGGATAGAAAAAATAGGGAAAGTAGAATACGGGGACTTCTTTGACATAAAACCGCGCATGTTTGGCAAAGAGGTATTCATCGATTGTAAGATCCAAATTAACGGCGCGGATGCGCCAGGCAGGGTTTTCCTGGCAATCGCAGGCCGTGAATGCGCCGGTTTTGAGTCGGTAGTGGTCGAGCGCATCACGAATGATTTCTTTGCCTTGAATGTAGTAGTTGGATTCTTTCATGAAAAGTCTGCCTTCGTAGAGCACGCCCAGTTTTGTGTTGATGTCCAGTGTGAGTCGTTCGGCGTCGATGGTATTTTCGCCGTCAAAGTAGTGGATATTGCCCATAGCCGTCAGTTTGCCTGTTTTGCCGTTTAAACGCGCCGCATCGGCTTCCAGACGCATGCGTTCTTGTTCGATGACCACGGCCCCTTGTGTCACATAAATCTCTTTCTCCTTAAAATATTGCAGATGATCCGCTTTGAGATGGATGGGGGCATCACTTTTTCCGGGGATTTCCGCGGCAAAGAGCGGCAAGGCGAAGCGGGCCAATAAGAAGCAGAAGACGGGAAGGCGGAGCAGTATGCCCCGGAGTCGTTTTGTCCGGCCTGCAATCCATAACCGAAGCGGCGTATCTCCGGGCGGACGGGACTCCGGCTGATAGGGGTTGAAACCCGGGTGCATTTATCCTCGAATCAAGGAAGGCGGTGTGCCCGTCAGTGCGCCTTTTGCCTCTCCGACGGTATAAAACGAACCGGTGATGACCAGTAAATCCTGTGGTTTGATTTGTGATTTCACGTGGGCGATTGCACTGTTGACGTTTTCCTTGATTGTGATATTTTGTTCCTGATCGCCCTGCCGATTTAAAAGCGCCGCGGTGATTGTGCCGATTTCTTGCGGGTCGGCTGCGCGATCGATTTTAGGCCGGGTCAGCACAAATTCATCCGTCCATGCCAAAAGGGGAGACATCATGTCGGCGATTTTTTTATCGGCCATGATGCCGCTGATGAGCCAATGTTTTCCGCGATGTTCGGGGTCGGTTTCTTCCAGAAATTCACCCAGCGCACGCGCCCCTGCGGGGTTATGCGCGCCGTCCATTAAAATGAGCGGCTCTTTTTGAATGATTTCAAGCCGGCCTTCCAGCCGGACTTTTTTAAGGCCTTCAACGATGTCGTTTTCAGAAATGTGCAGGCCCTGATCCTGAAGCGATTCGAGAATGCCCAGAGAAGTCGTTGTATTCTTAACCTGATGTTTTCCCAAAAGCGGCACTTCAACGATGTAATCTCTGAGGCCGGAGTAAGAGAGCTTGATGGGATCGGTGAGCGGGCACGAAAGGGAGGCGAGGGATGAAGCAGCCGGAACCGCACGCCCTACTTTGGCCAGCGGTGCTTTTTTGAGCCGGGCCATTTCTTCGATAATGGAGATGACTTCGGGTTGCGAAGCTGTGGAGATCAGCGGTACCGCTTCTTTGATAATGCCTGCTTTTTCTTGTGCGATCTCCGAAATTGTTGTACCGAGATATTGCTCATGATCAATTTCGATATTGGTGATCGAAGCAACGAGCGGTTTTACGAGATTCGTCGCGTCAAAACGGCCGCCCAGCCCCACTTCGATGACGGCCACGTCCACGGCTTGTTGGGCAAAATAGAGAAAAGCCAGTCCGGTCGTAAATTCAAAAAAACTGATTCTTTTTGCGAGACGAGGAGAAGTTTTTTCCAGTTTATCGCGAAGACGCCGGGTTAGCGCGATAATGTCCTCATGTGAAATCGGGCATTGATTAATACGGATGCGCTCCGAAAAATCCAGCAAATGGGGCGAAGTATAGAGACCCACGCGGTATCCGGCCTGTTCGAGTACGGCGGCCACCATTGCGGCCGTCGAACCTTTGCCGTTTGTGCCTGCGATATGAACCGATTTGAAGGCGTGCTGTGGCTGTTCAAAAAGGGCAAGCAGGGTCGTCATGCGTGCAAGGCCGGGTCTGACCCCGTGGCGCTGCATTTGGTAGAGGTAGTCGATTGTTTCAGCGTAAGTCATTAACTGCGCATTTAAGCATAGGCTAAAGAATATTTCAATAAAACGGCGATCCCTACATTCCATGATTGATTCTGGGCGATCCCTGCGGGCAGGTTTGATACGATATGAGGCGGATGCCGCATTGTTTTGACCTGTCTCCCGTTCTAATGTATAAGGCCGTTTGTCGCTTGTCTTTATTTTTGAAGGAGCCGTATGTTTCGTGTCGTTTTATATCAACCGAAGATTCCGCCCAATACTGGAAACATTATTCGGCTTTGTGCCAACAGCGGTGCTGCCCTGCATTTGATCGAACCCTTGGGTTTTGCTTTGGATGATAAAAAGCTAAGGCGGGCCGGACTCGATTATCGCGAGTTTGCGCGGCTGCGGGTTCATGTTTCTTTGGAGGCTTTTATTGAGGCGGAAAACCCGCCGCGTTTGCTGGCGTGTTCAAAGTTTGCTGTTCGTCCCTATCATGAAGTGGCTTTTAAGCTGGACGATGCCCTCTTGTTTGGATCGGAAACCGATGGTTTGCCCGAAGTCATTCGCACTGCCTTGCCGCCGGAGCATCTTTTGAAAATTCCCATGTTGCCGAATAACCGAAGTTTGAATCTTTCAAATGCCGTGGCGCTTGTGTTGTATGAAGCCTGGCGGCAATGCGGCTTTGAGGGGGCGGGGTAAAGCTGCAATCAGCGGGTTTTGAACCTGTAGGATGATATAGGAGGAAGTTATTATTTTTGCTTACGACTTTCAAGAGGAAGCTCCGATCAAGAAATTATTTATGTGAGCTGGAAAGTAAGTTCGAAGGCCCCGGGATTACGGAAATAATCGCTTCCTCTCTTGCTTTCTGGTGAATGCCTCAGTAAACTAACCACGCAATACCTAATGGACGGCAGTCTAAACTTTATATAAGAGAGGTCAGCGATGCGTGTTCCATTTTTTAAAGCCCAAAAAATGTTTTATTTTTTCATCGCCTTTGTTGTTTTTCAGGCCTTGGGTTCTCTTCCCGTGCCGGAGGTGTCCGCAACGCCTCCTTCTGCGGCTGAAATTGAACAATATGTTCGGGCAAGAATCGATATGGGAGAGAATATCGGCAAATTTTTTCAGAATCGGGAGCGACCCCAATTCGGTCCTGAAGGCGGACCTTCGATGGAAGCCCTGCGAAAAATGGAAAAAGAAATTAATGATTTTATTTCAAATATCTTATCCAGACATGATCTCACAATTGAAAAATACCAATCGAGAAGCGCAACGGTGTTTGCCGACGAGGCCGGTGTGAACGCTTTTCTTGATGCACATCCCGATCTTAAAAAAAGGTATGAAGCCATCCCAAAAAGTCCAATGGGAGGACGGAGCGGCCATTAATTCCGGCTGATCTTTCCTTACAACCGGACACGCGGTGTTTAAATACCTTATAAAATGAAGAAAAAACGAATTGCAGTTACCGGAGGGGCGGGTTTTCTCGGTTCTCATTTATGCGAGCGTTTGCTTGATGACGGCCACGAAGTCCTCTGCATTGATAATTATTATACGGGCAGCAAAGAGAACATTGCTCATTTAATGTCGAACCCGTATTTTGAGTTGATGCGCCATGACGTATGTTTTCCGCTTTACATCGAAGTGGACGAAATCTACAATCTGGCCTGTCCGGCCTCTCCCGTTCACTATCAATCCGATCCGGTTCAGACGACAAAGACGTCCGTACATGGCGCGATTAATATGCTTGGGCTGGCCAAGCGCTTGAAGATAAAGATTTTTCAGGCCTCAACCTCTGAAGTTTACGGGGATCCCCTGGTGCATCCGCAGACAGAATCCTACTGGGGGAATGTCAACAGCATTGGTGTGCGGTCGTGTTATGACGAAGGCAAACGATGTGCCGAAACTCTTTTTTTCGACTACTACCGTCAACACGGGCTTGAGATTAAAGTCGCGCGGATTTTTAATACGTATGGCCCGAGGATGTATCCGAATGACGGACGTGTTGTTTCAAATTTTATTGTGCAAGCACTTAAAAACGAACCCATCACGATTTATGGAGATGGCAAACAAACACGTTCCTTTTGCTTTGCAAGTGATATGATCGACGCTTTTGTCCGATTGATGGATAGTCCGGACGGGTTTACGGGCCCGGTGAATCTGGGAAACCCGAACGAGTGTGATATGTTGACTTTGGCCCAAAAGGTAATTGGGTTGACAGGCTCAAACTCCGAACTGGTTTTTAAACCGCTTCCCAGCGATGATCCGACACGCAGGCGGCCTGATATTGTTTTGGCTCGTAAAATTTTGGATTGGCAGCCAAAGGTTCCTTTAGAAAAGGGGCTGCTTGAAACAATTGACTATTTTAAAAAAACTGGTGTTGTATGAAGGGGATGTGTCTATCGGACGGGTTTTTTACTGTGCCGCTAAATCCGAAAATCAGCGATTGATTTTGGGTGAGTCCTTCATAACTTGAAGGTTAGCTGCCTATCTGGTATAAATAAATCACCTCTTTAGTTTATCCGTTTATGGGGTATCGATAACTCAGTGAGATCATTAGAAGATTCTAATGCAGGGGATGAGATCGAACTGATCGACTTGCTCCGTATCATCTGGTCCCGCCGCAATTTCATTATTTTTACCACCTTGATTCTGATGGCGATTGCAGGAGGCATCAGCTGGATGCTTCCTAAAAAATATGAAACAACGGCCTATATTCAGATTGGGCGTGTTTGGGAAAAAGAGATTGAAAATCCTTATTTAACACGAGAATGGCTTGGCAGCGATGCGTTTTTTGTGCAAATTATCGAACAACTTAATTTAGACACCACCGCCGATCAAATGAGAAAAAATAAACGCATTCAGGCTGAAGTATTGGAAAGCGGACCCACCGGGAAAAAGTTGCCTTTATTGCTTTCGGTGCGCGTTTATGATGAAATCCCGCAACAAACAGTGGATATTGCCCAAACGGTTACAAACCTGCTTATTAAAAGGCATGAAAGCCGCTTTCAGGAAAGGCTCCACGAATATCAAATCTACGAAAAGAGCTTGTCCCATGACGTGGCACAGATAGAGAACGCCATTCGTGAACTGGAGCTCTTAATCCAAAAACAGCAGATGGCGCCAGTCGTCAATGCACCTTCCGTTATTCTACTGCAATCCCAACTTGAGCAGAAAAACGTACAACTTTTAGGATTTAAACGCGAGTTAAAAGATACAAGAATCAATAACAACTCAAAAATAATGACGGAAAATACGCGCTTGATTTCTGCCCCGATTATCCCCACAAAACCTGTTGGCCCTCGGATAGTTCTTTTCAGTTCGCTGGCCGGGGCTCTGGGTTTTATAAGTGCGCTGGTTCTTGCTTTTTTTCTGGAATATTTAAAACAAGTTCAGTCAAGAGAAGCAGAATACCTAAAGTCAAAAAAGAAAAGAGAAAAGAGAAAGGTCGGCGAGTTGATATAGTTTTACGATTTTTTTAAGAAACTTCTTGATTCTTTTGATTGTACATTAACCGGCAAAAGGTGGTGTTTTTTTGGGAAATCAATTGAAATATAAAAAGGAGATCAAGCCTTTTTATGAACAAGAAGACTTCAAAGATGATGAAATCGATTTATTCACATTATGGCAGGTATTAGTAAGAAGAAAACAAATTATTATTTTGGCGACTTCACTGGCTGCGGTTTCCGGGCTCCTCTTTTCCTTATTGCAAACACCGATTTACGAAGTCAAATCGAATTTAAAAATTGGTCATATCGGGGAAAGCTTGATTGAGGAGCCGGAGGTTCTACAGAGAACACTAAAGATCGTTTTCAAGGTTGACCCCGATCGACCGACATTTGATGAAGCAGATGATTTAATTGTATCGGATGTTTCCATAGACAAGAGTGCGGCAAATTTTTTGGTCATTAAAACGGAAGGATTGTCGAATGATGATGCACTGAGAAAAAATGAGGAAGTCGTACAATATGTTCAGAATCGTTTTCAAGACAAGATCGATCAATATATCTTAAAAAACCAAAACCAGATCAAAAACATTCAAAGAGAGATCATTCATATCAATACAATCGAAATCAAAAACATCGATGAGAAAATCAAGCTTTTGAAAACACAGGATATTGTTAGAATCGATGAGGAAATGAACCGCCTCAAAACACAGGATATTGTTAGAATTGACAAGGATCTTGAGCGATTAAAAACGCAGGATATTGTTAGAATCGATGAAGAAATCCATCGTCTGAAAACACAGGATATTGTTAAAATCGATGAAAAAATTAAGTTTCTTCAAAACGTGACCCTGGTGTCTTTGCAGGCTAAAATCGATTTTCAGATAGAAAAACTGAATGAATACAGCCGTTCTGTCGCGGCAATCAATAAACTCAAACAACCGGATAAAACATCTTCAATGATTTCTTCAATACAGATGCTGAATTATCAAAATTTAATATTAAATGCGCAAAAAGAGATTGAAGACCTAAAATTGAACAGGAGTGTTATTTTAAATGAAACGATCCCCGAACTCTTAAGACACAAAGAAAACATTGTTAAGGTTGCTATTAAAGATCTGAACATTAAGAAAAACAATATCTTGGATGTTGATATTAAAAATCTATTGATGCAGAAAGAGAATATCTTAAATGTAACGATTGCGAATCTTCAAAGAGATAAAGATAAGATACAAAATGAAACCATCAGAAAATTAGAAGATCAACGCAATATTGTTTTAAAGGCACGTATTACCAAACTCAAAGAAGAGATGGAAACCTTGAAATTTAATATTTCTAAGGAAAATTTGCAGAATGCCGAAGTTGTGGGAGAGTACGTTCTTTATAAAGATCCATTAAGGCCTTATAAAAAACTAATCGTTTCGCTCTCATTTTTTCTGGGTTTTATTTTATCTATTTTATCGGTCTTCTTCCTCGAATTTGTTCGTGGTCAGAAATTCCAAAGAACTTAATCTTGCCTTAATGTAACAGGGTTGAACCAGCTTCCTCAGAGTTTTTTAAGGAAGGTCCACAGTGTGCTTATTCAGAAGCTACTGAAAAGAATCCATTTAGAAATTGTGCTTTCCAATAAGGCGATTGAGTCAGAAAGGGTTATTCTTTCTAAAATAAAAAGAGCTGCTAGGTAAGCCTCCCCTAAGATAGTACCAGTTAAAAGTAGAGTATTCTTCTAAAATGCGCTGAGAGGAGGCTTTACTAATGAAGGGATCGAGATATAGCGAGACACAGATAGTATCGATATTAAAAGAGG
>Ga0256830_1002739_pt1 | contig 11400 bp, 13 predicted proteins | sample 128326metaG_FD_190537 | JGI IMG/M metagenome (GOLD analysis project Ga0256830, IMG submission 190537) | Hydrothermal vent microbial communities from Lau Basin, Pacific Ocean - 128-326 | ecosystem: Environmental > Aquatic > Marine > Hydrothermal vents | place: Pacific Ocean: Lau Basin | collected...
GATCACCAACCTGTAGGAGCGCCTTCAGGTGCGATGGGTGGTATCGATCAGGATCGCGGCTGAAGCCGCTCCCACCCCCAGTACCGATCCGGCCACCAACCTGTGGGAGCGCCTTCAGGCGCGATGGGCGGTATCGACCAGGATCGCGGCCAAAGCCGCTCCCGCCACCCATACCGCACCGGCAATCCACCGGCAGGAACGCCTTTGGGCGCGATGAAAAATGTGACCGCTGCGTGCCCACCCTGCACTCCGATCAGAAGCCTAGGCTCGACAACAATTCGTCCACCTCGTCCTGGCCCCGCACGGCATCGGGGCTCTCCCGGCCCGGGACCTGGGGGCCGGCCAGCAGCTTCTCCCCGTCCGCGGGGGCGGACTGCCGGCCGCGGCCGAGCATGCGCAGGATGCCCACCAGGCGCTGCTCCATCTCGTGGCCCAGCTCGATGGCCTGGCGGATGATCTGGCCGGTGAGGTCCTGGTAGTCCTGGGCCACCAGCACCTCCGACAGGCAGTCCTGCAACTGCCCGGCCAGCGCCCCGGCCTCGGCGAGGAAGGCCTCCAGGCGCCGCGCCAGGCCGCGGAACTCCTCCGCCTCCATCTCGCGGCCGAGAAAACGCCGCCAGCCGTCCCCCAGGGCCCCGGCCTGCTCCGCCAGCCGCCGGGACAGGGGCAGCCCCTGCTCCACCGCCGCCAGGGTGCGGTGCGCCGCCTGCTCGGTCATCTCGATCACGTGGGCCAGGCGCGCCCGGGTGTCCGGCAGGTCCCGCTCCGCGAGCCGGACCAGCTTGGCGTCGGGGGAGAAATTGTTGAGGGCATCGTGCAGGTCCCGGGTGAGCCGCCCGATGTCCTGATAGAGCTCCGCCTCCCGTGCCTTGAGCAGCCGGTCCAGCGCCGCGCCGGCGGCCGCCCCGTCGCCGGCCTCCAGCGCCGCCACCAGGGCGCGGGCGTCGCCGAGCAGGCCGGCGTCGAGGTCCGCGAGGCCGTCCACGGCCTCAGGCCTGGGCCTGGCCGGCATCGGCCTGCTCGATCCGGGCGAAGATGCGCTCCATCTTCTCCTTCAGGGTGCTGGCGGTGAACGGCTTGACGATATAACCGTTGACCCCGGCCTCCGCCGCCATGACGATGTTCTCGCGCTTGCGTTCGGCCGTCACCATCAACACCGGCACCGTGGAGAGGTTGGGATCGGCGCGCACGTTCTTGAGCAGTTCCAGTCCGTTCATGCCCGGCATGTTCCAGTCGGTGATGATGAAATCGAAATGATATTTCTTGAGCAGCGGCAGGGCGGTCTTGCCATCGTCCGCCTCCACCGTGTTGTTGAATCCCAACTCGCGCAACAGGTTCTTGATGATGCGCCGCATGGTGGAGAAGTCGTCCACCACCAGGATCTTCATGTCTTTATTCATGCCTCACCCTTCCGCGCCGTGCCCCGGGTCACTCGTCCACCCAGTTGCGCATGCGCGCCTGCAGGCGCAACACCGCCTGGCTGTGGATCTGGCTGATGCGCGACTCGCTCACCCCCAGCACCGCGCCGATCTCGCGCAGGTTCAGTTCCTCGTCGTAGTACAGGGACAGCACCAGGCGCTCGCGCTTGGGCAACGTCTCGATGGCCTGGGCCAGGGCGCGCCGGAAGTCCTCCCGCTGCAACCGCTCCAGCGGGCTGCCGGTGCCGCGCGCCTCCATGTCCGCCTCGCCCACCTCCTCCAGGCTGAACAGGCTGTGGCCGGCGGCCTGGCGCAGGAGCTCGTGGTAGTCGTTCAGCGACAGGCCCAGCTCGCGGGCCACCTCGGCGTCGGCGGCGTCCCGGCCGAGGCGGTGTTCCACCCGGCGGATGGCCTCGGCCACCTGGCGCGACTTGCGGTAGACCGAGCGCGGCGCCCAGTTGTTGCGGCGGATCTCGTCGAGCATGGCGCCGCGGATGCGGATACCGGCATAGGTCTCGAAGCTCGCCCCCTGGCTGGCGTCGTAGTTGCGCGCCGCCTCCAGCAGGCCGATGAGCCCGGCCTGGATGAGGTCGTCGGCCTGCACGCTGGCCGGCAGCCGCCCCAGCAGGTGGCCGGCGATGCGCCGCACCAGGTCGGCATGGCGGGCGACCAGGTCGTCCGGCTCGTGCTGGTGGCTGGCGGTGTACTGGGCGAGCAGGCTCACCGGTGCCCCTCCACGTGGCCCTGGATGAGGCGCTCGACGAAGAACTCCAGTTGGCCGGAGGCGCGCGCCGGCAGGGGCCACTGCCCCGCGTGCTGGGCCAGGCGCTGGAAGGCGCGCGCCGCCTGGCTGCCGGGGTGGCTGGCCACCACCGCCTTCTGGCGCTGGACCGCCTTCCTCAGGCTGTCGTCGAAGGGCACCGCGCCGGCGTAGTCCAGGGTCAGGTCCAAGAAGCGGTCGGTGACCCGGGTGAGCTTGGCGAACAGGTCGCGGCCCTGCTGGGCGTCGCGGGTCATGTTGGCCAGCAACCGGAACCGGCGCCGGCCGTGCTCCCGGCTCAAGACCTTCATCAGGGCGTAGGCGTCGGTGATGGAGGCCGGCTCGTCGCAGACCACCACCAGGACCTCCTGGGCGGCGCGGGCGAACGAGATCACGCTGTCGGCGATGCCCGCCGAGGTGTCCACGATGAGGACGTCCACCGGCAGGCTGAGCTCGGAGAAGGCGTGCACCAACCCGGCGTGCTCCTGGGGGCTCAGGCCCGCCATGCGCTTGACACCGGAGGCCGCCGGCACGATGGTCACCCCGCCGGGCCCCGCCACCAGGATCTCCTCCAGGCTGCGCTCGCCGTCGATGACGTGGGCCAGGTTGTAGCGCGGCTGCAGGCCGAGCATGACGTCGATGTTGGCCAGGCCCAGGTCGGCGTCCATGAGCAGGACCCGCCGGCCGCAGGCGGCCAGCCCCACCGCCAGGTTGACCGAAACGCTGGTCTTGCCCACGCCCCCCTTGCCGCTGGTCACGGCGATCACCTGCACCGGCCGGGGCCGGGCCATGCGCCGCAGGCCGGCGGCCTGGTCCTGGGGCTGGTCAAGGGCGAGCATGGCCCGGTCCTCCCAGGGTCATGGCCAGGGACACCGCCTCGGCGGGGGCCGGCTGGCCGGGCACGAACTCGGGCGCCACGGGCCGGCCCCGGCGCTCGGCCCGCTGGCTCAGGGCCACGCAGCGGCTGATCAGGCCGTGGGCCCGGGCCGGGTGCAGGTCCTCCGGCACCCGCTGGCCGTCGCTGGTGAAGGCCACCGGCAGCCGTTTCTGGATCACCGCCGAGAGCACCGCCCCCAGCTGGGTGGCCTCGTCCAGCTTGGTGAGGATGCAGCCCGCCGGCCGGACGCGGCCGAAGACCTCCACCGTCTCCAGCAGGGCCTGCAGCTGGGTGGTGGCGGACAGGACCAGGAGGGGGGCGATGGGTGCGCCCGCCTGCCGGATCACCGTGAACTGCTCCGCCAGCCGCAGGTCCCGCGGGCTCATGCCGGCGGTGTCGATGAGGATCAGGCGCCGGCCCTCCAGGCTCTTGAGGGTGGCGGCCAGCTCGTCCCGGTCCCGGGCCACCCGCATGGGGACGTCCATCACCCGGGCGTAGGTGTGGAGCTGGGCATGGGCGCCGATGCGGTAATTGTCGGTGGTCACCAGGGCCACCTGGGCGGCGCCGTGGCGCAGGGCGAAGCGGGCCGCCAGTTTGGCCACGGTGGTGGTCTTGCCCACGCCGGTGGGGCCCAGCAGGGCCACCACGCCGCCGTGGTTGAGGAGGTCGGGCTCGTACAGGGGCAGGTGGCGGGCCAGCAGGCCCAGGGCCAGGCGCCGGGCCTGGGCGAAGTCGCCCCCCTCCGGCACCCGCTCGGCCACCTGCTGGGACAGGACCGGGCTGAAGCCCGAGCCCAGCAGCAACTGCAGCAGGCGGGTGCGCTGGGGATGGCGCCGGGCCAGTTCCCCCCAGGCCAGCCCGGAGAGCTCGTGCTCCAGCAGGCCGCGCAGGGTCTGCAGCTCGGCCCGCATCTGCACCAGGGCCGGGTCCTGGGACCATTCCACCCGGCGGGCGTCGCCGCCGGCGGCCGGCGGGCGGTCGCCGGCCGCCGCCGACGCGGTCACGGACAGGTCGCTGACCAGGGACTCGTCGTAGTCCACCGCCGCCACGATCTCCACCCCCCCCTCCACCGGCCGGTTGGAGAGGATCACCGCGTCCGGCCCCTGCTCCTCGCGCACCTGGCGCATGGCCTCGCGGATGTCGGCGGCGAAGAAGCGCTTGATTTTCATCGGGACCGGGCTCCGGGGCCGGCTGGGGTCACGGGCATGGGGCCTCTATCCACAGTTTTCGGTTCACGGTTCCGGCGGCCGGGGCCGCCGGGCTCAGCCGCCCACAGTGGCGACGATGCGCACCTGCCGGTCGTCCGGGATCTCGTTGAAGGACAACACGTGCAGGCCGCGGATGCCCTGGCGCACGAAGCGGGCCAGGACCGGCCGCAGGGGCGCCGCCACCAGCAGCACCGCCGGCTGGCCCGCCGCCTCCTGGCGCTGGGCCGCCTCGGTCAGGGAACGGTGCAGGCGCTCGGCCAGGCTGGGCTCGATGCCGGCGGCCCCCCCGTCGGCGGCCTGCAGGGCCTGCTGCAATAACTGTTCCAGCGAGGACTCCAGGGTGATGACGGGCAGTTCCGGGGCGGTGCCGTTGATGCCCTGGACGATGGCGCGGGCCAGTCGGATCCGCACCGCCGCGGTGAGCACGGCAGGATCTTGACTCGACGCCCCCTGGGACGCCAAGGTTTCGGCGATGGAGCGGATGTCCCGGATGGGCACCCCCTCCTCGAGCAGGTTCTGCAGCACCCGCAGCACCGCCCCCGAGGGCAGGGCCTGGACCTCCTCCACCAGCTTGGGCGCGCTCTTGGCCAGGTTGTCCAGCAGCTGCTGCACCTCCTGGCGGCCCAGCAGCTCGTGGGCGTGGCGCTGGAGGAGCTGGCTCAGGTGGGTGGCCACCACGGTGGCGGCGTCCACCACCGTGTAGCCCATGGTCTGGGCGCTGTCCCGCTGGGCCGGCTCGATCCACACCGCGTCCAGGCCGAAGGCCGGGTCCTTGGCCGCCAGGCCGGTGACCTCGCCGTAGACCTTGCCCGGGTTGATGGCCAGCTCCCGCTCCGGGTGGACCTCCGCCTCGCCGGCGATCACGCCGTAGAGGGTGATGCGGTACTGGTTGGGGTTGAGCTCCAGGTTGTCGCGGATGTGCACCGCCGGGATGAGGAACCCCAGCTCCTGGGAGAGCTTCTTGCGCACCCCCTTGATCCGGGCCATGAGCTGCCCCCCCTGCTGGGCGTCCACCAGGGGGATGAGCCGGTAGCCCACCTCCAGGCCGATGGGGTCCACCGGCTGGACGTCCTCCCAGCCCAGCTCCCGGGGCGCCGGCTTGGCCGGCGCCGGCTCGGCGGGGACGGCGGCGGCGGCCCGGCGGCGCTGGTGGAGCAGGTAGGCCGCGCCGCCGGTGATGCCGGCGAGCAGCAGGAAGGCCAGGTTGGGCATCCCCGGGATCAACCCGATGACGCCGATGACCCCGGCGGTCACCGCCAGGGCCTTGGGGTGGTCGAACAGCTGGCCCAGGATCTGGGCCCCCATGTCCTGGGCCCGGGACACCCGGGTGACCATGATGGCCGCGGCGCTGGACAGCACCAGGGAGGGGATCTGGGCCACCAGCCCGTCGCCGATGGTGAGCAGGGCGTAGAGGCGGGCCGCCTCCCCCAGGGCCAGGTCGTGCTGGGCCATGCCGATGGACAGGCCGCCGACGAGATTGATGAGCAGGATGAGGATGCCGGCCACCGCGTCGCCGCGCACGAACTTGCTGGCGCCGTCCATGGCGCCGTAGAAGTCCGCCTCCTCGCTCACCTCGGCGCGCCGGCGGCGGGCCTCGTCCTGGTCGATGAGCCCGGCGTTGAGGTCGGCGTCGATGGCCATCTGCTTGCCGGGCATGGCGTCCAGGGTGAAGCGGGCGCTGACCTCGGAGATGCGCCCGGCGCCCTTGGTCACCACCACGAAGTTGATGATGACCAGGATGGCGAACACCACCAGGCCCACCGTGTAGTTGCCCCCCACCACGAAGTCGCCGAAGGCGCGGATCACCTGGCCGGCGGCGTCGGTGCCGGTGTGGCCGTTCAGGAGCACCACCCGGGTGGAGGCCACGTTGAGGGCGAGCCGCAGCAGCGTGGCCACCAGCAGCACCGTGGGGAAGGCGGCGAAGTCCAGGGGCCGGCCGGCGTAGATCACCACCAGCAGGACGATCAGGGCCAGCGAGATATTGAAGGTGAACAGGATGTCCAGCAGCAACGGCGGCAGGGGCAGGACCATCATGGCCAGCATCACCACCAGCAGCAGGGGCGCCCCCAGGCCGCCGCGGGCCAGGCGCCCCAGGGCCAGGGCCGGCGTCATCTCAGCCACGGCCGCCCCCCCTCATCGCCGCAGGTCCTCCGGGATGGGCAGGTCCCGCGGCGGCGGGACCTCACCCCCCTCCCGCAGGCTGTAGACATAGGCCAGCACCTGGGCCACCGCCACGTACAGGCCGGCGGGGATCTCCCGCTCCAGCTCGGTGGAATAATAGAGTGCGCGGGCCAAAGGCGGGGCCGCCACCCGGGGCACGCCGTGGGCCTCGGCCACCTCCCGGATGCGCAGGGCCACCCGGTCCACCCCCTTGGCCACCACCCGGGGCGCGCCGGCCTGGTCCCGGTGATAGCGCAGGGCCACCGCGTAGTGGCCCGGGTTGGTGACCACCACGTCCGCCTTGGGCACCTCGGCCATCATGCGCCGCTGGGCCAGGGCCCGCTGCAGCTCGCGGATGCGGTTCTTGACCTCCGGCCGGCCCTCCGTCTCCTTGAACTCGTCGCGCAGCTCCTGGCGGGTCATGCGCAGCTGGCGGGCGTGGTTCCAGAGCTGGAAGGGCACGTCCACCGCGGCGATGACCACCAGGGCCAGGCTCAGCCACAGCAGGGACCAGCCCACCAGGCGGGCGGCCGCCTCCAGGGCCGGCCCCAGGGCCGCCGCCCCCAGCCCCAGCAGCCGGTCCAGCATCCCCCAGCCCAGCCAGACGGCCACCGCACTCACCAGGGCGAACTTGGCCAGGGCCTTGACCAGCTCCATGAGGCCGCGGCTGGAGAAGATCCGCTTGAGCCCCTTGATGGGATCGAGCTTGTCCCACTTGAACCCCAGGGCCTGGGGACTGAACACCCAGCCCCCCAGGGCCAGGGGCGCCAGGAAGGCCGCCGCCGCCACCACCAGGAACAACGGCGCCAGGGCCCACAGGCCCGCCTCCACGCCGGCGGCGAAGACCGCCAGCATGGCCTGGGCATCGAACAGGCCGGCGCGGCCGGGCTGCAGGGCGCTGCGGAACACCCCGGCCAGTTGCCGCGCCATGAGGCCGCCGGCCAGCAACAGGGTGGTGGCCCCGGCCAGCATCACCAGGAAGGTGGTCAGCTCCCGGGAACGGGCCACCTGGCCCTTGGCGCGGGCCTCCCGCCGGCGCTTGGGGGTGGCCTCCTCGGTGCGTTCCTGGGCGCGATCCTGTTCCGCCACCGCCTCAACCCCCCAGCAGCGGGCCGCGCAGGAGGGCGAAGGCCGACTCGGCCAGCGCCTGCAACCGGGCGGGGACCGCCGGCAGCATCCACAGCATGATCAGGAAGCCCACCGTCATGGTGATGGGGAAGCCGACGGCGAAGATGTTGAGCTGGGGGGCCGCGCGCATCATGACGCCGAAGGCCAGGTTGACCAGCATCAGGGTGGCGATGGCCGGCAGGGCGATGCGCACCGCGCCGCTGAACATCTCCTGGCCCCAGGTGACCAGGGCCCACAGCCCGGCCCCCCCCAGGCCGGCGGTCCCCACCGGCAGGAGGCGGAAGCTCTCGGCCAGGACCTCCACCACCACCAGGTGGCCGTCCAGGGCCAGGAACACCAGGGTGGTCACCAGAACGTAGAACTGGGAGATCACCGGCACCTGCACCCCCCGCTGGGGATCCACCAGGGCGGCGAAGCCCAGGCCCATCTGCATGGCGAAGATCTGGCCGCCGACGATGAAGGCGGCGAACACCAGCAGCAGGGCGAACCCCATGGCCAGGCCGATGATCACCTGCTGGACGGTGACCCACAGGCCGGCCAGGCTGACCGGGTCCAGGTCCGCCGGTGTCGGGGCCAGGGGCGCGATCACCAGGGTCAGGAGCAGCGCCAGGCCCACCCGCACCCGGGCCGGCACCGCCTGGGCGCCGAGGATGGGGGCGATGCTCAACATGGCGCCGATGCGGGCCAGGGGCCAGAGATAGCCCCCCACCCAGGCCCCCAGCTCGGCACTGCTCACCGCCAGCCCCGCCACTAGCCGATGAGCCCCGGGATGCTCTCGATGAGCCGGCGGGTGTAGTCCAGCAGCAGGCGCAGCATCCAGGGCCCGCCCACCATCAGGGTGACCACCATGACCAGCAGCTTGGGGATGAAGCTCAGGGTGAGCTCGTTGATCTGGGTGGCGGCCTGGAACATGCTCACCAGCAGGCCCATCAACAGGGCCGGCACCAGCAGCAGGACGATGAGCAGGGCCAGGATCTCGAGGGCGTGCTGGAAGACGGCGAGGACGGTCTCGGTGGTCAAGGCCGCCTCCTAGACGTAAAAACTCGAGGCCAGGGTGCCGACGATGAGCACCCAGCCGTCCACCAGGACGAAGAGCATGATCTTGAAGGGCAGGGAGACCAGCATGGGCGAAAGCATCAACATGCCCATGGCCATGAGCACGCTGGCCACCACCAGGTCGATGATGAGAAAGGGAATGAACAGCAGGAAGCCCATCTGGAAGGCGGTCTTGAGCTCGCTGGTGATGAAGGCCGGCGCCAGGATGGAGAAGGGCACCTCCGCATCCGCGGCCAGCCCCTCGCGCCCGGCCAGGCGGGTGAACAGGGCCAGGTCCGCCTCCCGGGTCTGGTCCAGCATGAAGCGGCGCAGGGGCTGACCGGCCCGCTCCAGGGCCTGGCGGGCGTCGATGCGGTCGGCCAGGTAGGGGGCCACCGCCTCGCTGTGGATGCGGCCGAACACCGGCGCCATGATGAACAGGGTCAGGAACAGGGCCAGGCCGATGAGGATCTGGTTGGACGGGGTGGTGGCCATGCCCAGGGCCTGGCGCAGGATGGCCAGCACCACGATGATGCGGGCGAAGCTGGTCATCATCATGAGGGCCGCCGGCAGCAGGGTCAGCGCCGTCATGATGAACAGCACCTGCAGGCTGACGCTGTAGGTCTGGCCGCCGCCGGGGGCGCCGGTGACGGTCAGGGCGGGCAGGCCCTGGGCCGCCGCCGGCAAGGCGGCGACGCACAGGGGCAGGACCAGCCAGGCCGCCCGCCGCCTCACGACGCCTCCCCCGCCCCGGCCCCGTCCCCCCGCCGGGCCCAGCGGGCGGCCAGCCGCTCGGCCAGACCGGCGCCGGCGGCCGCCGGGTCGAGGGCGACGGGACGCGCCAGCACGTGCAGGGTCTGCACCCGGCCGGGGGCCACCCCCAGCAGGAGCTGGGTCTCCCCCACCTGCACCAGCACCACCCGCTCGCGGGCGCCGAGGGACAACCCCCCCAGCACCCGCAGGGCGCCGGCCGCCGCCGGCCACCGCCCCAGGCGGCGGAACAGCCAGGCGCTGGCGCCGATGGCCGCCAGCACCGCGAGCAGGCCCAGGGCCAGGCGCAGCAGGCCGTCGCCGGGCACCGCGCCCGGCTCCGCCGCCGGCGCGGCCAGGGGCCAGAGCAGCCACCCCCCGACAACGAGCGCCGAGATGCGCATGGCTACTTGAGCTTCTTGAGCCGGTCCGCCGGGCTGATCACGTCGGTCAGGCGGATGCCGAATTTCTCGTTCACCACCACCACCTCGCCGTGGGCGATGAGGGTGCCGTTGACCAGCACGTCCATGGGCTCGCCGGCCAGCCGGTCCAGCTCCACCACCGAGCCCTGGTTGAGCTGCAGCAGGTTGCGGATGTTCATGCGGGTGCGGCCGATCTCCATGGAGACCGTCACCGGGATCTCGAGGATGACGTCCAGGTTGGGGGCGGTGCCGGAGCCGCCGGCCTCCGCCTGCAGGGTCTCCAGGGGGGCCTGGGCCACCGCCTCGGCGGCGCCGCCGGCGTCGCCGCCCTCGGGCGCCGTGGTCTCGCCATCGCTCATCACATCGCTCCTACCGGTTTGGGTTCATCGAGGTGCACGGCGGCGGGGGCCTCGCGGGTGATGGGCTCCACCACCTTGATGGCGTAGTTGCCGCCGCTGGCGCCGAAGCGGCCGCGGAAGATGGGGATGTCCTCGGCGACCATGGTCACCAGCTCCGGGAACTCGATGGGGATGACGTCCCCGGCCTGCAGCCGCATGAGCTCGCCGACCGTGATCTCGGTATGGGTCAGGGTGGCGGACAACGCCACCTCGGCGAGCTCGATCTCGGAGCGCATGGCCCGCATCCAGCGCTCGTCCAGCTCGCCCCGGTCGCTCTGCAGGCCGGCGTCCAGCTGCTCGCGCATGGGCTCCAGCATGGTGTAGGGCATGGTGAGGTGCATGTCGCCGCCGCCGTTCTCCAGCTCGACGTGGAAGCTGGACACCACGACCACCTCGCTGGGGCTGACGATGTTGGCGAACTGGGGGTTGACCTCGGCGCTGACGAACTCGAACTCCACCTTGACCAGGCCGGCCCAGGCCTCCTGCAGATCCTCGAACGCCCGGTCCAGGACGATGCGCAGCACGCGCTGCTCGGTGGCGGTGAAATCCCGGCCCTCGATCTTGGCGTGGTAGCGCCCGTCGCCGCCGAAGAAGCAGTCCACCAGGGTGAACACCAGGTTGGGATCGAAGACCAGCAGGGCGGTGCCGCGCAGGGGGCGCACCCGCACCAGGTTGAGGCTGGTGGGCACCAGCAGGCGGTGGACGTACTCGGAGAACTTGATCATCTCCACGCCGCCGACGGAGATCTCGGACGAGCGGCGGAACTGGTTGAACAGGGAGATGCGGAACTGCCGGGCGAAGCGCTCGTTGATCACCTCCAGGGTGGGCATGCGCCCGCGGACGATGCGGTCCTGGTTGGCGAAATCGAAGGACTGCACCTCCCCCGGCGGCGGGTCGTCGTTGCCGGTCTCCACCTCGCCGCTGTCCACCCCGTGCAGCAGGGCATCGACTTCGTCCTGGGAGAGGAGGTCGCCCTCGGCCATGGTCACTGCACCACGAAGCTGGTGAAGTAGAGATCCTCCACGTCGGCGTCCTGGGTCTCCCGGGCCAGGGCATCGCGCACCACCTGCAGGAGGTCCCGGCGCAGGGCCTCGCGCCCCTCGCGGGTGGCGATCTCCGCCAGTTTCACCTCCGACATGCGCATGAGGATGCCGTTGCGCAACAGGGGCATGTGGGTGGTCACCGCCTCGATGACGTTCTCCTCCCGGGCCATGACCTGGATGGCCGCCTGCAGGTAGTGGGTG
>Ga0256830_1002740_pt1 | contig 11399 bp, 10 predicted proteins | sample 128326metaG_FD_190537 | JGI IMG/M metagenome (GOLD analysis project Ga0256830, IMG submission 190537) | Hydrothermal vent microbial communities from Lau Basin, Pacific Ocean - 128-326 | ecosystem: Environmental > Aquatic > Marine > Hydrothermal vents | place: Pacific Ocean: Lau Basin | collected...
CACGGTGGTCATCGGGCTCACCGATGCCCCCGGGGACTTCGTCACCTACACGGTGGATGTGGTCTCGCTGACGCTGACCAAGGCCAACGGGGTGGTGGTCCAGGCCCTGCCGGTCGACACCCGGGTGGATTTCGCCCGGCTCACCGAGCTCACCGAGTTTCTCACCGCGGCCACGGTCCCCGGCGGGGTCTACGTGCGCGGCACCATGGTGCTGGACTACGCCAATGCCGACATCCAGGTGGAGGACGCCGCCGGCAACGCGGTCAAGGTGGCTGCGGTGCTGGATGCGGCCGGCAATCCCGTGGGGCGGCTGGAGGTGTCGGTGCGGCTGGAAGGACGCAGCCGGCTCGTCATCGCCCCCGGCATTCCGGCCTGGCTCACCCTGGACTTCGACCTGGCCGCGTCCAACAGCGTGAGCTTCGATGCCGCCGGCGTGCCCACGGTCACGGTCCAGCCGTTCCTGGTGGCCGAAGTCGATGCCGAGCGCAACAAACCGCACCGGGTGCGCGGGCCGTTGAAGCAGGTGCAGGCGGATGCGGGCAAGTTCCAGCTCTACATCCGGCCGTTCGGCCATCGCCTGCACGGCTGGAGCCGCCATTTCGGCGTGCTCACCGTGCACACCACCGATGTCACCGTCTACGAGGTGGACGGGGTCACCTACCAGGGACCGGACGGCCTCGCCGCCCTGGCGGCGCAGCCGCAGTACACCGGGGTCATCGTCGTCGGTGACATCCGCAGGAACCCGCGCCGGTTCGAGGCCCGCGAGGTCTATGCCGGGACCAGCGTGCCCGGCGGCGGGATGGACGCCGTGCACGGCAGCGTGGTGGCGCGCAGCGGTGACGTGCTCACCGTGCGCGGCGCCACCCTGGTGCGGGCCGACGGCACCGTGATCTTCAACGATACGGTGAGCGTCAGGCTGGACGCCAGCACCACCGTGCTGCGGCAGGCATCCACGGCGCCCGCCACCATCGCCGACATCTCCGTGGGCCAGCGCATCACCGTGCTGGGCACGCTCACCAATACCGACGTCAAGGCCCTGGAGCTGGATGCCGCCAACGGCTACGCCCGCATGGAGATCTCCACCGTGCGCGGGAGCCGGGTGGACGTGGCGGGCATTCCCGAACAGCCGCTGCCCTTCGTGGTCGACGTGGCCACCATCAACGGCCGCAGCGTGTCGCTGTACGACTTCAGCGGCACCGGGACGGACGCGGCCAATGACGCCGATCCGGGCCACTACGAGGTGGATACGGGTGTGCTGGACACCAGCGGGATTGCGGCCGGGGCACCGGTGGAGGTGCGCGGTTTTCCCGCCGCCTTCGGCACGGCCCCACCGGATTTCAGCGCCCGCACCGTGGTGGACCTGAGCGCGGTCTCGCCCTGAGCGATGTTCTCCATCCCCCGTGTTGCGCCCCTCCGCGGAGGGGCGTTTTTTTGCCCGCGGCCTCAGCCGGCCGGATGACGGTACAGCCGCGCGTAGAGGCCGCCCGCATCCATGAGTTCATCGTGGCCGCCTTCCTCGGCGATGCGGCCGTCCTCGAACACGTACACCCGGTCGGCCTGGCGCACCGCGCTGAGGCGGTGGGCGACGATGAGCATGGTGCGCCCGCCCAGGTGCTGCGCCAGGGCGCGGTGCACCCGGGCCTCGGTCTCGGCATCCAGGGCCGAGGTGGCCTCGTCCAGGATCACCACGCTGGGCCGGGCGAGGACCATGCGGGCGATGGCCAGGCGCTGCTGCTGGCCGCCGGACAGGCGCACGCCCTGACGGCCGATGATCGTGTCCAGCCCGTGGTCCATGGCCTCCACCACCTCGCGCAACCGGGCCACCTCCAGGGCCTGCCACAGGGCCTCGTCGGGGAGTTCGCGCCCCAGGGTCAGGTTGGCGCGCACGGTGTCGTTGAACAGCGCCGGATGCTGGAGGACGCAGGCCACGTGCTCGCGCACGACATCGAGCCCGATCTCGGTCACGGGCACGCCGTCGAACAGGACGCGGCCCCGCTGCGGCGGGTACAGGCCGAGGATGACCTGGACCAGGGTGGACTTGCCGCCGCCGCTGGCGCCCACCAGCGCCACCTTTTCGCCGGCCGCGATGTGCAGGGAGACATCGTGCAGCACCGGCTCGCGCTCCCCGTAGGCGAAGGTGACGTGCTCCACCGTCAGGCTCACCGTGGGCCGGCCGGCGAAGGGATCGCGCAGGTGGGGATAACGCGGTTCCTGCCGCAGGGCCAGCAGGGCGTTGATGCGGGTGAGGGCGGCCTGGGCGGCATACCAGGCATACTGCACGTTGAGCAGCTCCTGCACCGGGTTCATCATGAACCACAGGTAACCGAACACCGCCATCATCTGGCCCACGGTGAGATCGGAGAACACCACCATGAGCATGCTCACGGCGCGGAAGGTGTCGAAGCCCAGCAGGAACACGACGAAGGAAAAGCGGTTGGCGGCGTCGCTCTTCCAGGAGTAGGCGGCCGAGTGGTGCCGGATGTCACGGGCGCGGTCGATGACCCGGGCGATGTAGTGGCGCTCGCGGTTGGCGGCACGGATCTCCTGGATCCCGTCCAGGGTCTCCACCAGCGCCTGCTGGAAGATCTCGAAGGCACGGTTTTCCCGCTTCTTGAGCTGCTTGACCTTCTTGCCCAGGATCACGGTGAACCAGATCACCAGCGGGTTGCCCAGCAGGATGAACAGGGCCAGCTGCCAGTGCATCCAGACGAGGATGGCACTGATGCCCACCAGTGACAGGACGGCGACCACCACCTTGCTCACCGAGGTGCCCACGAACTCGTCGATGGCATTGACGTCGGTGACGAAGCGCGACGCCACCGCTCCGCTGCCCAGGGTCTCGTACTCGGCCAGGGACACCCGCTGCAGGACCTCCAGCAGCCGGCGCCGGATGCGGTAGCTGACATCCTTGGCCACCAGGGCGAACTGGCGCGTCTGCCACACCCCCAGCGCCAGCGCCGCCAGCCGCAGGCTCACCGTCAGCACCAGGACCGCCCCGATGTAGAGCACCGGCCCGTGCCAGGCGGGCGGGAACAGCCGGTCCATGGCGGCCACCAGGGTGCCCGGCCGCGCCAGCAGGACCTCGTCCACCAGCAGCGGCATGAGCAGCGGGATGGGGACGTTGGCCGCCACCGCCGCCACCGCCACCAGGTTGGCCAGCAGCAGGCGGCGGCGGTGGCGCAGGGCCGAGTCGAGGATGCCGCGCCAGGTGAAGGCCGGCGGAGGACTGGAGGCGGATCCGGTCACGGAGTGTGCTCGCACGGGGCTGAAACCACGCCGATTATGGCACGGCGGGGCCGGAACCAGGCCGCACGGGCGGGAATTTCTCACGGGAATCAACAGGCTGCCGATAAAATGTGCTAGAACACGCACATTTGCGGCCAGACGGACGGAAGCGGCAATGGGCCGAAGGGTCGATTTCAACACCCCCGAGCGGCGGCGGCCGCGGCGGGACAGCTTCGACGCCCGCCCGCGCCAGGTGGCGCAGTGGCTGGACGGGTTGCCGCGCGCCAACGCCGGGGAGACCGCCAGGCGCATCTTCAAGGTCCTGACCGAGACCAACGGCCTGCGCCTGCGCTGCCGCCACCGGGTCAACCTGCTGGAGAACCTGCGCGAGCCGGTGCAGTTCGTGCTGGAGCAGATGCAGCGGCACTTCGTGGGCGAGCCCGCACCGCTGCCCCCGCGCAAGCGCCAGATCGCCGTCGCCGCCCACAAGCTCACCCTGGCCATGGCCACCGGCTACAAGATCGCGGCCGAGGACCTGGTGGCCGAGAACATCCTGTTCCTGGACCGGCGCCATCTGGCGGTGCTGCTCCACCGGGCGGTGACCTATCTCACCCGTGCCCTGCTCATCGCCTACCAGACCTATACCGAGTTTCCGCAGCAGCCCTGGTCGGATCTCTACCGGCTCTACCGCTTCGCCGAGTCCCGGCGCCTGCACCGGGTGGCGGTGGCCGACGAGCAGCACCAGTACATCGTCAAGACCACGGTGGAGCAGGAGTTCGCCCGCGCCCTGCTGCTGTACCTGAGCTCGCCGTACCAGCTGCGCCAGGGCGAGGTGGGCAAGGTGCACGTCAACCTGGAGCGCTGGCTCTCGGCCATCCGCCTCCAGCCCACGGCGGGGGAAGGCGACAAGGGATTCATCGTCAACCTGGCGGGCGATGCGCCGCCGCAGCCCATTCACATGCGCGGCGACGACTGCAATCCCGCCGACTGCCGGCTGCTGTCCACCGCCGGGGTGGTGGCGTCCCTGCGCAAGGAGCTGGAACGCGACGCCGGCCGGGTCTCCAGCACCCTCATCACCATGGGCATGGAGGAGGCGGCGCTGCCCCGCGATCTGCTGCACCGCCTGATCCAGGCCTGGGAGACGCCGGCGGTGGAGCGTCCCCTGCGGACCGAGCTCAACGAGCCGGTCAAGGCCGCGGTGGGGCTCACGGCGGTGCACCATTTCCTGCTGCAACAGCAGCCGGGGGCGGAGACGGAGAATGCCCTGGAGGATCTGATCAACGGGCGCGCGCGCTTCGACACCCGTGCCGAAAGGGAGCAGGAAGTGGACGTGTGGGAGCTGGCCTACGCCCCGCGGGGGCCGGTCACGGGCATCGAGGTGGCCGGGGAGAAACCGGAACCGGCGGTGCCCGAGTGCCGCCTGGGCGACTGGGTGGTGGTCAACGAAAGCGCCGGGGGATTGCAGCTCGCCTGTGCCGGCCAGTGCGCCACCCGGGTGCAGGTGGGGGAACTCATGGCGGTGCGGCGCGAAACCGCCGCCGGGACCCGCTGGCCGGTGGGCATGGTGCGGTGGATGAAGGCCGGGGACGACGGCGGCGTGGAGGTGGGCCTGCTGCTGCTGGCCCCGGCGGCGGTGGCGGTGGGGGTGACCATGGCGGTGCAGCGCCAGGACGGCGGCGGCCGGCGCTTCGATCGCGCCCTGCTGGTGCCGGCCTCGGTGGCCAACCGCCACCAGGCGGCCCTCATCACCGTGCCCTACCCGTACCGGCCCGGCGCCGTGGTGACGGTCGTGGTCCAGGGACAGGAGACGCGGGCGAAGCTGGCCCGGGAAGTGGACAACACGGGGCTGTGCGCGATATTTCACTTCACCCCGCTGAACAGGCCGGCCCGGACCGGCGGCCCGCCCGACGAGTTCGACGAGGTGTGGAACCTGCTGTAACCGCTGCAGCGGTGCCCGCGGGTCAGCTCAGCCTGGCGGCCTTTTCCTGCACCTGATCCAGATCGCGCAGGTATTCCTGCAGGGCGGCGACGGCATCACCCCGGCTGTCGAAGGGGCCGCGATCCACCCCCTCGCGGCAGGCGAAATACCACTTCGATTCGATGGAAAAGAACCGGCCGGTGCGAAACGGGACCGGTCCGGTTTCTCCCTTCCGGTTCATTGGCCTGGTCATGGTCCCCTCGCTTGTGAAGTCCTGGAAGCGTAGATTTATATAGAGGGCCGGTGGTGCGGTGTCAAAAGCGCCGCCGGCCTTTTCGGACGGGCGGTAGCGGGCCGCCGACCGGGCGGTCCCGCAGAGGGGAGGGGAAGTTGGAGGCGTTTCCACCAGCCGAGGCCTGCTATGCGCGGGTGCGGCGGCGGTTCCTGGCCGCCGCCCGCGCGCGGGGCGCCCGCCTGGACAGCCTCACCCTGCCCGGGCGCGGGCCGGGGGGCGAGGCCCTGGCGGTGGACATCGCCTGGCTGGGCCCGGCCCGTGCCCCGCGGCTGCTGGTGCACACCAGCGGCCTGCACGGCGTGGAGGGCTTCGCCGGCAGCCTCGTCCAGCGGCGGTTGCTCGAGGTCCTGCCGGAGCCGCCGCCGGGCACCGCGGTGGTCCTGGTCCACGGCCTCAATCCCTGGGGCATGGCCTGGCTGCGCCGGGTCAACGAGCACAACGTGGATCTCAACCGCAACTTCCTGCCGCGGGGCGGCGACTGGTCCGGCGCGCCGCCGGCCTACGCCCTGCTGGACCCGCTGCTCAACCCGCCGTCGCCGCCCCGGGCCGACGGCTTTTATCTCCGCGCCCTGTGGCTGCTGGCCCGCCACGGGCTGCGGCCCTTGGCCCAGGGCGTGGCGGGCGGGCAGTACGATTACCCCAGGGGGCTGTTCTACGGCGGCCACCGCCCGGAACCCTCGGCCGCGGCCTACACCCACTGGCTGGAGTCCCGGCTGCCCGGGGTCGAGCGGCTGGTGACGGTGGACGTGCACACGGGCCTGGGGCGGTGGGGCCGGGCCATGGCCCTGCACGAGCACACCGGCGGGGCGCTGGATGCCGCCGCCCGTGCCCGGGCCGGCCTGCAACCCGGGGCGCCCGCCTACACCGCGCGCGGCGCCATGGTCCACATGTACCGGCGGCTGGCCGGTGACCGGCCGCTGGACGTGGTGCTGCAGGAGCACGGCACCTGGCCCCTGCTGCGCATGCTCCACGCCCTGCGCGAGGAGAACCGCCAGTATCACTACGACGACCCGCAGCGGCTGGACCATCCGGCCCGCCGGCGGCTGCTGGCCGCGGCCTTTCCCGCCTCGCGGCGCTGGCGGCGGCGCTGCGTACACCACGGGGTGACCCTGGTGCGGCACCTGCTGGAGGGCCTGGCAGGGAGCGAAAGCTGACAACAATGCCCGTTTCGTGTCCGTTTCCTTGACATGTCCCTGAAACGGGCTAGGTTTTGAGGTAACGGCCGCCACCCCCGAGGGGGCAGACATGGACCCTGCCGGCTTCACCAGTGCCCAGGTGGCCCGTCTGAGCGGCGTCAGCCTGCGCCAGCTCCGCCACTGGCGCCGCACCGGGCTCCTGGTGCCTGCCGCCGTCACCCGCGGCGGCCATGCCCGCTATGCCTTCTCCGACCTGGTGGCCGCCCGCGCCATCCGCCGGCTCATGGACGCCGGCATCCCCGTGCGCCGCCTGCGCCGTTGCGTGGAGGCCATCCGCCGCCGCCTGCCGGAGCTGGCCCAGCCCCTGGCCGCGCTGTCCGTGGTCGCCACCCCCGATGCCCTGCTGGTGTTCCATGCCGGGACCGCCTTCGAGGCGGTGAGCGGCCAGGCCTGGATTCTCGATATCGCCGAGCTGGAGCGGGACCTGCGCCGCAGGCTGGCCGAGGCGGGACAGGCCCCGTGGCAGCCGGACCTGTTCGCCGCGGAGGATTCCGCCGGTTCCACCACCGAGGGGAGGACCGCATCATGAAGATCATCACCGTTGCCAGCTGCAAGGGAGGGTGCGGCAAGACCACCACGGCCCTCAACCTGGCGGCCTGCTATGGCTGGGAAGGCCACCCGGTGCTGCTCCTGGACCTGGACCCGCAGGGCCACGCCACCCTGGGCACGGCCCTGGACTGCCGCGACGATCCGGGCCTGTACGAGGTCTTCGCCCGGCGCATGGACCTGGAGGACGTGGTGATCCCCGACGTGGTGGCGGGCATCGACCTGGTGCCGGCCACCCGCTCCCTGGGGCAGGCGGAGGCCCTGCTGGCCGACTGGCCGCGGGAGAAGGAGCTGGCCCTGCGCCTGGGGCCGCTGGCCGGGGCCTACCGCTACGCCGTCCTGGACTGCCCGCCCAGCCTCGGCCTGCTCACCACCAATGCACTGCTGGCGGCGGACCTGGTGCTGATCCCGGTGGAGATGAGCCTGTTCGGGCTGGACAGCGTGGAGCGGCTGCTGGCCCACATGGCCCGGCTCGAGGCCAGGTACGAGACCGCCATTCCGTTCCGGGTGCTGCCCACCATGGTGGACCGGCGCACCCGCCTGGCCCGGGCCTTCCTGCGTGAACTGTGGGCACGCTATCCCGAGCAGGTGCTGCCGGTGCTGGTCCACCACACCGTGCGCCTGCGCGAGGCCACCTGCCGCGGGTTGCCCATCATCGATTACGACGCGGAATCCGCCGCCGCCCATGACTACCGCCAGCTGGCGCGCCTGCTGGCGGCGGAGCCGGCGCCCCGGGCGGCGGAGGCGCTGCCCGCGCACGAGCCCGAGGCGGTGCCCGCCTAGGCCGCCACGTTCTCCTCCCGGCCCGGTCCCCACCGGGCGTCCCCTGCGGCGGGCCCTGCGGCCCGCCGTTTTTTGGAACCCGTCCCGGAATTCCGTGCGCCCCGCGTTGCGGGTCAACGCCCGCGCCAGCGGGCCCGTGCAACGAGTACCGTGCTGCGCGGCGCTGCCTCGCCGGCGCGGCCGGGGGGATCTCGAGCCAGCTTCCACTCACCGCCGGGCGGTGAGGACGATGCGGGTGGGGGTGTCGCGGCGCACGCGGAAGGGCCGGCCGGTGCCCGCGAAGCGGCGCAGGATGCGCCGGGCCTCGGCGTGGACGCGCTCGGCGGCACCTTCCAGGATCACCTCGTCACCCCGGTAGTGGATGGCCACGTCGTCGTCGCGCTGGTGCTTCATCGCCTGCCTCCGCGCTGGTTGCCGCTGGGGGCGGTGCGCCGTGGTGCCGGTGCACCGGCGTCCCCGGTCCCTCTCCCGGACAGGTTGCAACGCCCATGCCAGGGTGCCGGGGCCCGGCGCACGCGCCCGGGGTGTCCGGAAACGTCGGCGGGGTGACCCTGCGCGTCACCCCCGCGATGCGGGTTTGCCGGGTGATCCGCACAATTTCACTTAAGTTCCGGGGATGGGCGACCGACACAAGCCGGTAGGGTTCCATCACGGTGCGGGGTGCGCGTGCCCACTTCCGTTCTCATCTGCGACGATTCCGCCCTGGCCCGCAAGCAGATGGCCCGGGCCCTGCCGCCGGGGCTCGACGGTGCGGTGACCTTTGCCAGCAACGGGGCCGAAGGCCTGGAGGCCATCCGTGCAGGCAGGGGCGAGGTGCTGTTCCTGGACCTCAACATGCCGGTGATGGACGGCTACGAGGTGCTGGCGGCCATCCGGCACGAGGACCTGCCCACGCTGCCCATCGTGGTCTCGGGCGACATCCAGCCCGAGGCGCGCCAGCGGGTGATGGGGCTGGGGGCTCTGGAGTTCATCCGCAAGCCGGTGGATGCGGACGAGATCCGGCGCATCGCCGAGAAGTACGGCCTGCTGGGCGGGGAGCCGGCCGCCTCCGCCGCATCGCCGGCGGCGGAGGTCACCGTGGACCGTTTCGACGGCTACCGCGAGATCGCCAACGTGGCCATGGGCCGGGCCGCCGACCTGCTGGCCCGGCTGCTGGACGCCTTCGTGATCATGCCGGTGCCCAACGTCAACATGATCGAGGCCGCGGAGCTGCGCATGGCGCTGGCCGCGGTGGGCGACGGCCAGCGGGTGTCGGCCGTGTGCCAGGGCTTCATCGGTCCCGGGGTGGCGGGCGAGGTCCTGTTGATCTTCAACGAGAACAGCTTCCGTGACATGGCCGACCTCATGCACCACGAGGGCGAGCTGGATGATGCCGCCGAGATGGAGCTGCTCATGGACACCTCCAGCGTGGTCACCAGTGCCTGCCTTTCCGGTATTGCGGAGCAGCTGGACCTGCCCATGAGCCTGGGCCATCCCATGGTGCTGGGCCGCCACGTGGACACCGGTGAGCTGCTGGCCGGCGAGCTGCAATGGAAGCAGACCCTGGCGGTGGAGATGAGCCTCGCCATCGAGAATCGCAACGTGAGCTGCGATTCGCTCATTCTGTTCACCGAGGACTCCCTGCCCACCCTCGATGAGCGCATCGGCATCCTGCTGGAGTGAATCCGATGAACGCGCCGCAAATGGACATCAAGGAATTCCACTGGATGCTGGACATGCTCCAGTCCATCGATGTGGGGCTGGTGGTGGTGGATCGCGAGTTCCGGGTCCAGGTGTGGAACAGCTTCATGGAGAACCACAGCGGCCGCCGGCCCGATCAGGTCATCGGCCGGCCGTTGTTCGAGACCTTTCCGGACCTGCCCGAGTCGTGGCTGCGGCGCAAGGTGGAAACGGTGATGACCCTGCGCAGCCGGGCCTTCAGCACCTGGGAGCAGCGGCCGTTCCTGTTCCGGTTCCGCAACTACCGGCCCATCACCGGTGTGGCGCGCTACATGTACCAGAACGTCACCCTGATTCCGCTGCTGTCGGTGGACGGGCAGGTGGGGCAGGTGGGCATCATCATTTACGACGTTACCGACATCGCCGTCAACCGCAAGGCGCTGGAGGCGGCCAACGCCAAGCTGGCAGCGCTGAGCCGGACCGATGCCCTGACCCGGCTGCCCAACCGGGGCTACTGGCAGGAGCGCCTGGAACAGGAGTTCCGGCGCCAGCGCCGCACCCGCCAGCCCTGCGCCCTGGTGATGTTCGACATCGACCACTTCAAGAAGGTCAACGACACCTACGGCCACCAGGCCGGCGATGCGGTGATCCGGGCAGTGGCCGATGCCGTGCGCCAGACCGCCCGCGCCACCGACATCCCCGGGCGCTACGGCGGCGAGGAGTTCGGCGTCATCCTCATCGACACCACGGCCCGCAACGGACGGGTCTTCGCCGAACGCCTGCGCAAGCGCATCGCCGCCACCCCGGTGGAGCACGAGGGCAGAACCATCGTGTTCACCATCAGCCTGGGGATCGCCGAGGCGACCGAGACCATGGACACCCCGCAGCAATGGCTGGAGGCGGCGGACCAGGCGCTCTACAGCGCCAAGCGCGGCGGGCGCAACCGCACCATCATCCACCAGGACTGACGCCGGCCCGGCTCACTTCTCCCATTCGCGCAGGATGGGGGCCTCCCGTTTCTCCAGCAACTGCTCCTCGGCCTGGAGCTCGGTGGCCGCAAACATCACCTTGATGATGCTCCGGTCGTCGGGGGCCTGCCGGGCGCGCAGGCTGCGGGCGTGATCGCGTGCCTCCCGGTACTGCTCGAACTCGGCCAGCTTGGTCAGCTCCTTGACGGGGGACCCGGCCGCCTGCTGGATGCGGTAGACGTAGTATGGCATGACGTCGATGCCCGATGGAGAAGGGGCAGCGATTATAGCAGGCCACACACTCCGCTCCCAACCATACCCGGATACGGTTCGTGGTTTTGGCCTGGACCTGATTCCGAATGCCGCGCTGGTCGTGTTGCGGGGTCCACGGCGGTGCCGGCAGGGTTGCCGCGCCGTGCACCACCCGATTGGTACAGGCCGGCGGCACACGCAGCCCAGCCGTTATAATGCGGCGATGGACACTGCACCTGTCCCGCCCCGCGACCCCGACTGCTTCGCCCTGCGGTCGCCGGCCCCGTTTCGCGGCACCGTGCATCTGGTGGAGCTGGGACAGGCCCAGGCCGTCACCGATGACGGCCGGCACTGGCGCCTCCAGGTGCGCGCCCGGGTGCGCCCCGCCCCGGGGCAGCCGCTCTCGGAGCGGCGGCGGGTGGTGGTGTACGGCCTGTGGACCGAGCGCGGCGGACTGGCGCCGGCACCGTTGCCACCCATGGTGGATGCGGACGACATCGCCCGGGAGGCCGCGCCGCTCCTGGAGGCCCTGCCCGCGGCCGCCGGGCGGCTGCCCT